>Ga0114932_10000433_pt1 | contig 50168 bp, 39 predicted proteins | sample 2SBtaG_2_FD_87286 | JGI IMG/M metagenome (GOLD analysis project Ga0114932, IMG submission 87286) | Deep subsurface microbial communities from Kolumbo volcano to uncover new lineages of life (NeLLi) - 2SBTROV12_ACTIVE470 metaG | ecosystem: Environmental > Aquatic > Marine > Volcanic ...
CAAGAACGCGCCACAACCCGGCGAGATGCGCCGTCCGGCCCGGTTGTGGCCCAAGAACGCGCCACAACCCGGGGAGATGCGCCGTCCGGCCCGGTTGTGGCCCAAGAACGCGCCACAACCCGGCGAGACGACCCGGCCGGCTCAATCCCCACGGACTCCCGGCGCTGCGCAGTAGGCGGCGGCGGCGGCCAACCGCTGGTCCTTCGCCCAGGGGGGACCCAGCCGCTCGCCGATCTTCTTCAGGCGCACCGCCATGTCGAGACCGAGCGCCTCCCCCGCCTCCGCGACGACGGTCTTGGGGGCGTACTCCACGACCGTCCAGCCCCGGGCCTCCGCGGCTTCGGCGAGCACGTCGCGGTACATCACGGAGTCGGCCCGACACTGCGCCCAGTAGCTCGCGATCCGCTCGGGGAGGGTCGGCGGGAGCGTCGGACGTTCGCGGATGCAGAGCACCCGCACGCCCGCGGGGAGCTCGTCAAGGGCCTGGGCCGCGCACCGTGCCGCCGACGCGCGGACCCGGCCGATGAGGGCGACCCCCTCGTCGAGCGGGAGGTGCTGCGCCTCGTGGTGGTGCGGCATGCACGGCAGCCCCGGCTCGATCAGCTCGATCCGACGACGGAGGACCACCTCGTCGCCCGCCACGCAGACGACCGCAGCCCACCCCGCGTGGTCCGAGACTCCTGCCTGCGCCGTGTCGCCCATCGCCCCCGGATCTTACGCGCCCACTCCGTGCCGCCCGGTCGTCATGAGCTCGGGGCCTCGCCACAGCCGGATCTCGGCTTCCACGACGTCGATGGTCGTGATCGCGTCGTTCAGCTCATCGACCGTCGCCCCGCGCGAGGCGAGGCGATCGAGCAGGTGCCAGCAGGCGGCGAGGCGAGTCCGCACCCCGAGGCCCTCGGGAGGGAACGGATCGAGCTGCTGAAGCCGGTCGAGGCGGTCGTATTGGACAGCGATCGAGGGGGGCGCGCCCGCCCGCAAGGCGCGGCGTCGCACCGAGCCGGTCTTGAACCAGCCGCTGATGACTCCTCGCTTCGCCTTCTTCGCCATCCGTGCTCCGTTTCTCGGCTGCAGTCCCTGCATGCCCCTGGAGATAGGGAGTACGGGAGCGCCCGGCAAATCGGATCGCGAGAAAGCTAAGGTGAACGGCCCATGGAACTTCGCTCCACGCTCGCCGCCGCCGCCGGAGCCTTGTGCTTCGCCGCCCTGCACGCCTCCCTCCCCGAGGCCTCCGTGGAGGTCGACCCGCCCCAGCTCGCGTCGACGTCCGCCCGTGCGCCGGCGTCGTCCCCTCTCCCGACGGCCGCTCGCGACGTCTCCTTCTTCCGGCCGATGCCTACCGAGAACTGGATGGGCGCCGGGGCCGAGTCGCGGAACAAGAAGAAGCGCAAGGCGTGGATGCGGGAGCTTCACCGCACCCCGCCGGACGTGGACTACAAGGCCGTCGAGCGGGCCAACGGCCTCGCCCAGATCGCCAAGCGCAACGCCATCGCCCAGGAGCGCGCCGAGCGCAACGTCGTGCCGCGCATGGGCGACTGGACCGAGCGCGGCAGCTCCAACCAAGCGGGGCGGATGCACGTCGCGCTGCACTCCCCGGATCAGTCGACGCTGTGGGCGGGCTCGGCGAAGGGCGGCATCTGGCGACGGCCGGTGGACTCGACGTCCAGCGCTTGGGCAGCCATCGGGGACAACCTCTACGGCGGCGCCCACCACCTGCTCGTGCTCGACGGAGGCGGGGCCGCCGACGTCGTGATCGCGGCCACCGACGGGGGGCTCATCCACCGCTCCACGGACGACGGCGCGAGCTGGCAGGTGCCGTCCGGGCTGCCGAACTGGCTGTGGGGCGTCCGTCGCCTCATCGCGACGTCCAGCGCCGTCTTCGTGGTGGTGACCGAGGTGAACTGGGAGGGGTACTCGCTCTGGCGCTCCACGGACGACGCGGCCTCCTTCACCCAGATCCGCGACCTCGGGGACTACGCGGGCGACGTCTGGTCGCCCCGCACCGGGTCCGACGACCTCTACCTCGTGGACGGCGGCGACCTCCTGCTGTCGACCGACGACGGCGACTCCTGGACCACCGTCGGCACCGTCGGGAGCTCCAGCCGAGCCGAGCTGACCGGATCGGAGGCGGGATCCCCGACCCTGTACGCGGTCCTCGACGAGGGCACCCTCCACCGCTCCACCGACGCGGGGGCGAGCTGGAGCGAGCGCCACGGGGTCAGCGACTACTGGTCGACCCTCAACGCCTCGATCCTCGACCCCGACCTGGTGGCCTGGGGCGGCGTCGAGGTCCATCGCAGCGACGACGGCGGCGCCTCCTTCGACGTCGTGAACGGCTGGGGCGAGTACTACGACGACATCGAGATCAACCTCCACGCGGACATCCCCGGGATCGACGTCGTGCTGGACGATCAAGGCGACGAGCGCTGGTACATCAGCACCGACGGCGGCCTCTATCACTCCCTGGACGGCATGGAGACGGTCGCCAACCTGTCCCTCGACGGCCTCCGCGTCAGCCAGTACTACTCGACGCTCACGTCCACCGCCGACCCGAACCACATCGCGGCGGGCGCCCAGGACCAGGGCTATCAGATCTCGTACGTGGTGGAGGATGGGCTGGTCCAGTTCGACCAGATCCTGAGCGGCGACTACGGCCACCTCACGTCCGGCGACGGCACGCACGACTTCGTCTTCGCCTGCTACCCCACCTTCGTGCTCGCTCAACTCGGCGAAGACACGCCGCAGTTGGGGTACATCGACTTTCCCGAGGGGGAAACGCAGGCTTGGCTGCCCCCACTCCGTGCGGACCCGGAGGCTCCCAGCAACTTCTTCTTCGCCGCGACGCGCCTCTACTACTACACGAAGGACCCGAGCTCCGACGACTGGACGATCTCGCAGTGGTCCGCGCGAGATTTCGGGACGGGCGACGGGGAGTACATCTCCGCGATCACCTTCTCTCCCCTGAACCCGAACCTCGGGTTCCTCGCCACCAACCTCGGGCGGCTGTTCCACTCCCAAGACAAGGGCGTCACTTGGACCCGGGCGTCCACCGACGGCCCCGGCCCGCACTACTTCTACGGGCACGCGCTCGTGGCCTCCAAGCTCGACACCGACACGGTGTACGTCGGCGGGAGCGGCTACGACGGGCCCGCCGTGTGGCGAAGCACCGACGGCGGCGACACCTGGGACCCGTGGGGCGAGGGGCTGCCGGCGACCCTCGTGTACTCCCTGGCCGAGGCCGACGGCGACGGCGGCGAGATGTTCGCGGGCACCGAGACCGCCGCGTACCGTCGCGACGCCGACGGCGCGAGCTGGGTCGACATCACCGAGGACACCGCGCCCGTCACGATCTACTGGAGCGCCGAGTCCCTGCCGGGCGAGCCCACCATCCGCTTCGGCACCTACGGCCGCGGCATCTGGGACTACTCCTTCGATCCCGCGTGCATCGCCGGGGTGGACGCCGACGGGGACGGGTCCGACTGCCTCGAGGACTGCGACGACGAGGACCCGGACCGCCATCCCGGCGCGGTGGAGGTGTGCGACGGGGAGGACGCCGACTGCGACGACGAGTTCCCGGACGAGGACGACGGCGACGGCGACGGCCACCTGGGCTGCGACGACGACTGCGACGACACCCGCCGCACGGTGCACCCCGGGGCCGAGGAGACGTGCAACGGACGCGACGAGGACTGCGACGGGGTGGTGGACGACGACCCCGTGGACGCGACCCTGTTCCACGTGGACGCCGACGGCGACGGGTACGGCGACCCCTCCGAGACCGTGGCCGCGTGCGACGAACAGGACGGGTACGTGACCAACGTCGACGACTGCGACGACGGCGACGCGGAGATCCATCCCGACGCCGAGGAGCTCTGTGGCGACGGGCGAGACAACGACTGTCGCGACGGGGACGAGGCCTGTCCTCCGCAGAACGTGGACGACGGCCAGGCCTGCGAGGACTGCTCGTCGTCCCTGGTCGGCGCGCACGGGGGCGCGCTCGCCCTGTTGTTGATTCCGGCCGCGCGGCGACGAAAGAGGTGGGGATCGTGCGCTCGACGGGCGCCGCGGGGGTAGGGTGCGCTCCTTCTGAGGAGGAGAACCCAATGCAACAGCTGTCTTTCGGAAACATCGTCCAGAGCGCCATGGCCATCGGGAGCCGCAACGCGGCGTCCCTCGTGGGCGCGATCATCCTGTGGCTCGTGACCTTCTGGATCCCCTACCTGAACGTCGGCACGACCATCGGCCTAATCGGGATCGTGGCGAAGATGGGCCGCGGCAGCGCCATCTCCCCGACGGAGATCTTCGATCCCGCTTACCGCAAGCAGATGGGCGAGTTCTTCCTCGTCATGATCTTCGTGACGATGGGCGTGTACATCGGCGTCGCGTTCCTCGTGATCCCCGGCATCGTCATCAGCCTCGCGTGGCTCCTGGCCCCGCTGCTGGTCCTGGACAAGGGCGTGAACCCCATCGAGTCGCTCAAGCAGAGCAACGACCTGATGGACGGCCACAAGGCCGCCGTCTTCTTCGCCCAGTTCGCGGTGAACCTCGGCGGGATGATCGTCGTGGGCATCATCATGGCCATCGCCGGCGCCATCAACGTGGGCGCCCTCACCGGCCTCGCCATGCTCGTGTGCCTCGCCATCTACGTGATCATGATCACGGCGAACCTCGGCGTGACGGCGCACGTCTACTCCGTCCTGGTGGAGGCCGACGCTCCGGCCCCGGCCGCGCCCGCCGCCGAGTAGCCCTCCCCACCCGACTTCGACGCCTCCGGGTGCGGTAGCCTGCGCCCGCACTTGGAGGCTCGCATGTCGATTCGCACCCTGCTCATGCTCCTGTTCGTCGTGCCGCTCACCCTCGTGGGCTGCCCCATCGACGACGACGACGACTCGTCCGGGGTCGCGGGCGACGACGACGACGCGGTCGACGACGACGACGCGGTCGACGACGACGACGCGGTCGACGACGACGACGCGGTCGACGACGACGACGCGGCGGGCGACGTCTACGCCGCGATCACGGGGCGCTGGACGGGCGAGGCGGTCCAGAACGACGAGCTCGCCTACGTGGTCCGGGTCCAGTTCGAGCCGACCGCGGAGGTGGGCCAGTCGGCGGGCGTAGCGATGTACAACTACGCCGACCTCGGAGTCGAGTGCCCGACCAACTGGCTGCGCGTGGACGAGACGCCGCCCACCTACAACTTCACCGACGAGGCCAAGGGCCAGACCAAGTGCGACGACGGCGCCTCCGTGACCATCGTGCATCACGACGCCCAGGAGGAGTTCCTCGAGTTCTCCTGGACGGACGGCGAGAGCACGAGCACCGGCCGCCTGCAGCGGGCGAAGGGCGAATAGTCCCCCCGAGCCCGGCGCGGCGGGGAACCGTCTAGACTCCGCCGCCGTGGCCGGATCCACCATCCTCGGAAAGTTCCGCCAGGGAGTGGTGATCTCCCTCGCGCTCGGCGTGGTCGTGTACGTCGGCTACGCGCTCTACACCGGCTGGGAAGAGACGGCCGGGGCGCTCGCGTCCTTCCGGTGGTCGCTCCTGCCCGTCCTCCTGGCCATGAGCCTCGCCAACTACGGCATCCGGTTCGTGCGCTGGGAGATGTACCTGCGCATGCTGGACATCCGCATCCCCCTCAAGGACTCGGCGGCCGTCTTCCTCGCCGGGCTGGCGATGACGATCACCCCCGGCAAGGTGGGAGAGTTCCTCAAGTCGTACCTGCTGCGCGAGAGCCACGACGTGCCCATGGCCACGTCCGCCCCCATCGTATTCGCCGAGCGGGTGGGCGACCTGCTGGCCCTCATCCTGCTCGCGTCCTTCGGCGTCGCGGCCTTCGGAGGGCCCGGGGCCATGCCCATCCTCGTGCTCGCGGGCGGGGCGGTGCTGGCGGGCGTGGTGGTGCTGCAGAGCCGGACCCTGACGGACCTCGCGCTGCGCGTCGGCGAGAAGCTGCCGGTGGCGTCGCAGATCGTCCCCAAGGTCCGGGAGGCGGTGGACGCGTCGCGCGCGCTGCTGTCGGCGAAGCCCCTCATCGCCGGGTTGGCCCTCGCCACCGCGGCCTGGCTGTTCGAGTGCTGGGAGTACGGGCTCGCGTTCAGCGGCTTCGCCGGACCGGCGGTCGACTACTCCGTCGCCCTGTTCGGCTACTCGTTCTCGACGGTCGCCGGGGTCGTGTCGCCCGGTGGGCTCGGACCCACGGACGTCGGGCTCATCGAGATCGCGGGCCGGTTCACCGACGGGCTGTCCCACGAGACGGCCACCGCGGCCGCGTTCATCGTGCGGTTCTGCACCCTCTGGTTCGCCGTCATCATCGGCGCGATCGCGCTGCTGCGGTTCGGTCGTGTCCTCGACGTGGACGTCGAGACGGCCCGCGGGGCGTCGCCGGACCCTGACTCCGCGGACTGACCGGGGTTAGGCTTCGCTCATGCGTCGCCCGGCCCTGCTCCTGCTCGTCCTCGGAGGCCTCGTCTCCGCCCTCGGCTGCAACCCCGTCGTCATCGAGGAGCTCGACGAAGCGGTCCTCGCGGTGCGGTCCACGTCGCCCTCGGACGTGTGGGCTTTCGGGGCGGACGCGGGCGCGGGGCCGCTGGCCCTCCACTGGGACGGCTCGGCCTGGGAGCGCATCGACACCTCGTCCCTGACGGGCATGGACCTGTGGTGGGGGCACCCGACGGAGGACCAGGTCTTCCTCGCGGGCTCCGAGGGGTTGGTGGCGATCCTGGACCGCCCGAGCGGCGCGATCACGGTGGCCGAGGGCATCGATCCGGCGCACACCTTCTTCGGCGTCTGGGGACCCTCTTCCACGGACATCTGGGCCGTCGGGGGAGCGATCGGGGCCGGGCTCCCGCCGGCCGCTCAGCGTTGGGACGGGACGGCGTGGACGCCCTGGGAAGACCCCGCCGGACCGGGCGAAGAGGGCGACGTGTACTTCAAGGTGCACGGGACCAGCGCGAGCGACGTCTGGATCGTCGGCAACCGCGGGATCGCCTCCCGCTGGGACGGCACGACGCTCACCGACACGGACGCGGCCTCCGTCATCGCCGACGACGCAGGCAACGCTCCGTCGCTCCTCACGATCGACGTCGGTGGGGACGCTCCCGTGGCCGTCGGGGGGGCGGGCGTGGGCGAGATCATCCGCTGGAACGGCTCGGCGTGGATGCGCGAGAGCCCGGACTTCGCGCCCGGCATGCTCGGCGTCTGCTCCGGCCCGGACGGCGCCCTCCGCGCGGTCGGCGGCCAGGGCTCGGTGTACGACTTCGACGGCTCCACCTGGGAGCAGTGGGAGCGCGGGATCACCTTCAAGGGCCTGCACGGGTGCCTCATCGACGCGGACGGCGGCTTCTGGACGGGCGGCGGGTCCATCGCGGCCGCTCCCCTGGACGACGGCATCCTGATCTACGACGGCCCCGCGGCGGTGAAGCAGCCGTAGCAGGCCGTCATTCGATGGCGGCGGCCCGCTTCTTCGCCTCGTCGAAGTAGTTGTCGATGAACCCTTCGATGCCCGCGTTGATCTCGTCTTCGCGCCCCGCGGCGGCCCCGGACAGCGCGATCGCACGGGCGTCGCACCCGCCCCGCACGCCGGACAGCCGACCGGGCTGAAGGGCGGCCTCGAGCTCCTTCGAGAGCGCCCCCCAGGCGCCTCCGCAGAGCGACTCGTCGCCCCCGGGCGGCTTCATGTCCACCCGAAACACGCAGGGCGCGGGGTCGCAGTCCACGGCGACGTCGATCTCCCAGCCCTCGAGCCCCAGGTCGGCGGGGGCGCGGTCGAACACGTCGCTCAGCTGGTCGTGGACGGTGTCCGTGTCGTCCGCCTCGGCCACGTACGCGGCGACCTGATCGGCCGCCTCGGCGCCCGCCTCGCTCCCGATGATCTCCGGCAGCGCCTCCAGCCGATACGCCTCCTGCAGCCGCTCCGACAGCCAGGTGACCAGGCGCGGGGCGTCCTCGGCAGGCGCGGCGCGTGAGCCGCGGGCCTCCGCCCGGACGTCCGAGCCCGCAGACGGTCCCTCGACCGAGCCCGCCGTCGACGTGCCCGCGGGGAGGGCCTCCACCGGGGCCTCGTCGCCGCCGGGCGCGGACCTCTCCTCCGCGGGCCCCACCGTGACGAACAGCAGGGCGCCCGTGGCCGACGCCGCCCCGAGGACGACCCCGAGCGCGAGCGAGCCCCAGGCGATCCTCGCCATCAATCGGCTCCGGCCGTGCGGGTCACCAGGTCCTGGACGCGGTCGAGCGGGGCGGCGAGGTCACGCACCACGATGGCTTCGCCGGTGGACATGAGGGCGCCGTGGTCGCTGAGGAGCGGGCACGCGGTCTCGGCCAGCTGCCGCGCGGTGAGGGCGTCCCCGATGGGGAGGACCAGCGTGCGGGCCTCCTGGGTCGGGAGGTGCCAGGACCCGAGCGCGTGGGACGGGCGCCAGCCGTGCCAGAGGGCGTTGCCGTAGCCGTCGTCCGCGGGGTGCACCGACCACCGGCGGGCCAGGGCGGCGGCCAGGTCCTCCATGGACGCGGCCGTGAGGCGGAGCGAGATCCGGGTGGTGTGGAGGCGCGGATCGATGGCCGTCGGCACCCCCAGCGACTTGGCGAGCGTGAGCGCGAACTCCCCGAACGCCACCGAGTCCGCGCGGACGTCGAGCAGGGCGTCGGGGGCGTCGAAGAGCCCCGAGCCGGTCGCGCCGCCGCCCACCACCTCCAGGGAGAGCGTCCCCGACGCGCGCGGCGACGCCGGCGGCAGGGGGCGGGTGCCCGGCGTCCAGCGACAGGCCCAGGAGTCGCCCCGGCCCCCGCCCGCGGCGAGGACCTGGTCCCACACCGCGCGGGTGGCCTCGATGGGCTCCAGCGGCGCGGTGACGACCACCGACTCGTCCACGACCCCGGCGGGATCGCCCGCCGTCCCCGACACGGCGCACCACAGGTCCCGCAGGTGGGTGGGCGCGCCGCCGTGGGCGGGCAGGACGACCGAGCGATCGGGGGCGTCCCTCTCGGGGGCAGCGAGCGTCGCGCGCAGGGCGACCCGGCCGGTCTCGACGTCGACCCGCACCGGCGCCATGTCGAGCTGGCCGAGGATGTCGGACAGCCCCCCCGCCGGGTGGAACTGGGTGACGCGCAGGTGCTGGAGCTCGGGGGCGACGAAGATCGGGAGGCCGGTGGCGGAACTGAGCGCGTCGGCCAACCGCTGCAGGGAGACGGTGTCGGCGGTGACCCGCAGGACCGTCGGGTGCTTCTTCTCCAGGCTCGCCCAGCGCGCCTCGCCCGGCCCCCGCGAGAGCGGCTTGCGGCCCACGACCTCCACCTGGAGCGGCCCCTCGGGGAGGGCGAAGGCCCAGTCGGGGAGGGTCGCCGGGCCGGGGCCTCCCGCCGGTCGACACAGCCACGACTCCGGGTCCTCCGAGGTCGACGGGACCTCGACGGACGCCCCGTGAGCCGCGAGCGGCAGGATGAGCAGGGCGCAGAGCAGCAGGCGGGGCATCGACGGCATCGTATCGCGAGGATGGGGGAGCCCGTCGCGGGACGGTATGACCGGCGTATGCCGTCGGCTCGTTCACGGGATGACGACGGGCAGCTCCTCGGTGAGCTCGATGGCCTCCGGAGTGACCGACGCGCGCCACGCCATCGCCTCCACGCCCCTCTTCATCGACCGACGGAGCTCGCGCCCGTAGTCGGGGTCCTGGGCGTCCGCGGGGCTCACGGTGAGCGCGTCCGAGCGCTGCAGCACGAAGAAGATCACCGCGCGATCCCCCGCCTCCTTGCGCTGGGCCAGCTCCACGAGGTGCTTTCGCCCCCGCACGGACGGCGAGTCGGGGAACAGCGCCCGGGGGCCGTCGACGAGGGTGACGCTCTTGATCTCCACCCAGCAGCGCTCCACGCCGTCGCCTGCGTCCTTCTCGAGCAGCAGATCGAAGCGCGCGCCCTTCGGCACCGCCCGCTGCTCGGGGCGGACGCGGTCGTAGCCGGACAGCGCCGGGACGCGGCCCGCCTCGATCGCCTCGCGCACGATCTTGTTCGGCATCAGCGTGTTCACCCCCAGCACGACGCCCGGGGACACCTCGACGATCTCCCAGGTCCACTTGAGCTTGCGCTTCGGGTCCGCGGCCGGGCTCAGCCACACGCGGCTGCCGGGCGTGGAGCAGCCGGTCATCGCGCCGGTGTTGTTGGTGTGGGCGACGACCTCGCTGCCGTCGTCGAGCCGGACGTAGGTGAGGAAGCGCTTCTCGCGCCGAAGGAGGACGCCGGAGACGAGCGGATCGGGGAATCGCATCGGCGCAGGATGCAGGGCGGGAAGAAATCCGTCCCGGGGGTGAGGAATCTTCGTCCATCAGTACGTGACCTCCCCGCCGCCCGAAGCTAGCTTCCGCCTGCCCATGCAGGCCCCTCCCCTGGAATCCCCGTCGCGGGCGGTCGACACCGAGACCGCCCCCGTCGACACCGAGACCGCCCCCGTCGACACCGAGACCGCCCTCGAAGCGGCGGTCCCCGGGGTCGATCGCGAGGCCTTGGTGGCGCTGCTGCGCGACCGGTTCGGGCACAAGGACTTCCGACCGGGCCAGGAGCCCGTGATCCGCGAGGTCGCCGGGGGGCGCGACGCCCTCGTGATCATGCCCACGGGGGCGGGCAAGTCGCTGTGCTTCCAGCTCCCGGCGCTGTACCGGGACGGCGTGGCCGTCGTCATCTCGCCGCTCATCGCGCTCATGAAGGACCAGGTCGACTCGCTGGTGGAGGCGGGCATCCCGGCCACGTTCATCAACAGCTCGATCTCGCCCGAGGAGCGGGACCGTCGGCTCGAGCTGGTGAAGGAGGGCAAGGTCGAGCTCCTGTACGTCGCCCCGGAGCGCTTCCGCGGGGGCCACTTCGCGCGACGCCTCGCGCAGCTCGACGTGGGGCTGTTCGTGGTGGACGAGGCGCACTGCCTGTCGCAGTGGGGACACGACTTCCGCCCCGACTACCTCCAGCTCGGCCGCGTGCGCCGGGACTTGGGGTCGCCGCCCACGATCGCGTGCACCGCCACGGCCACGCCGAAGGTCCAGAACGACATCGTCGCGACGCTGGAGCTGCAGGACCCGCGGCGCTTCGTGACGGGGTTCGACCGGCAGAACCTGCACCTGACGGTCGAGCACTGCCGCACGAAGGCGGACAAGGAGGACCGGATCGTCTCGGAGCTGGCGCGGATGGGGCGGCCCGTCATCGTCTACTGCGCCACGCGCAAGTCGGTCACGCGGGTCACCGGGCTGCTCGCCGCCCGCGGCGAACGCGCCGCCGGCTATCACGCGGGGCTGCCGTCGGACGAGCGCACGCGCATCCAGGACGCGTTCATGTCGGGGCGGCTGTCCGTGGTGGCAGCCACCAACGCGTTCGGCATGGGGATCGACAAGGAGGACGTGCGCGGCGTCGTGCACTTCGACATCCCCAAGACGGTGGAGGCCTACTACCAGGAGATCGGGCGCGCCGGGCGCGACGGGAAGCCCGCGGAGATCAGCCTCGTCTACCGACGCGGCGACCGACGCGTGCAGGAGTTCTTCATCGACAACTCGCACCCCCCCGAGTACGTCGTGCGCGCGGTGTGGGAGGCGTTGGTGGACGCGGGCATCAACCCGGTGTTCCGGTCCTACGCGTCCCTGGCCGCGGACATCGGCAGCGGAGCGACGGACCGCATGGTGGGCGCGTCGCTGGTGGCGCTGGAGCGCATGAACCTGCTGCGTCGCCTGCCGGTGCGGGAGGGGACCACGGAGATCGCGTTCCTCGGCGGGGGCGACGTGCCCACGCGGTCGGGGCTGCCGCTGGAGGTGCTGGGGGCGCTGCGGGACCTGCGACGTCGGGGCGGCCACCCGCTGTCGGCCGACCGCTACGGCACCGACGCGCCTCCGCCGTCCACGGACGAGTACTGGCCGAGCGAGGACGCGGAGGGGCAGTCGGGCCTGTTCGGCGACCCTCCGCCCCGCGAGGCGCCCCCGCTCCCGGACCACGTGCCCGTACACCTGCCCACCCTCGCGCGCGAGCTGAACGTCGATCGCCACCGCGTCTCGGCGGCGCTCCGGACGCTGGATGAGCGGGGCGTGATCTCGGTGTCGGAGCAGGCCGACCGGTCCAGCGGCGCGCGGCTGATCCACTCGGGCAGGGACCCGGGCATCGACTTCGAGCCCCTGCGCCAGCGCCGGATGCACGAGATGTGGAAGCTGGACCGAGTCGTCGATCTGGCGGAGCAGGAGTGGTGCCGACGTCGCGCGATCCTGGACTACTTCGGCGAGTCGCCCAGCTGGGAGCGCTGCGGCACCTGCGACGCCTGCAAGCGGGGCGGGGTGTCGGTGCAGACCCCGAAGCCCCTGGTCGGCGACGCCGAGACCATCGTGCGCAAGACGCTCGCGTGCGTGGCGCGCATGGGCAACGGCCACTCGGCGTCGATGCTCGCGAAGGTGCTGACGGGCAGCGGGGCGTCGGGCGTGTCGGCGATGGGGTTCGACAAGCTCTCCACGTTCGGGATCCTCAAGTCGCAGGTGAGCCAGGACGACGTGCTCGAGGTCGTGCGCGCCCTCATCCGCTGCGGCTGCATCGTGGAGACGGAGGTCACGCGCACCATCCGCGGCTACGACCGCACGTACCGCGTCCTCAACCTCTCCGCCCTCGGGGCGCGCGTGATGCGCAAGCAGGAGGACGGCTTCCAGATGGTGTTCCCGACCGTGGGTCCCGACGCCGTGCCCCGGCCGGCGCGGACCCGAGGGGGGGCGATCAAGAGCGCCGCGGACCTCCCGCTGGACGGCATGGATCGAGCCGTCTTCGACAAGCTGCGAGAGGTGCGCGCGGCCCTCGCGGACGCCGAACACGTGCCCCCCTACCGAATGGGCGCCAACCGCCTGCTCCGCGAGATCGCCAAGGCACGGCCCGCCGACCGCGCGGCGATGCTCGCCCTCAACGGGATGGGCGAGAAGATGTGGGACCTCGTGGGGTCGCAGTACCTCGAGGTGGTGGAGGCGTTCGCGGACTGACCCGCCGACGAGCCGGACTCACCGCGGCAGGCGCGCCTCCAGGCGGGCGTCGAAGGCGCAGGGGTACTCCCGGCCGGTGGCGGCGTCGAACCGGGCGCACTCGTCGGCGGCTCCCACGCAGGTCCCCAGCAGCCGCATGGTGAGGGTGAGGACGGCCTCGTTGGGCTGGTCGACCCAAGTCCCCGAGACGTCCTGCGTGCCCTCGATGACCACGTCGAAGCCGTCCGGCTCCTGGGTGCCTTCCCAAGTGTCGCAGTCGAACCGCCGCTCGGGCGGAGCGCACGCGTGGATCCGGCGGTCGGCTCCGCCGTCGAGCACCAGCTCCAAGGTGAAGCCGTCGACGCCCACGTCCCGGATCACGACGGGGTGCGGGAGGTGCTCGGGGTCCTCCGAGAGCGCGCAGTTGTTCGCGGTGACCTCCCACGCGTCCGCGTCGACCTCCCAGGTGCCCTCGGGGGGGCTCACGTCGGGCGGCGGCGGCGTGTCGTCGTCTTCATCCACGGGAGCACAGCCCGACAGCGCCGCGGCGAGGAGGACGAAGAGGAGGGACGACCGACGCATGCCCAGAGCATATCGTCGCGTCCGTGCGCGACGCCCTCGTGGGGCCGGCGGTTTAGACTGGTCTAGACTCGCGCCGTGCGCTACGAGGGCTCGATCTACCGGCCGCCCAGCGAGGCCTGGTCCTACCTGTTGCAGGCGACGATCGGCTGCTCGTGGAACCAGTGCGTGTACTGCGCGATGTACCGGGCGAAGCAGTTCCGGCTCCGAGACCTGGACGAGGTGCTCGCGGACATCGACGCCGCCGCCGACCGCCACGGCCCCGCGGTGGAGAAGGTCTTCGTGTGCGACGGCGACGCCCTCGTGATGCCCATGGACCGCTGGGAGCCGATCCTGATCCGTCTGCGGGAGCGCTTCCCCCGCCTGCGGCGCGTGTCCTCCTACGCGATGGCCTGGAACATCCTCGACAAGACGCCCGACGAGCTTCGACGCCTCCGTGGGCTCGGACTGTCCCTGCTCTATCTCGGGCCCGAGTCGGGCGACGAGCCGACCCTCCGGCGCCTCGCGAAGTCGCCCCTCACGGCCCTGCCCGGCGACGGTCGCCGCGGGACGCCGATCTTCGACGCCCACGCGGAGGCCGCCGCGAAGGCCAAGGCCGCCGGCCTCGGCGTCTCGGCCATCTTCCTGTTGGGGGCCGGGGGCCTCGAGCGGACCGAAGAGCACGCCGCCGGATCGGCTGCCCTGGCGACCGCGATGGACCCCGACTTCCTCGCTGCCTTGACCCTGACGGTGGTGCCCGGGACCCCGCTCGCGGACCGGCAGGCCGCAGGAAGGTTCACCCTCCCGGACGTCGCCGGGCTGCTCCGCGAGCTGCGCACGTTCGTCGCGGAAGCGAGCCCGTCCGATGCGCTCTTCCGCACGAACCACGCCAGCAACTACTTGCCCCTCGCGGGTCGGCTCCCCGCCGACGGTCCCGCCATGGCCGCCGCCATCGACGCCGCCCTGGACGGTCGCATCGGGCTCCGGCCGGAGTGGGCGCGCGGGCTCTGATCGGGGACGCGGGGGGCGTGAGGCGCATCGACCGACCGCATCCCGGACAGAACCCGGGGAGGAGCGACGATCCCGGCCGACTTCGCGCCGCCTCAGTCGACCTCTTCGATCCAGTACTTCTCGTAGTACTCGCGGTTCGACATCGTGCGGTAACCCTTCTCCTCCATCCAGGCCTCGGCCGCCTCGCGGGAGTCGTGCCGGGGCCCGATGGCGTAGGGGACGTCCGTGGCGGACGTGTCGGGGTGGGTGTCCCCCTCCTTGCACATCACCTGGTACTTCGGCATCACGCGTCTCCGATGGCGGCGGCCTGGGCCTCGAGGGCGACGATGGCGGCCGTGTAGACGTCGCCCACGCCCCGCTCCCGGGCCCCCGCCAGGGCCTCGCGCAGCGCCGGCAGCGCCTCGGTCAGGCCCAGCACGACCATCGCCTCGGGCACCCGGTCGTCCCGCTGCTGCAGGCGCAGATGGAGGTAGGACTTCCCCCACTCGAGGTCGTGTCCGCGCAGGCCGAGCAGGGCGTCGAAGTCGAAGCCGACGTCGTTGGGCGTCCACACGGAGTCGATGTCCTCCTCGCTCGACTCCCGCTCGTAGACCAGCCCCAGCTCTCCGGGCGGGGTCCCCGACGCCAACGCCTCCAACACCCGACGAGCCTCCGACGACGCCGGCCGCCACACCGACGCGAAGTGGCAGTGCGCGTTCTGGAGCAGGACCCACATCGGGGACTGTCGCGGCTCGATCCACGGCTTCAGCTCGAGCTTGTCGATCAGCCCCAGGCAGGCGTTCGCGCGCGTCGGCGCGAAGGGGTGCTCCAGCGCGTCGAGCAGCCCTGCGAGCGCGTCGGGCCCCTCCGCCGTGCGCAGGGCGTAGGCCCCGAACGCCGACTGCACGCGGCTCGGCGTCTTGATCCCCTCGGCGACCCGCGCGGTGGCCGCGGCGTCCGGGCCCATCAACGTCAAGACCGCCCGCGCGGCGGCGCTGCCGAGGTCGTTGGACGCCGCCGTCAGCCGCTCGAGCACCGCCAGGGCGCGCGTCACGCCCCCCGCCCCGAGGGTCTCCACCGCCCGCAGATCGCCCCGACGCGCCAGCTCGATCAGCTTGTCTTCGGCCGCCTTGCGCTCGACCCCGCTCAGCACCGCCAGGTGCTCGAGCCCGTAGGTCGTGGTCGCGTGGTGCCCACCGGCGGCGATGTCCTCGAAGAAGGCACGGAGGGCCCCGCTGGTCACTGCGCCGCCGTCCGGATCGCGATCCCGACCCCCCGGTCGCGGATCGCCGCGCTCGACGCCCACCGAGCAACCGCCGCCCCGACGTCGCCGCCGTCACCGACCAACGCGATGCCCGCCACCGTCGCCAGCTCCCAACGACCGGCCAGGCCGAACGCGTCGAGCAGCGCCTTCACCAACCGGTGCCGACCCGCGAGCACGGCCGCTCCATGCCGCGCGAGCCACTCGCCGTCCACCTCCGCGACGGCCTCGAGCAGGTCCGGCGTCGGTGCCTTGTCGCCCTCCAGCAGCACGCGACGGAGCAGGTCCCGAGCCGCCGCGTCCCGCCCCGCCCGGGCCGCGAGGAACCCCGGCGCGCTCGCCGAGAGCCGACGCGTGGCGGGCTTCACCACGTGCGCCTTCGACGCCGCATTCAGGTCGAGGCGCTCCACTACCCCGGCGGCGCCGGCCGCGTCGGGAAACCGCGTGAAGAACATGAGGGCGACCCCCAAGGGGAGCTCCGCGACGTGCCTGCTCACCACGTCCGCCGCCTCCAGCCCCCGCAGTCGCGTGTAGAGCCGAAACAGCCACGTCGTCGGGTGGTCGCCGATTCCCGGCACGGCGGGCTTCCAGCCGTCGAGCAGCCGGTCGATCAGGGCGACCGCGTCGTCCCCCGAGGCGACGATCTCGCCGTCGACCACCAGCGGCAGCGTCGGCGCGGGGTGCCCGCCGCAGCGCCAGGGAAAGGTCGCGTCGACGACCGGATCGAAGTCGTCGGGGTCGTGCATGACGGCCGACTGGGCGGCCAGGTAGACGGTGCAGCGGCAAGCGTACAGCCGGTACGACGCCGCCTCCGAGATCCAGGGGAGGGCGAGCCAGTCGTCCGCCTCGTAGAGCGCGACCGGGTCCTCCACCGGGCTCGTCGCCGCGACGTACGCGCGGTTTCGCACCCACGCCTCGCATCGCAGGCAGCGGAGGCGGTTGCAACCCCGCGAACCCCGGTCGTCGGGCGGGCTGTAGTCGGACGGGTCTTCGGGGAGGGGACTGCGCCCGTCGACCACGCACCCGGCGTGGACGCAGAACCGCGTCGCGGTCATCGACACTCCTTGCGGTCGGTCAGTCGGTCACGCCGAGCAGGATGTTCTTCTCTTCCTTGGTCTCCACGATCTTGCCCGCGATGTCGAACATCTCGCTGTCCTTGAACGGCTTGAAGGGCAGGTACTCGCCGCGCTTGTACGGGACCTGCCCCTTCGCCGCCGTGCAGACCTCGTGGAAGGAGTGCGCGTTGATCTTGACGAGGTGACCGAGGATCGCGGCCCGGGACCCGTGCAGCGGCGCGCTCATCATCGAGGCCTGGTTCATGAACCGATGCGTGGTGCCGGAGATGCCCGCCTTGAGGGGCATCTTCAGGCGACGCGCGGTCTTGATGAACGTGTGCTTCTCGTCGACCAGGTTGGCGAGGATGCCCTCGACGAACGGCGCGAACTCGGGGCCGAGCCCGTCGGCCTTCTTCTCCTTGTCCGTGAGCGCCATGTCGGCGTCGTCCGCGCTCCGGGTCGACCGCACCATCGGGCTCGACTCGGCGCCGGGCGCCGCGCCGGGGCTCGGCAGGCGCGAGTTGTCCGGGTTCGCCCGCTTCATCTCGTCCTGCTTGACGGTCAGCGCGGCGCGAAGGTCGGCGTCGGACGTGTTCTCGTCGTAGGAGATGCCGAGCTGACGCGCGTAGAGCTCCAGGTGGCTCCGCTCCAGCACCTCGAGCGGGACGGACGGGAACTTCATGTCCATCTCGTAGTGCTTCGACTCGCCGCCTTCGTCCTTGTGGGTCGTCTTCGCGAAGCGCATCTCGCGGTTGCCCTTCATGTCGCCGAACAGGGTCTTCCCTTCCTTGCCCGCCTTCGGGTCGGTCGAGTCCTTGCGGGCGATGATCGCCTTGATGGCGCCTTCCTGCACGCCGATCTTGCTCAGGAGCTGCTTCAGGTCGTCGTTCTCGGTCGAGTAGACCTTCTCGGCCAGGATGGTCCCGAACTGGATGACGTGCTGGATCTTCACGGACAGGTCGCCGCCCGACTGGAACACCTTGATGACGTCGTCGAACTCCTTGCCGATGGCGCCGCCGAAGCCGAGCGTCAGGGGCATGCCGCTGCGCGTCACCAGCTTCTGGAACTCGGGGTTGTCCTTCAGGCCGTCGCGCTTCAGCAGCTTCGCGTCGATCTTGTCCGCGTTGAGCAGCATCGGGTCGACCTCGGCCTTCATGAGCTTGATGGCCTTGTTGGCCATGCCGCCCACCGCGTCCTTGGCCGACTTGTGCCGCAGCGCCGCGTGGCCGAGCTTCGTCTCGAACTCCGCGCGCTTGGCGACGATCTCCTTCTTCTTGCCCGCCGCGTCGATCTCGCCGCGCGCGAACTCGACATCCTTCTCGAGCTTCGCCAGCAGGGCGCGGATCTGTCCCAGCAGCGCCGGGTCCTTGGCCTGCAGGTACTGCTTCGTGAGCCCCTCGATCTCCTTGGCCGTCTGGAACGCGTTGCCGCGCACCGGCATGGGCTGCAGCGAGTGTCGCGTGATCTGCGGGGCGCCGCCGGACTCCGTGACGACGAGCGTGTGGTCCTCGCCGTCCTCGTTCTTGTACTTGTGCTTCGGGACCTCGGCGATCTTGCCGGGGTCGCCGCCCGCGTCGACGGACGCGTCCTCGCCCTTCTGGATGGCTTCGTTGTAGGCCTCGGCCGCCGACACCATCGCCCCCCGCGAGCCGGACTTGAACACGCCCTTGAGGCCGGCCGCTGTCTTGCTGAAGTCCGGGACCAGCTTCGTATCGCCGGGCTTCTCGGGGTTCTTCTTCTTGCCCGCGCAGGCGAAGAAGGTGACCTCGGGCTCCGACTTGGCGCCCATGGTCTGCATCTTGAATTCGGGCTGCTCGATCTGGTTGAAGATCGACTTGTCCGCGCTGCTGCCGCGGCCGACGAAGCCGTAGAAGGTCTTCCCCTCGAAGTCCTTGGCGGCCCAGGTCGCGTACGCCTTCGACAGCGTCGCCCACATCTCCGTGTGCCAGCTGCCGTCGATCTGGTTGCCGTCGAACAGCGCGCCGAGCGCGCTCTTCTCGAGCGTCATGTTGCAGTTCTCGCGCGCGATCGGGTCGGCGGGCTTGCCCGACCAGAAGCCCCACGTGCCCTTCTTGTACTGCGCAGCCTGGCCGCTGATGTACTTCTCGATGGCGGCCACGATGGGGTTGAGGTCCGCGATGATCATGTCCATCGCCGGGTCGGCGAGGTCGATGCGGGCGTCCGGGTCGTCCTTGGGCTTGAGATCGTTGAATCGCACGTCGCTGTTGGTGCGACGGGTCGTCTCGATGGCGATCTGCCAGATGCGCTTGGCGTCCCGCTCGATGTCGCCCGCGGACCAGCCGATCTTGGCGCCGATCGCCTTCAGCTTCTCGACGGACTTCTTGTACTCCTCGGTGCCGATGACGCCCGCGGGGTCGAGCTCGTCGTGCAGCAGCTCGTGGCGGCGGCGCTCCTCGGTGGTGTTCGGGGCGACCTTCACGTCGACCTCGAAGGACCCGTCCTTGAGGTCGGCGGCCACCGCGTTGGGCAGCGAGACGTCGATCTTGACGTCCTTCTCGAGGTTCTTCTGCCACTTCTGCTCGACCTGGTCGCCGCGCTTGGCGAGCTCCTTGTGCCAGTCGTCGTACGACTTCGGGTCGCCGCCGATCGGCTTGACCATCTCGTCGCCCGCGCGCTTCACGATCTCCTTGTGGTCCTTGACCGAGGCGTCCTTGTCGCCGCCCGTCTCGGCCCCCACCGCGTCCGCCGCCTCGAAGAGGGCGTTGCTCAACAGCTTGTGGCTGTCCTTCACCTTCTTGAGGTCGTCGTGCTCGCCGCGCATCCACGCGCCCGCCGAGCCGTCGGCGCTGATCACCTGGCGCTTGGCGGTGTCGAGGAAGCCCTTCGCCTTGGTCTTGCCGTCGCCCTCCATCTTGTCGGCCTCTTTGGCCAACGCGGGGAGGGTCTTGGCCCCGACCTTTCCGCCCCACTTGGAGCTGCCGGTGACCTTCGTGATCGCCGTGTTGCCGCCCTTCTGCGCCGACCAGCCCATCTCCATGGTCCCGGCCTTCGTGATCAGGGTGGCGCCCGGCAGCTTCGCGGGGTCGCGCTCTTCCTTCTTCTTCTCCTCGGGCTTCTTGTCGTCGGCCTTCTTGCCGTCGTTCGGCTTGTCGCCCGAGAAGGCGCCCTTGACCGCCTTGAAGGCCTTCTTGCCGAGCTCCCAGAACTTGTCGATGACCTTGTCGACGGCCTTGTCCACCGTCGCCTGGATCTTCCCGATGATGTCCTTGACCTTGTTGGCGATGCCGCCGAGGCCGAGGATGTTCGCCAGGAACGAGATGACGATGGGCACGAGCTTCGCCAGCGCGCCCTCGACCATCTTCGCGGCCGGGCCGAGGTTGCCCGCGACGATGTCGGCCATGCCGTCCACCACGGACTGGACCAGGGCGTAGATCTTGGCCGCCTGCTCCTTCACGAACTTGTAGACGTTCCACGCCGTCAGGACGACCTGCACGATGGCCCCGACGGGGTTGAACATCGACGCGATCTTGATGACGGCCTGGGTGACCAGCTTCTCCACGAGCCAGGAGGAGATGCCGTCGATGACGGTGTCCCACAGGTCGCTCAGGTGCGCCTTCGCGTGCTCCCACAGCCCCGCGAGGCCGCCCTTGATGGCCGCCTCCGCGTACCCCCAGACGGTCTTCAGCAAGTCCATGTTGTCCTTGCCGATCTTCTTCTCGACCTTGCCCAGGAGCTTGTCCTTCGACAGCCCCATGATCTGCAGGACGATGTCGAAGATGCCCTTGATGTCGAAGTTCTTCGGCATCTTCAGGCCGACGTCGGACAGGGTGCCGGTGAGCCAGCCCACGAGCCCGTTCGTCAGGTGCTTGAGGAAGTTGTCGCTGAAGAGACCGAAGCCCTTGCCGACGGCGCTGATGAGGTTCCCGATGAACTTGCCGGGGTTGTCCACGATCTTCTTGATCGTGTCCATCGACTTGCCGACGAAGTTGTAGAAGGAGTCGGGGCTGATGCCCGCCATCTCGAGGGCGCCCTCGAGGAGCGCGCGCAGGGCCTTCTCCCAGTCGCCGGTGACGACGGCGGACGCCACGGTGAGCGCGGTCTGGATCGCGACCTTGGCGACCGACAGGACCTTCTGGATGGCCGAGTTGAGGCCGTCGATGGCGGCGGCGACGGCCTTCTTGACCACCTCCCCGATCTTCTTCACGGCCGCCTTCGCGACGTTCACGGCCTTGTCGATCAGGTCGTTCAGCGCCTTGGCGAGGCCCGGGAAGATGTTGCCCAGGAGCCCGCTGACGAGCTTCTTGAGGATGTCGCCGAGGACTTCGAGGGCCTTGCACGCGAACGCGACGGCCGCGTCGACGATCGCCAGGGCGGCGTCCTTGACGGCGTTGAGGATGGCGCCGACGACCTTGGACAGGGCGTCGAAGATGTCGCCGATGAGGGCGCAGCACTTGTCGAGGAAGCTGCCGATGGCGGAGCAGATCGAGCCCCAGAAGGACTTCTTCTTCTTCTTCTCTTCGGCCTTCTTCTTCTCCTTGGCGGCCTTGCCCTCGGCCTCCTTCTTCTTGCCCTCGGCCTTCTTCTCGGCCTGGTCGAACTTGCGCTTGATCTTCCGCTCGTCCGAAGACGCGCGCTTGGCGATCTTCTTCTCGACCTTCTTCTTCTCGGAGTCGCCCTTCTTGCGGGCCTTCTCGACTTCCTTGTCCTGCTTCTTCTTCGTCTCCTTCTTCTTGTCGTCGATGGCCTTGCGGTTCTCCTTGACCGCCTTCTCCTGGTCCTTCTTCGCCTTGAGGTTGGCCTCGTCGATCTTCTTTTCGGAGTCGGCGACGGCCTTCGCCTTGCCCTTCTCCTGCTCGTCGACGGCCTTCTGGAAGTCGCCGTCGGCCTTGCCGAGGTGGCCCTCGAACTCGGCCTGCATGTCCTTGTTCGCGGCGTCGGCGACGGCCGTCCCGTGCTGGTCGGCCTTCTTGTCGAAGTGGACCATCTGCGGGTCGGCGGGGACCTCGCTGAGCTTCGGAGCGACGAACGGCTTCGCCTTGAGCGTCTCGTCCATCTCCTTGCGCTGAACGAGCTCGGTCTCGTCGATCTTCGCGATCTTCGCGTCGGCCTCTTCGGCGGCCTTGGTGATCTTGTCCTGGGCGTCCGTGTTCTGCCGCGGGGCGCGGATCGGGTCGGAGTCGCCCTCCAGCTCGATGGGCGGCTCGACGCCGGGGTCGGTGTTCTGCCCGGACTTGTCCGTGATCTTGTTGGTCTGCTTCCCGAAGAGCATCTTCATGATGGCTTCGGGGGTGTCCTTCTTGAGCTTGCCGAAGGCCTGCCCGCCCTCCTTGCTCTTCTTCGCGATGACGGGCTTCTCCTTCTCGAGCTTCGGCTTCTTTGCGTTCGCGCCGACCTTGCCGTCTTCGACCTTCTTGTCCGGGTTCGCCTTCTCGAGCTTCTTGCCGGTCTTCTCCTGGGCCTCGCCCGGCATCGTCGCGTGGAACTCGGGGAGCGTCTGGTGCGTCTCCTTCGTCTCCTTGTCGAGCGACTTCGAGAGCTTCCCGCCGGTCTTGCCGATGTTCTTGGCGAACTTCGTCATCGGCGACTTCACGAGCTCCTTGGCCACGTCGCGGGTGCCGTTGGAGGACGTGTTCGCGCCGCCGCCGCCGCCGCCACCGCCGGGAGCCGCGGCGGCCGCACCGCTCGACTTCTTGCCGCCGGCCGCCTTCTTCTTCGGCTTCGGCTTCGGGGCCTTGGGACCGCCCTTGGTGCCCGCCTGGTTGCCCCCCGAGGAGCCGCCGCCGCCCTTGTCGGTCGCCGGGCCCTTGCCGTTCATGGTGACCTTGGCGCCCCCGCCCCCGCCGGCTCCCGAAGGCATCGGGGTCGGGGTCGGGGTCTTCGCCGCGCCCGACTTGGCCGCCGCGGACTTCGCCCCCATGGACTTGCCGCCGCCCGCGCCGCCCGCCAGCTCCTTGCCGAACTTGTTCGCGCCCTTCGCGCCGACCTTGCCCTTGTCGCCCTTGGCCTGAGGACCCTCCGCGAGGGGTCCCGCCTTCTTCTTCGCGGACGCGTCCCCCGAACCGTCTGCGGCGGTCTTCGAGGTCTCCTTCTTGTCCGTGGAGGCGGAGAACGCAGCGGTCTTGTTCGACGCGGCGGTGTCCTTCTTTTGTGACGTCGCAGGCTGCATCAGGCGGGGCTCCGGGCGGGGGAGAAGGCCGCTAGCAGGACAGGATAGATCGCCGCGCGCGGAATCCCGAGCGGTTATGGTGCGCGACGTGAGATATCTGGCCCCGATCGTCCTCCTGCTCGGCTGCACGTCGAACGGCGGGATCCTCACCTACGAGCCGGAGACCCCTGCCACGCCGACCCCGGAGCCCACCCCGGTGGAGCCCGAAGAACCCGACGACGACCCGGTCTTCGACCCTCCGGCGCAGACCTTCGACTCCGTCTTCCAGCTGACGATGGCCAGCGATCCGCCGGGGCATCCGATCCTCTACACGGACGACGGCACCGTGCCGTTCCTCGACGCGGACGTGTACGACGAGCCGATCCTCATCACCGAGTCGGTCCGGTTCTACGCGCAGGTGGACTACGACTTCCCGCCGGACGACGAGGGCGTCGTGCCCGAGCCGGACGTGAACACGCCGTCGTACTTCCGGCTCACGGGGGGCCTCGCGGACGAGACCTCGAACCTGCCGGTGCTGCTGATCAACACCTTCGAGACCGGCGAGATCGCGACGAACGGCACCGAGTTCGTGCCCGCCCACATGATGATCATGGAGCCCGACGAGGAGGGCGTCTCGCGCCTGCTCGGGCAGCCGACGATCGACACGCCGATCGGCATCAAGGTGCGCGGCAGCAGCACCCGCAATCAGCCCAAGCACTCCTATCGGCTGGAGACACGCGACGCCCACGGGGAAGACGACGGGGTGGAGATCGCGGGCATGGCGAAGGAGGGCGACTGGATCCTGTTCGCGCCGCTCCGCTTCGACCAGGCGTACATCCGCAACCGCCTCGCGTACGAGATCAGCAACCGGATGGGCCGGTGGGCCCCGGCGACGAGGAACGTCGAGGTGTACCTGAGCGGCGACCGCGACACCCGGTTCCGCAACTCCGACTACCTGGGCGTGTACACGCTGATCGAGCGCATCGAGCCGGACCCGAACCGCCTCGTCATCCACCGGATGACGCCCGCGGACAACCAGCTGCCCGAGCTGACGGGCGGGTACGTCTTCAAGATCGACCGCACCGCGCCGGGCGACTCGGGCTTCAACGCGGGCGGCAGCGAGGACGCGAACCGTCGCCTGAACATGGTCTTCCCGGACGTGGACGAGGTCACCCCTGCCCAGATGGCGTACCTGATCGACTGGATCGACACGTTCGCCGAGGCCCTGAACGCCCCCGACTTCCACCACCCGACGCTGGGCACGCACTACTCCGAGTACATCGACGTGGACGCGTGGATCGACCACAACATCGTCAACCAGTTCACGCGCAACCCGGACGGGCTCCGGCTCAGCTCGTACCTGCACAAGCCGCGCAACGGGAAGCTGATCGCGGGCCCGGTGTGGGACTTCGACCGCACGATGGGCTCCCGCGACGGTCGAGACGAGGACCCCGACACCTGGAGCAACGGGCTGTTCACCGCGCTGTGGTGGAACCGCCTGTTCGACGACCCCGAGTTCGAGGCCGCCTACTGGGCGCGGTTCCGCGAGGTCATCGAGACCATCCTCACGCCGGGCGAGCTGAGCGACATGATCGACGAGCTGTCCGCGGACCTCGAGCAGGGCGCCGCCCTGCACAACTACGCCGCCTGGTCGGACTACCAGCACCCCGCGGGATGGCCCGCCGCCGTGGAGCACCTGCGCTGGTGGGTCACGACGCGGTCCGATTGGATCGCCGCCAACATCCCCGACTGAGCCTCACCGCCAAGCGCGGTGATCGGCCAGCGTGCAGCGGTTCTGGACGACGTCGATGCCCGCCTCGGTGACCGCCGCGGCGAACTTCGGGTTCCTGATGCCGAGCTGCAGCCACACGAGGCCGGGCGCGGGCTCCATCGCGAGGAGGTCGTCGAGGTGGCCCATCAGCTGGTCGGGGCGACGGAACACGTCGACCATGTCCACCGCCTCCCCCACCTCCTGGAGCGTCGCCACGACCGGCTCGCCGAACATCGCCCGTCCCTCGTAGCGGGGGTTCACCGGGAGGATGCGCATGCCGACGGAGTGCAGGTAGGCGGGCACGTAGAAGGCCGGCTTCCAGCGCGCCTCGTGCGCCCCCAGCAGGGCGACGGTGCGGCAAGTGAAGAGCCGCTCCTTCACCTCGGCGAGGTCCGTGATCTCTCGGCCCTTCATCGGCGGAGGATACCCGCCGGGATCGCGAGCAGGCCGGGCAGGAGCACGAGCCCGGCGACCCCCCACCCGGTCCCCACCGCCGCGCCGGCGACGTGCCCGAGCAGCCACGCCAGCGGGGGCGGGGGCGACCGGAAGCCACGACGGCCCACTCTACGGCACCATGCCCGGATGGAACCCGCCCCCGATCGCACCCGCTGGAGCGCGCTCGACGTGGGGCTGCTGGCCTTGGCCGCGGTCGCCGGGGCGGCCCTGTGGCGCGACTGCGCGTGGGCGAGCGAGGTCGCGGGCGACTCGTTCGTGCCGCTCCAGTGCGGCCGACGTTTCCTGCTCGACGGGTGGGCCGTCCCCAGCCAGAACATCTTCGGCTGGGGCCTCTGCGCGACCTTCGCCCCCCTCTTCGTGGGGGCGGAGTCCATCGCCGACGTGGCCTACCGGAGGGCGTTCCTCGCCTCGCTGGTGGTGCCCGCGGCGTTCGTGACGGCCCGGGCGGTCCTCCCCGCCGTGACGCGGTTCGGGCTCCCCGCGGTGCGCGTCGGATCGCTGTGCGCCGCGGCCGCGGTGATGTTCTCGCCGGGAGTGGGGCGCCCCTCGTCCAGCGGGGGGCACGGCTACCTGAGCTGGACCTGGATCGCCCTCTCGGTCGCCGCCTTGGCCGTGGCCGCGCGCGACCCGTCCCCGCGAACCGGGTCCGCCCGCGTGCTCGACCGCGTCGGTCGCATCGTCGCCGCCGTGGTGGGGGTCGCCGCCATCCCCATGGCGGCCATGAACCACCCGTTCGCCGTGTGGATCGCCGCCCCCGCCCTCATCCTCCTGCCCCTCGGGGTCGTCCGGGCGGGGCTCCCCGCGGTCTTGGGGGGGCTCGCGGCGGCGTGGGCCCTCTCCGTCCCCCGCCTCGACGTCCTGCGCGCGAAGGCCGCCGCGGGCGACACCTGGGAGTCCTTCGCGTTCCAGCCGGGGAGCGAGCGGCTCCTCGACCCCGCGAACGCGCTGGCGTGGATCCTCGACGGTCCCGACCGACTCCTCATCGCGGGGTTCGTCGTGCTGGTCTTCGCGCTCCCCTTCCTGCGGCCGAAGGACCGGCTCCTCGCGCCCGCTTCGTGGGCGGCGGCGGCGGCGGCGGGGCTCGTGGGGCTCGTCCTGCTCGGCCGAGAGGTGGGCTACCTGCAGGACTACCACGTGATGACGATGCACCCGTTCGCGGCCGCGGGCGTGGGGGTCGCGACGGGCGCGCTGGTGGAGGGTCTGGGTCGTGCGTCGCTCGGGCTCCCGTCCCGGGTCCGCGCGGTGGGCGCGGTCGCGGGCGCCGTCCTCCTGGTGCTCGGGATCGCGGAGGCCAGCGACATCGACGAGCTCGACCGACCCTGGAACGTGCCCTGGTGCCCCACCCACCCGGGCGACGGAGGCACCGCCGCGGGGGTGGCCCGATACCGACACGCCATCGCGCAGGACCTGGCCGGGGCGCAGGCGCCCGAGCGCTTCCTGATCACCGACCTGAACCTCTCCTCACGCAGCCTCGACGGGAGCGTCGCCCTGGGGCTGAGCCTCCACATGAGCGGGGTCGACGCCCATCGGATGACGTGCTGCTCGGCGGAGCAGACCGCCCCGGCCTGGTACATGGTCGCGGACCTCCTGGATCCGCGGGTCGACTGGAACCGCGTCGCGGCGATCGACGGGATCGATGTCCTGGACCGCCGGAACCGGGTCTCCGAGCTGCTCTTCGTCGTGCGGACACCAGAGGCCCTGGACGCCCTCGGCGACGTGCTCTGCGCCGCCATTCCCCCCGACCACGTGGTCTCGGTGAACTACTACAACGACCTCATGCACGTGCTGGATCCCGGCGGCCGGCGCCTCCCGGCTCCGTCGCCCACGCCGCCCTGCCTCACGCGACGCCTGCCCGTCAGCGGAGGCGGTCGGTGAGCACCACGCCCTGCATGCGGCCCGTCGTCTTGCGGACCTGCAGCAGGGGCAGCTCGAACCAGAAGCAGGCGCCTTCGCCGGGGGCCGAGTCGAACCCGATGATGCCGCCGCACTTCTCCACGATCGCCTTCGCGATCGCGAGCCCCAGGCCGCTGCCCCCGACGGACCTCGTGAGCGCCGCGTCCGCCTGACGGAACCGCTCGAACAGGTGGGCCCGGAACTCCTCGGGGATGCCCTCGCCCTCGTCGCGCACTTCGATCCGCACGTGCCCGTCGTTGTTCCACGCGCGCATCCGCACCGTGCCCCCCTGCGGCGAGTGCTTGAAGGCGTTGGACAGCAGGTTCGCGAGGACCTGCTGGAGGCGGTCGGGGTCGGCCTGCACCTCCCCCTCGGGGCACGCGTCGCCCACCACCACGTCCACCGACATCGCCTGGCCGTAGCCGCGGTTGAGCTCCACCGCGGTGTCCAGGATCTCGCCCACCGACAGCCGCTGGAACGAGAAGTCCAGGCGCCCCGACTCGATCTTCTGGGCGTCGAGCAGGTCGTCGATGAGGCGGTGCAGGCGGTGGGTGTTGCGCACGGCGGTGTCCACCAGCTCCTGGGCAGACTCCGGCAGCTCCCCCATCACGCCCTTGCTCACGAGCTCGAGGCCGCCGCGGATCGCGGTCAGCGGCGTCCGCAGCTCGTGGCTGACCATGCTCACGAACTCGTCCTTCGAGCGGGCCGCGACGCGCTCCTGCGTCACGTCGCGGGCGACCAGGAGGAGCTCGTCCCCCCGGAGGGCCTGCAGCGACACGATGACGTCCCGGCCGCCCCGATCCAGCTCCACCTGCGCGGGCGGGTCGGCCAGGGCGGAGCGCACCTCGGCCGCGGCGTCGGCGGGGAGTCGATCGACCAGGGGCACGCCCGCCAGGGGTCCGGTGATGCCGAGGAGGCCCCCGTCGCCCGAGAGGTGCTCGCGGATCCGGCCGTCCGCGCCCACCCGCAGGACGACGTCCGGCAGCGCCGAGAGCAGCACGCGGAGCCGACGCTCGTTGGCCTGCGCCTTCTGGGAGAACGCCCAGAGCACGACGCCGAGGGCGGCGATCGCCACGAGGCCCGCGAGCAACATGCCCGCGCCGAGGGGGGTCACGACCGACTCAGCGGCGCCGCCGACGCGCGCCCATCACCGCGAGCAGGCCCAGCATCCACGCCGCCCCGGCGCCGTCGCCCGCGGCGAGGCTCGCCTCCTCGCAGTCCTGGCAGCCCTCGGTCACCGGCTCGGGGCAGTCGGCGTCGTCGAGGTCCGCCGCGCCGTCGCAGTCGTTGTCGATCTCGTCCGCGCACGCGACCTCATCGGCCTCCAGCGCGTCCGGGTTGATCAGCGAGTCGGCGTCGTCGCAGTCGTCGCACAGGAAGAAGCCGTCGCCGTCGGCGTCGACCTCGTCCTCGAGCAGGACCTCGTCGCAGTCGTTGTCGAGCCCGTCGCAGATCTCCTCGGCGCCCGGGTACACCGTCGCCTCGCGGTCGTCGCAGTCGTCCTCGCACGGCGTCACCCCGTCGCCGTCCTCGTCCGCGAGCTCGTCGTCGATCGCCTCGCCGTCGCAGTCGTTGTCGAAGCCGTCGCAGACCTCCGCGGCGCCCAGATGGACGTCGGGGTTCGTGTCGTCGCAGTCGCCCTCGCAGATCAGCTGCCCGTCCTCGTCCTCGTCGACCTCGCCCTCGAGGAGCTCCTCGTCGCAGTTGTTGTCGACGCCGTCGCAGACCTCCTCCGCGTCCGGGAAGAGCTGGTCGTCGTCCTCGTCGCAGTCGCCGTCGCAGATCGTGGCGCCGTCGCCGTCGATGTCCACGTCCTCGGTGGTCAGCACGTCGCAGTCGTCGTCGATCCCGTTGCACACCTCGAGCGCTCCGGGGAAGACGGCCGAGTCCGCGTCGTCGCAGTCGCCGTCGCACACGGTGGAGCCGTCGGTGTCGCCGTCCACGTCCTCGTCCGTGGCGGGGTCGCAGTCGTCGTCCACGCCGCCGTTGCAGAGCTCGGGCGCGCCCGGGAAGGTCGTGGCCACCGCGTCGTCGCACTCGGCGCACGACAGGAAGCCGTCGAGGTCCACGTCCACTTCGCCCGCGGCGTCGGCGTCCGCGAGGCCGTCGCAGTCGTCGTCGAGCCCGTTGCAGTTCTCCACGGCGGTGGAGTTCACGGCGGAGTTGCCGTCGTCGCAGTCGCCCGCGCAGCCCATCTCGCCGTCGTTGTCGTTGTCGAACTCGTCGAGCGGGACCACCGTGTCGCAGTCGTCGTCCACGCCGTTGCAGACCTCGGTGGCGCCCGGGAAGATCGCGTTGTTCGCGTCGTCGCAGTCGCCGTCGCATACGAAGAACGTGTCCGCGTCCACGTCCACCTCGTCGCCCGGGGTGGTGCCGTCGCAGTCGTTGTCGAGCCCGTCGCACAGCTCGGGGTTCCCGAGGAAGACGGTCGGCTCCGTGTCGTCGCAGTCGCCCGCGCAGATCGGCTGACCGTCGAGGTCGGCGTCCACGTCGTCGACGATCGTGGTGGCCGGGTCGCAGTCCGTGTCGAAGCCGTCGCAGGTCTCGGCGGCCCCGGGGTTGACGGTCGGCTCGGTGTCGTCGCAGTCCCCGCAGGTGACCCAGCCGTCTTCGTCGGCGTCGTCGATCCAGGCGACGGACGCGTCGTCGATGTACGTCCCGGGGAAGTTGTTCACCGACGTGTCCGTGGTGTGGGTGAAGCGGATCGTCACCGCGGTCCCGGCCCAGGCCGTCATGTCGATGGTGACGGTCTCCCACACCCCGTAGGTCTCGGCGAGGCCGCTCGCGCAGGCGTCGCCGTCGGGCAGGTCCACGAACGTGCCCGACCCGTCGTCGATCTCGAGCGTGGTGAAGTCCCACTGGCAGTCCGTCTCGTTGTCCTGCCAGTAGCTGAACTGGAAGTCGGCGCCCGTGGCGGGGATCGTGTAGGTGGGCAGCGTCAGGTAGGCGGTGTTGTTGTTCACGCCGTAGTTGCCGCCGAGCACGGTCGCCCAGACGTTGGCACCCGAGAGCGCGGACCCCGGACCGGACGTCGGCGCGCCCCACGCCCAGAGCGCGGTGGAGCCGGCGTCGGCGGTGGTGAGGAGCCCCCCGTCGGTCGTGTCGAAGTCCTGGTCGAGGAGCACGGTCCCGCCCACGTTCGGGTCCTGGCCGTCGAGCAGCCCGTCGCAGTCGGTGTCGATGCCGTCGCAGGTCTCCGCCGCGCCCGGGAAGATCAGGATGTTGGTGTCGTCGCAGTCGGCGCACAGCGGCGAGAGGTCACCGTCCCCGTCCACCTCGTTCGCGGGCAGGACGGTGTCGCAGTCGTTGTCGAGCCCGTCGCAGATCTCCGGGGCGCCCGGGAACGAGTTCGCGTTCGCGTCGTCGCAGTCCACGCAGGCCGGGGAGCCGTCGCCGTCGCCGTCCGCCTCGGTGGTGGGCACCACGCCGTCGCAGTCGTTGTCGAGCCCGTCGCAGATCTCGGGAGCGCCGGGGTAGGTGTTCACGTCGTTGTCGTCGCACTCGGCGCACGACAGGAAGTTGTCGAGGTCGTTGTCCACCTCCTCGCCGGTCCACACCCGGATGGGGTACAGCGACAGGCCGTTGGGGAAGGTGGTCGACGCGGGCGGGGGCGCGGCGCCGGTGTAGGCGATGGGCGCGGTGTAGGTCCCGAAGGAGACCGGCAGGGGCGCGTCCTGGGTGTTGTGCCAGTAGTAGGTCAGGGACGGGGCCCACTGGGTGAGCAGCACGTAGTACATGCCCGGCGTCAGGTCGAGGCCAATGGTGGGGGACGTGTGCCAGTCCTGCCCGCTCAGGGTGGTGGTGGTCGTGCCGCTGAAGACCTCGGCGTAGGTGCCGTTCTCGGTCGCGCTCTCGAACACCTGCCAAGACAGCTCCGTGCCCACGGCCGCGTCGAGCTCGAGCTCGAACGTGTCGAGGTGGACGGGGTCCGCGATCAGGTACTTGCCGCCGCGTCCGCGGGCGGCGCCGACGCCGCTGAACTCGAAGAGCGGGGACTCGTCCGACACGTCCGGGATCGACAGCAGCGTGTCGCAGTTCTGGTCGAGCCCGTCGCAGATCTCGGTGGCGCCGGGGGCGTAGGTGGCGTCGTTGTCGTCGCAGTCCTCGCAGGTCACGGAGCCGTCGTTGTCGACGTCCGTGGTCTCGTTCGTGGGGATGACGGTGTCGCAGTCGTTGTCGAGCCCGTCGCAGATCTCGGGGGCGCCGCCGTAGACCGTCGCGTTGGTGTCGTCGCAGTCGGTGAGGCACAGGAAGTCGCCGTCGCCGTCCGTGTCGTCCTCGCCGCCGCCGCCCGCGAAGAGGACGCCGTCGCAGTCGTTGTCGAGCCCGTCGCAGATCTCGGTGGCGCCCGGGTTGACGCCGGCGTTCGTGTCGTCGCACTCGAGGCACTCGATGTACGTGTCGTTGTCGCCGTCCGCCTCGCTGCCCGTCAGGAGCGTGACCGGGTACCCGTTGAGCGACGTGGTGATGGGGCCCGGGGTCGTCGGGATGGTGGTGCCGGTGATGCCGCCCTCGTGGGTGCCGAACGTCGTGGTCGCGGGGAACACGAACGAGGGCGTCCAGCCGTAGGTCGCGGCGAGGTCCCAGTGCAGCATCACGCTGTAGTACATGCCCGCCTGGAGCGTGACGGAGACGGGGCCCGACGAGTGGAAGACGAGGCCCGTGTCCGTGCTGGTGGTCGTGGAGTTGTGCACGACCGTGTAGTTGCCGTTGAGGGCCGTGGACTCGAGCACCAGCCACGTGAACGTGGTGCCCACGGGGGTGTTCAGCTCGTACTCGATGCCCCCGAGCGTGGTGGTCTCGCTCACCAGGTACTTGTTGCCGCGGTAGCGCACGCCGCCGGTCGCCGTGCTGGTGCTCGCGGGGGCGAGGTCCGTGAAGGCGGCGTCGATGCCGTCGCAGTTCTCGTCCACGCCGTCGCAGGTCTCGACGGCCGCCGGGTTGATGGTCGCGTCGTTGTCGTCGCAGTCGTCGCAGTCGACGTACGTGTCGTTGTCTACGTCCGCCGTCTCGTTCAGCGGCACGACGCTGTCGCAGTCGTTGTCGACGCCGTCGCACAGCTCCGGGGCCCCGGGGTAGCTGTCGGCGTCGTTGTCGTCGCAGTCCAGGCAGTCGAAGGAGCCGTCCGCGTCGAAGTCGAGCTCGAACGTGGCGTTGAAGTCGGCGAGGCCGTTGCAGTCGTTGTCCTGCCCGTCGCACACCTCGGTGTTCGTGGAGAAGTTCGCCGAGTCGGTGTCGTCGCAGTCGCCTGCGCACTCGCTCTCGCCGTCGCCGTCGTCGTCCACGGTCTCCAGCGTGGCGGGGTTGCAGTCGTTGTCGACGCCGCCGTCGCAGACCTCGGGGTTGCCCGGGAAGGCCGTGGCGTCGGTGTCGTCGCAGTCGTCGCCGTTGCAGGAGAGGGGGGAGGCGCCGTCGCCGTCGCTGTCCGCGCAGACGTTGACGCCGTACGCCGTGCCCGAGAGGACCGTCGCCGTGTTGCAGGAGAACTGGAGGAAGCCGCCCGCGCCCAGGCTGCCGCCAGCCAGGTCCTGGATGCCCACGGTGGCGCTCGCGCCGTCGTCGTACGTGGCGCTGCCGACGGTGGTGTCGAGGTAGTGGAACTCGAGGCTGTCGTCGGTGTTGATGTGCACCTGGAAGGACACGGCGCCGCCGCCGAGCTGATGGGGGACGTCCTCCCAGCTGATGATGAAGCGACCGCCCGCGGTGTCGTCGTAGGTGTAGACGTCGCCGCCGCTGGTGGGGTCGTAGTCGTCCCACAGCACGAACACGTCGGCCCCGGGCACGCCGCCGAAGGGCAGGCACGCGTTGGTGAACGCGGGGTTGCCGGTCGTGGCGAAGTGGAAGGCGCCGTTGTCGCCGATCGTCAGGTCGGTGTAGGCGTTGCCGTACCAGGTGAACGGCGTGGACAGCGTGGCCGCCGCCGAGGCGTTGTTGCCCAGGTTCAGGGACGTCCCCAGCCCGCCCGCCAGGGGGACGAAGTCGGGCGTCGCGACGTACTGGATGTAGTCCCCGGCGTCCGGACCCGCGAGCTGCTGCGCGGAGGCAGCGACGGGGAACGCGCAGAGCGACGTGGCGAGGAGCGGCGCGAGGCGACGAATGAGCGGCATGTGTCCTCCCGAGACGGGGGGAATCTACTACCAGCCCTCCGCGAGCGTGAGTCTCATGTCGCCGAAGTGCACCGCCCCCCCGTCGAAGATCAGCGCCTCGTCGGTGGAACTCACGAAGTCGACCCCGTTGATGGGGATGTACCGCCCGCCGCCCTCCATGTAGAGGTTGGCCCACACGAAGAACTCGCCCGTCTCCAACATCGGGTGGAGTCGGACCTTGTATCGACCCCCCGCGGGCACGTCCGGCGCCTCCACCTCGTCCATCGTGTGGTCGGGCGGCCCGGCGGGCGGCACCGAGCGGTACAGGGCGACGGCGAGGAGGCGCGGCTCGCCCTCCAGGGGCGACGGGACCAGCAGGTCGCCGCACACCGCGAAGTCCTCCTCGCAGAGGGGATCGGCCTCCACGTCTTCGTCGCCGAGGATGTCGTACTCGAAGTCGGGGACGTCGACCGAGCAGCCGGCCAGGGCCCACGCGGCGGCCGCGGCCATCGTCGGCGAGCGCATCACCGCTCCGGGGCGTAGGCGACGGTGCAGTTGATGGTGCGGCCCACCAGCACGTCCGCGGTGGCGAAGACCTTGTAGGTGCGGCCCGCCTCGAGCTCGGGGGGGCCCGTCGTCGGGTGGGCCTGCGTGGTGCCCGCGGGCACGTCGCCGACCGCCACCGCCCCCGACTCCACCGGCGCGCCGTCCGCGTCGACGTACAGCGCCCACACGGTGCCCTCGGGGCGGTCGAGGTTCGGGGGGAAGCTCGGCGACGCCGTCCCCTCCTCCATGATCCAGAGCTGCCGCACCGGGCCGCCGTTCCAGTACACGACGCCGTCCGCGTCGATGCCCTCGAACTCCACGACGCACGCGTCGGTGGGGTCGAGCACCGAGCCGAAGAGGGCGTCGAAGCGGGCCTGGGCGTCGTCGAGGGCCGCGTCGTCGCCACCGCGTCGCTCGAACTCGCTCGTGAAGAAGGCCTGCATCCGCTCCGGGTCGGTGGACGCCCAGAGCGTGAGCTCGCGGCTGAAGGAGTGGTTGTCGGCCGCCTCGAACGCCCCGAACAGCCGGTGCATGGGGTTCATGCCCGCGGACATCGCCAGCTGGGCGTTCGTCATCGAGTCGGTCCACACCCCCGGCGCGTCCACGTCGAACCCGGACGTGAACCCCGATCCGCTCGACGACGAGTGGCAGCAGCTGCAGCCCGAGGACCGGATCTGGTCCCGCGCCCAGTCGGCCTCGGCGACCCAGGCCTCGTCTTCGAGGAGCGAGTCCGGCGACTCGTACACCCGCCCCGGCGGCGTGAACCACGACGGTCCCTGGGTCCACACGGCGTCGCAGGACGTCAGATCGGTGAAGGGCGTGCCCTCCGGGGCGTTGCCGCTGAAGTAGTCCCACGCGCACGCGTCGCCCTCGCACACCTGCTCGGCGCGCACGAACGGGGTGTCCTCGAGGAGCACGCGGGTGGCTTCGTCGGGCGGATCGACGGCGTAGTCGTCCCACGGATCGGGGCAGCCGACGAGGGCGATGAGGAGGGAGAGCGCGACGAGGCTTCGCATGACTGGACTCCGGGGGGGAGGACGACCAGCAAGGCGAATAGCACGCTCCTCCATGAGAATTCAACCACTCGGTAGATTCCGTGTCCTCGCGGTGACCCGAACCGCGCTAGACCCTGTCGCATGCACCGGCTCATCCTCCTCCTGCTCCTCGTCCCGACCGTCGCGCTCGCGGGCGGTCACCAGCCCCACCCCCACCGCGGCGTGTTCGCTCCGATCACGTCGGACCCCGGCGCCGTGGAGCTCACGCCCGAGGAGACGGCGCGCATGGAGGCGGGCCGGCTGGTCCAGAAGATGAAGCAGTCGGACGACTCCGGCTGGGGCTCCGCGGTGCAGCTCGTGGACGCCCCCGCGCGCGTCGTGTGGGACACCATCCTCAGCTACGACCGGTACGTGGACTGGGTCGACAACGTGAAGTCGTGCTCCGTCTACCGACGCGACGGCGACACGCTCTGGGTCGGCATGACCAGCGGCATCCCCGGCTTCTCCTTCGACGTCTACACCCGCAACGTCGTGAAGCGCGACGAGGGGTGGATGGCGTGGACGCTCGACTACGACCGCACGAGCGACGTGTACGACATGGTCGGCTCCTGGCGCGTGACGGAGGTGGGCGCGCGCCGGACGCGGCTGGACTACTCCACGCGGATGAAGGTGCGGGGGGTCCCGAACTTCGTCGTGAAGTCGCTCACGAAGAGCAGCCTGGAGAGCGGCACGGCGTGGGTGAAGGAGCAGGCGGAGGCGGCCGTGCGCTGACGCCTCTCAAGGCAGGGCGCCGAGGGCGGCCTCCTTGCCGTCGGTGAGGCGCACGAAGGCGGCGCTCGTGAACGTGTCGGCCCGGCCGTCCCAAGTCGCGATGTACCAGACCGTGTCGGGGGTGTCCGGCCGCAGCGCCACGGGGTCGACGGCGGCGCCCTGCTCGAGGCGGGCGTAGGGCGTCAGGGACACGATCCGGCCGTCTCCGAACACGAGATCCAGCGTCCGCGCCGAGCCCTCTCGGGGGAGCGGACCGCCGGTCTTCGACACGACCTCCAGCTCCAGGACGCAGGGACGGGCGAGGCCGGGGTCGTCCTTGAAGGCCTCCTCCACGGCGGGGCCGCACAGGCGGCGGCGGGCGATCACGGTCACGTCGCCCACGGACAGCGGCTCGCCCGCGGAGGTCGCGGCGTCGCGGGCGGCGGCGATGTCGTCGCGGATCACGGACTTGCAGGCGCCGCGGGCGTCGCGGAAGGCGGCGAGGGCCGGGGCCGCGTCGGTCTGCCAGCCCACGAGCGCGGCCACCCCCTCGATGGCCTTGGTCTGCGTCCACGCCTCGGCCGACGGGTAGCCCCAGCCCGGCGCCGCGCGGTCCACGACGCAGGCGTCCTCGAAGGCCTTCAGGGACGGGGCGACGGCGGGCAGGGCCTCCTGGAGGCGTCGGGCGACGGCCTCGGCGGGGAGGCCCAGGCACGTCGCGCGCAGCTTCTCGCGCGCCCCGGCGAAGAGGAAGGGCAGCGAGCCGGGGAACGACGTCTGCGCGGCGTCGAGGCGGTCGTCGCGGAAGAGGTCGCGGTCGTCGAGCAGGAGCTCGAAGCGGTCGCCGTCGGCCAGATGGACGGGGAGGGAGACCACGGCGGCGTCGCGGTTGTCGTCGGCGTTCGCGATGAGGGTCTCGCCTCTCAGCTTGATCGTCGCGCGCATGTCGGGGCGTCCACGGAACAGCCCGCCCTTGCTCGCGACGCGGAGGTCGCACAGGAGGACGCCCGCGAACGAGCCGTCGGCGTCGGCCTTCGGGGGGCGCTCGGTGAGGCGGGCGAACAGGGCCTCGCGGTCGTCGAGCTGGGGGATCACGTTCCGGCGAGCCCGGTCGTCGAGCAGATCGCCCCAGCCCGCCATGACGCTCGGAGGCAGGGGGGTCACCTGCGCCTTGGGCCCGTTCAGCACCTTCGGGATGTCCGGCAGCTCGGGGAGGTCGGGCATGTCGAGGTCCTGGTCCGTCGACGGGCCGAGGGGGATCGGGATGCAGCAGGCGGACGTGAGGGCGGCCGTGCCGAGGAGGGCGGCCGAGGTGGCCGCGGTCGCGAGGAGCCGGGAGATCATGGCGGCCGACGGTACCCCACGGTGGGCGGCTTCCGGGCGGGGCGTCGTACACGTCGGTCGCTTCGGCGCCACAGGCACTACACCGGGCCGGGCGCTCCACCGCGCCGGGCGCTCCACCGCGCCGGGCGCTCCACCGCGCCGGGCGCTACACCCGGCCGCTTCGGCGCGACATGGGAAGAACCTCTCATTCCGGGCTGAAGCGAACGTTGCTTCGGGCTGAAATGAGAGGTTCTTCTCAGGGAGGTGGGAAGCGGCAGCAGGCCGCAGAGGGCGGCCGGGACCGGCCGGGACCGGCGGGCGGCCGGCCGGGAGGTGTCTTGAAGTGTCCGGGAGTGTCTCGTTCCCGGACACTTCAGGACACGGCCGGACGGTCCCCGAGCGCAGCGATGGAGGCGCCGCCCCCGATCGCAAGGCCGGCACGACTCGTGCGGACAAGCCCCGCATGGATCTTCTTCACCTCGCCGCCCGCATGGACTTCGGCAGTCCACCCCTCATCGACGAACGCGCCTGCGACCTCTGGACGTGGCTGCGCCAGTGCTTCCCCTCGGCCCTCGCCGCGACGCTGATGCCCGATCACCTCCACGTCATCACCCCGGGCGAGCCCGAGGCCGGCCGCGCGACCCTCCAGGGCATCCTCGCCCAGCACCGAGGCATGCACGGATCCCCGGGGCGTGGCCGGGGCCCCGGCCGCTGGACGATCCCGCCGCCGTCCGTCATCCCCGACGTCCGCCACCTGGGTCGGCAGGTTCGATACGTGTCGCTGAACCCCTGCCGCGCCGGGTTGGTGCGCGATCCCCTGGCCTGGCTGTGGTCGACCCACCGGGACGTCGTGGGGGCCGTCGTGGACCCTTGGGTGACCGCCGATCGGCTCGCGGAGGCCCTGGGCGAGAGGGCGCGCGGCTTCGTGGAGCGACACCACGCCTACGTGTCCGGCGATCCCTCCGCCGCCGTCTCGGGGACGCCGCTCCCCCGGGTGGTCGCGGTCCATCCGGGGAGCCCCGAGATCCTGGCCGCGGCGGCCGCGCTCGCCTGTCGCCATCTGTCCGAGCGCGACCTGCCCCGCCGGCGGGGCGCCGCCCGGGTCTTCCACGGGCTGGCCCGCGCCCTGCGGATCCCCCGACGCGCGGCCCTGCGCGTCACCGGCGCGGCCGACTCCACGGCGTATCGGTGGGCCGCGACGTTGCCCGACGCCGACCTGCAGGCCGCCCTCCTCTGCCTGAGCGACGCCCGCCTCCGCAGGCCGGGCGATCTGGGAAGGATCCCGTCCCTGCGGGTGCCCCCCTCCCCCCGTCGCTTCCGTCCGCGGCGAGAAGAACCTCTCATTCCGGCCCGAAGCAGCCGTTGCTTCGCCCGGATCCGAGAGGTTGTTCTCAATGACCGCCGAAGCGCCGAAGGAGGCTGAACGGCCGCCGGGCGTACTCACCCCACCACGCTTTGAGCCCCGATTCGACGGGTTCTCCGGGGCCGTGAGTACTGGCGGGCCTTTGACGAGGGCGAGGACGACGAGAAAGAGGAAGAGGAAGAGGAGGCCTGAGCCGACCCCTGAGAGATCACGAGAGGCCTCGGGCGCTGCGGCGTCCGGGGCCTTCGTGCAAGCTGGACCCGTGGACGACGGCCACGATCTGGCGACGCGGCGCGGGGTCTCCACGTACGTCGTGGACGTCCACCGGGACCTCGACTCGGCGCTCCGCGCGTTCTTCGACCTGCCGCCGACCCTGCCCATCGAGCGGAACACCGTCGGCGACGGCGCCCTCGACAAGCTGGTCGTGCGCGTGCCGTCCGCCCACCTCGGCCTCGAGCTGCGCCCCGCCGGCGCCGACCCGACGACGACCCTCGGCGGCACCGTCCTCGACCTTAGGCTCTACGATCTGGGCCGCCCCGCCCGCGCCGACGTCGTGCGCGCCGTCCTCCGCCGGTTCCGCCGCCTCGAGCCCGCCGACGGCCCCGACCTCCTCGCCCGAGCCCGGCGGTCGTTCGTCTTCCGCGACCTCGGCGACTTCGCCTTCCGGGACCTGTCGCCCGCACACGGGGGCATGCGCGCCATCCTCCGCCTCGGCTCGGCTGCAACCAGGACTGCGGCTTCTGCTGGCAGGCGCGCGACTGGCCCGAGCCCCCGACGGAGCGCTACGAGACCTGGCTCGACGAGCTCCTCGCGGCGGGCGCCACCCACGTCGTCTTCTCGGGCGGAGAGCCCACCCTGTCCCCCGCCCTGCCGGGCCTGATCCGTCGCGCCCGGACGGCGGGCGCCGAGGTCAGCCTGCAGACGAACGCCATCCGCCTCGGCAGCCCCAAGCACCTCGCGCGGCTCCGCGACGCCGGCCTGCAGGAGCTCTTCGTGTCCCTGCACGCGGGCGACGCCGAGCTGTCCGACACCCTCACCCGCGCGCCGCGCACCTTCGCCCCCACCCTGCGCGGCATCGACGCGGCCCTGGACGCCGGCATGACCGTCCACCTCAACGCCGTGGTGGAGCAGCGGAACCACGACCGGCTGGACGAGCACGTCGACCTGATCGCGGCGCGGTTCGTCGACCGACCCACGCCCGTGCGCACCGTGCAGTACTCCCAGCCGTCCCAGTACCGCGAGGCTGCGATGCGACCCCTCGGGTTGGTGCCCATGTCCGCGGTCGGCCCGCCCCTCGCGCGGGCCGCGAAGCGGCTCCTGGACGCGGGCGTGGCGGTGGTCGTGAGCGGCAGCTGCGGCTTCCCGCCGTGCCTCTTCGCGGAGGTCCCCGAGTTGATCCAAGCGGTGGCCGCGGCGGACTTCGAGGGGATGGACGCCGCCTCTCGTCGCTACGCCGCCCCCTGCGACGACTGCGCCCTCCGCGGGGGCTGCATCGGCGTGCGGCGGGAGTACCTCGACGCGTTCGGGTCCGACGGCCTCCGGCCCTTCGCCGCGCGCCCGCTCCACCTCGGCCCCGACGAGTCCCGGCCCGTCCTCCGGCGGCGGTGAGCGCGAAGGCCCCGGTCTCCCGGACGCCGCGCCCCCAAGGCCATGAGCGGCCGGAACGGGACGCCGACACCTTCCGCCACGGGTCGTTGCGCTCCTCGGGGGTGTCGGCCTGGTCGAGCCGCACCAGCCCGGCGAAGAAGGCCGCCTCCTCCGCGTCGAGCTTCAGCGCCTTCACGAACGCCTCGACCGTCGCCGGAGTGAGGCTCCGCTTCCCCTGGATCACGTGCAGCAGGAGGCTGGGCGACTTCTGCCCGGCCGGCCGCGCGAACATGCGGTGGCTGAAGCGCGGGTTGGCGGCCTTGCGCGCCTTGAACCACGCGTCGAGGTAGCGGCGGTAGTCCAGGTACGCGAGGACGTCGGGCAGAGCGGTGGGCACGGCCGATGAGTCCGGCCGGTGCGTGCACGCCGGCCACGGAGAAGAGGGCCTCGCGCGCTAGGTGGTCTTCCCGCCCGCGGCGATGAGCACCTCCACGGCGCCTTCGTGTCCGGCCTTGTCCGCGTAGTAGAGGGCCGTCTTCGCGTCGCCGTTCCGGCGGTTCACCGGGGCGCCCGCGGCGAGCAGAGCCTCGACGATGCGGGGGTTCCCGCCCTTCGCCGCGCTGTGGATCTCCTCGTACATGTCCGGCTTCGCGCCGCGGGCGAGCAGGAGCTCGACGACGTCCTCGTGGCCCCGCTCTGCCGCCACACCGAGCGCCGTGTCTTCATGGAAGGCGACGTCGTCGTCCGAGAACGGGTAGCAGCGGAACTCGACGCACTGCGCGTTCGGATGCGCGCCGGCGTCGAGCAGGAGCGCGAGCACGTCGACGTCGCCCCGATGGGCGGCCACCGCCGTGAGCGGCACCTCGTCGCGATGGACGTGCTTCAACGAGCCGCGAATGCGCGCCTTCGGGTCGGCGCCCGCGGCCAGCGCGCGGCCAACGGCTTCGACGTCGCCCGCCTCGACGGCCTCGCGAAGCTGCTCGTCCGCGGACACTCGGGCTACTTGGCGGCCTTGTCGGCTTCGAGCGCGGCCTGGGCCTTCTGCGCGAGCTCCATGCCCCACTTCTGGCCGATGACCATCGACTCCTGCGTGAGCATCGGGGTGGCGGCGATGAGCTTGCGTCCGGCCTCGGACTTGTAGAACTCGATGGCGGCCTCGAGGGTCTCCTGGTCGTAGGCCTTCACGTACAGCGGGATGACGAGGTTCACGAGCTCGTCGGTGTCCGCCAACTCGACGAACTTGTCGAGGAACGGCTTCATCTCCTTGTTGCTGCCGAGCTGCGCGGTCATCCCCTCGATGACCTGCTTGCCGAGGTCGCCCGCGCCGGTGAGGACCATGAGCTCTCGGGCGAGCTTCTCCTTCTTGGCGTCGTCGGCCTGCGCGCTCAGGGGCACGGCCATGAAGAAGGCGAGGAAGAGGGCGGCGAGGGACAGGGGACGAACGGACATGGGGCCTCCGGAGGTGGGTTGAGCGGCGCCCGCGACGGAGCGAGCGCCGGCCATCCTACGCCTTCGGACCGAAACCTCTTTCATTCCTCTACACATCCGGCTACATCGGCGCGCATGACCCTGCGAATCCTCGTCTCCATGGCCCTCCTCCTGGTCGCTCAGACCGCCTTCGCGCACTCGAACCCGGCCCCGAAGCCGACGTTCCCGACGCTCTCCGAGAAGGAGGAGGCGCGACTGCGCGACGGCAAGCTCGTCATGACCACGCAGGTCGCCGACGGCGCGGGCGCGGTCACCGGCGTCATCGAGATCGACGCCACGCCCGCGGAGATCTGGAAGATCCTCGTGAACTTCGAGGGCCTCCCCGAGTCGACCCCCAACATCAAGGAGGTCGACCGCTACACGGACAAGGCCGAGGGCGCGAAGCGGCTGATCGACATCGGCTACATGCTCAAGGTCGCCTGGGTGGAGATCCGGTACTGGGTCCACCACGACTACTTCCCCGACCAGCAGTACCTCGTGTGGATGCTCGACGCGTCCAAGCCGAACGAGATCGCGGCCACGACCGGCTCCTTCAGCACCTGGCCCGGCTCCGCGCCCGGCAAGACCCGCTACCTCTACATCACGTCGGTGGACACCGGACGCAGCATCCCGGACTGGGTCGAAGAGGACCTCACCGAGTCGTCGCTGAAGAAGTACATGACCTTCGTGAAGAAGAAGGCCGAGAAGTAGCGGCCGCGGACCCCGCGCGGGGCCCGATCAGCGCGGGCGATCAGCGCGCGTGGCGCCCGTCGATGCGGGTGCGCACCTCGCCCCGGAGGATGTCGGCGACGCCCGGGTTCTTCAGGAAGTCGTGGGGAAACCCCAAGGACACCTTGCTGACCTCATCGAGGCGGCTCACCTGCGCGTCGCTCAGCACGACGTCCGCGGCGCCGAGCGAGTCCTGGATCTGAGAGACCTTGCGCGCCCCCACGATCGGGATGAAGCCGTAGCCCTTCGCCCGCACCCAGGCGAGCGCGGTCTGGGCCGAGGACGCGCCCACCTCGTCGGCCACCGCGTCGACCGTACGCGCGATCTCCAGCGCCTTGCCCGACGTGCGGCCGCGACCCTCGTTGGCCCCCCGTCGCTTCGACTCGCCGCCGCCCTCGCGCGTGTACTTGCCCGTGAGGACGCCCGCGCCGAGGGGCGCCCAGCCCACGACGGTCATGCCGAAGTGGTCCGCCATGGGGGTCAGGTCCCGCTCCACGGTGCGCTCGAGGAGGCTGTACTCGATCTGGAGGCCCACGAACTGCGTCCAGCCGCGGAGCTCCGCCGTGACGTTGGCGGCGGAGACGACCCACGCCGGGGTGTCGCTCACGCCCAGGTAGAGCACCTTGCCGCTGCGCACGAGGTCGTCGAGGGCGCGCATCGTCTCCTGGTAGGGCGTCCACTCGTCCCAGGCGTGCACCCAGAGCAGATCGATGTAGTCCGTCTGGAGGCGGCGGAGGCTGTCCTCCACCGACTTGACGAGGTTCTTGCGGTGGTTGCCCGCGGCGTTCGGGTCGGCGTGGTCCATGGCGAGCGTGTACTTGGTCGCCAGCACGTGGCGGTCGCGCCGCTCCTGGAGCCAGCAGCCCACGATCTGCTCGGTCTGCCCGTTGTGATACTTGTTCGCGGTGTCCAGGAAGTTCCCGCCCGCGGCCTCGTAGGCGTCGAGCACCTGCCGGCTGGTCTCTTCGTTCGCACCGAAGCCCCATTGGTCGCCGAAGCTCATGGTGCCCAGGCAGATCTCGGAGACGCGGAGGCCGGAGCGGCCCAGAAGTCGGTAGCGAAGCATCCGGGGAGGCTACACGGTAGAACCACGCGGATGCAGAGCGCGTCCACTGCCGCGATCAGCGCCGAAGAGGTGATGCGCTGTCACTCCTTCCTCGCGATCAGCGCGTCGCTCGCGCTCGTCGGCGCCGCCGCCGCGTACCTCTTCGACGGGGATCCGGAGATTCGGCTCGGCTTCACCTTGGGGGTGCTCGCCCTGCTGGTGGGCTACCTCGGCCTCTACCGCCACACCCGCGACCCGGCGAACTACACGCCGCGGGGGGCCGTCGTGGTCATCACCATCTGCAACCTCGCGGGCATCCTCGGCTGCCTCTACTACGGCTTCTTCTCGCCCGCCCCGATGATCATGATGCTGCCGATCGCGTTCATCGGCCTCAGCGACTCGGGCTCGGCCGCCTGGATCGCGTACGTGGTGGCCGCGGGGAGCATGGCGGTGCCCATGGCCCTGCTCGTGAGCGGGACCTTGTCGGATCCCGGGATCGTCCAGGCCTCGGGGCTCGGCGTCCTCGGTCGCCTCCTGTACGCCGGGCTCGTTCAGGCCGTGTACCTCTGCGGGATGGTCTACGCCCGGGCGGGCCGGCGCTCCATGAGCCACGCCGTGGAGGGGCTGGAGGCCGCCATGCGGGCGGTGCGGCAGCGCGAGGCCCGCCTCGAGGAGGTGCAGGACCAACTGGAGCTCGTGCTCGACGAGGGTCGCCGCGGCCCCCTGTCGGGGACATCCCTGGGGACCTGGACCCTGGGGGAGCTGCTCGGCCGGGGCGCCATGGGCGACGTCTACGGGGCCGGCCGGGGCGACGAAGAGGCCGCGGTCAAGGTGCTCAATCCCATCACCATGTCCGATCCCGAGGCCATCGCGCTCATGCGCCGTGAGGCCGAGCTGCTGGCGTCCGTGGACAGCCCCCACATCGTGCGCATCCTCGAGCTGCAGGTGGGCGACCTGCCTTGGATCGCCATGGAGCGTCTCCGCGGCGAAGACCTCGCCGAGATCCTCCGCCGGCGCGACCGGCTCGGGGGCGACGAGGTGGTCCGGCTCGTCGCCGAGGTGGGACAGGGGCTGCACACCGCCGCCGAGGCCTCGATCCTCCACCGCGACGTGAAGCCGACGAACCTGTTCCTGGCCGCGCGAGACGACGGCCCGAGCCGCTGGAAGATCCTCGACTTCGGCGTCGCGAAGCGGCTCGGGCACGACTCCACCATGACCCGGGGGCGGATGCTCGGGACGCCCGGCTACATGTCGCCCGAGCACATCCAGGACGACGAGGCGGACGCCCGCTCCGACACGTGGTCCCTGGCGGCCGTCGCCTACCGGGCCCTCACCGGCGCCCGGCCGTTCCGAGGGCGCCGCGAGGAGCTCCTGCTGTCCGCCCTCTACGACCAACCCGAGGCGCCGTCCCACTGGACGGACCTGCACGAGGACGTCGACGCGGTGTTCGCCATCGCCCTCGCGAAGCAGCGCGAGGCGCGCTTCACCTCGGTCCTCGAGTTCGCCGAGGCGCTGACCGCCTCGCTCGAGGGAGGCCTCCTGCCGAGCTTCAAGGAGCGCGCGGCCCGGATCCTGGCGCGCGAACCCTGGGGCAGCACCCGTCGATGACCCGCCTCATCCCGGCCCTGTTCGCCGTCGCGGTCCTCGCCGCGTGTTCGCCCGACGAGGAGCTGCCCCCCCTCCTCGACACCCAGCCCGCGCTCCCCGACGGCATGACCGGCCTGCGCGAGCTGTCCGGGGGCGGCGATTGCCCCGCCTTGGCCATGCCGGGCGCGGTGACGATGCAGACGGGCGGGGGCCCACGCCAGGTCACGTGGCTGTTCGATCCCGCCACCGAGGCGCCGTCCGGCGGCCGCCCGCTGCTGATGGTCTTCCACGGGCTCGGGGCCACCGGACGCTCGATGGTCCCGCGCATGCAGCTCGACGCCCTCGTGCAGGCGGGCGCCGTCGTGGCCGTCCCGGAGGGCATCCGCACCGCGAAGTTCGGGTGGGGCGCCGGACCCAAGGGTCTGCACGACGTGATGCTCGTGGAGGACATGCGCCGCTGCGCGCACGACCGGCTGGGGGTGGACCTCGCGCGGGTGCACGCCACCGGGTTCAGCGCGGGCGGCCTGTGGACGACGCTGCTGGTGATGCACGGCTCCGAGCTGCTGGCGTCGGCGACGATCTTCTCCGGCGGCGATCTGCCCCCGTTCGTCAACTACGTGACGCCCGCGATCGACGTCCCCTCCCTCATCGTCTGGGGCGGACCGACCGACGTGTATCGGTCGCGCGGCTTCGACGTGAGCTTCCACGGAGCGGCCCTGCGCGTGAGCGAGGCCATGCAGCGCGACGGCCACTTCGTCGTGCGCTGCAACCACGGTCGAGGTCACGTGCTGCCCGCGGACTACTCCTCCCTGATGCACCAGTGGACGCTCGGGCACACGTTCGGGCGCCCGTCGCCCCTGACCCACTGGACAGCCGAGTCGCTCGGGAAGGGCTGCGAGGTCCTCCCGCCCGGGGGCGCCCGACCCTAGGAGGGCGAGAGGGCCGGAGCTTCCCGGACGTCCCGGGGTGTCCGGACACCGTCCGCGGACACTCCGCGGACACGTCGACGCCGCCCGGGAGCCCGACCGGCGGGCGCCGCCGAAGGGCCGCGGGCCCGCTTACTTCGCTGTAATCATTGACTTCTTCAATTTCTTTGGTCGGCCGGCACGACCCTGGCAACCCCTTGCTGCGACCGAGCAACCCCGTCCCCAGGACCCACCGGAGACCCGACCATGACCCGCATCCTCATCAGCCTGATCGCCGCCGCCTCCTTCATCCTCCCCGCCGCGGCCCTGGCCGAGCCCTCCGCCGCGTGCATCCAGGCGTTCGAGAACGGCGACCCCGTCGCCATCGGCATCTGCGAGCAGATGGAGCTGGTGAAGCAGGACATCGCGCACATCGAAGCCGACCTGATGCACGCCGAGGCCGAGGCGAGCATCCTCTGGGACGAGAACCGCGACATCCGCATCCAGCTCCACGAGGCGAAGATCAACTACGCCGACAACCCGACGGCCGACAACTTCTGGGCGATCATCGGGCTCCAGAAGGACCTCAACGCCAACCGCCCGCAGCTCGAGGACGCCATGTCCCTCGTCGACGACCTCGTCGCCGCCATCAACCTGGCGTACGCCGAGCTCGACGCCCTGGAGCAGAGCCTGCAGTCGTCCCCCGTGGCCCCCTGAACCCACCACCGACCATCGACACGGGGAGTCCCACGGGGCTCCCCGGCGTCGTTCTGCCGCATCACGACCGTTCCCGGCGTAGAATCGCCGCCCCCATGGATCCCCTCCATCCCCCCGCGCGCGCCACCGAGGACGACGACGACATCGATCTCGACGTGGGGTTCGGCGACGAGGACTTGGACGACCTCCACGACCTCGACGACGACGAGATGGACTTCTCGGTGGACGACGAGGACGACGAAGACGACGAAGAGGGAGACGACGACGCCCCCCTCCGTCTCGTCGACGAAGCCGACCGGTCGCTGATCACCGCGGACATGCCCGCGCTCATGACGGGGGCTCACGGCGCGGTCGAGGCCCCCGACGAGTCGAACCGCCACATGCGGATCGTCGCCTTCTTCCAAGCCCTCGACAAGATGCTGCGTGGCATCCGGCTCTACGAGGGCCGTGGGGAGCTGGTGGACAAGCTCTCCGGGCGGGCCGAGGTACGTGCCGCGGCCATGGTGGCGGACGGGGACGTCACGCTCCGCCTCGCGCCCTTCGGCGTGCTGTACGACGGCAAGTCGATCAACCCCGCCGAGGACAAGCCGGCGAAGTACCTCTTCGAGTTGTTCTGCGGCGGGGTCCGCGAGCTGACCTTCACCCGCGGGATCGACGTGGGGGAGCTGCGCGCGTTCGCCGAGGTGCTCGCCGCGGACGCCCGGCAGGCGGACGAGGACATCGTCACCCTCCTGTGGAAGAGGGAGCTGAAGACGATTCGCTACTACGCGACCGACACCCTCCAGATGGGGACGGACGGAGGCGAGGACGCGGATCATGCCCTCGCCGGCAAGGCGAAGAGCCGCCTGCAGGCCGACCACGCCGAGGGGCAGCAGCTGGTCATGTCGGCGGACGACCTCCGGCTCCTCAACACCGACGACGCCCTCCTGTGGGTGCGCGCGTCGAAGTCGCCGAGCAAGCCCGCCGCAGGGCTCGCGGGCACGACCGTCGCCATCAAGGGCTCGTTCACCAAGTTCGGCGACTACGGGCGGTTCGTCGCGATGGCGCTGAAGGCCACGGGCGGGAGCACCGCGAGCCCCCTCGTGCTCGGGTTGTACGACGGGGTGGCCGCGTCCGGCGAGGTCCAAGCCGTGGAGGGCTTGCTCGAGGCCACGGCCCAGGCCGCCCGCGCGGGCAAGGCGGGGCGACTGCTTCGGGACGCCCTGCTCGAAGAGAAGCGGCTCAAGAAGCTCGCGGCGCTGTTCGACCGGCACCCGAACCTCGGCGAGGCCATTCAGCAGATCGCGGACGGCCGCAAGGAGGTCCTCGTGACCGTCCTGAACCTCCTCAAGAGCGCGGAGGTCCGAGACGCGCTGCGGGCGCGCTTGGTCGAGGACGGCGTGGACCTCACGGCGTACTACTCCGAGCGCCTCAAGACCGCGGACCAGGACGGGATCGTCGAGGCCGTCTCGGCGCTGGGGAAGATCGGCGGCGCCGAGGCCGTCAAGGCGATCATCCCCGCCCTCGGCGCGACGGCCACGGCCGTCCGGCGCGCGGGGCTCGAGGCCATGGTCGGGGGCTACCACCAAGACGCGCGCGTGGCCCTGGGGCGCGCCCTCCGGGACCCGGACTCGGAGAACCGCGTCCTCGCGCTGCAGGTCCTCCGCGAGTCGGGGGACAACCGGGCGGCGGGGCCGATCCTCATGACCGTGCAGTCCACCGGGTTCAACGGCCGCGGCGCGAAGGAGAAGGAGGCCTTCTACGAGGCGCTCGCCGCGTTCAAGGACCGGCGCACCATCGAATTCTTCGACGGCATCCTCGGGCAGAAGAACCTCACGCGAAGCAAGGCCGTGGCCGCGCAGCAGATGACCGCGGTGAAGGCCCTCACCGCCATGGGGACCGCGGAGGCCGCCGAGGCCCTGACCCGGGCGGCGAAGCGCTGGTTCCTCCCCAACCCTGTGCGCGAAGCCGCCCAGCGCGGGCTGAGCAGGAGAGGTTGACTTGAACGACGCCGATCCCATCGAGGTCGCGACGCAAGAGATCGGCATGGTGCTGCTGGAGTCGCTCTACGGGATGACCCGCGTCCTGCGCCTCTACGAGACCAACAACTCGGCCGTCGTGCGGCTCAAGGACCGGCTGGTCGAGGAGTTCGACGCGTTCTGGGCCAAGGGCGGCCACGAGGTGAAGCTCCAGCTGCTTCAGGACGAAGCGTTCATCAACGCGAAGCTGATCAAGATGGACGCCGGAATCTACGAGAAGGCGACGGACCTCGCGAAGCGGCTGGACGAGTACGGGGTCGGCGAGGTCGCGGTGACGAGCGGCTTCAACCGCGACCAGCTCGAGGTGTTCACCGCCGAGTTCGCGGAGTCCATGCGGTCCGGCGTCAACCGGTTCTCCGAGGGGACGCACCCGGACATCCGCCTCGCGAAGGCGAGCGGCCGGTCGATGGCTTCGTTCCGCTTCGAGCCCGACCGCCTCGCGATCTGGCTCTACTCGAGCTTCCTGGACCTGGTCTCCCGCCTCTACGCGGCCCACGCGGCGGGGGAGACGCCGTCGCTGCTGCCCGTGCGCCGGCTGCTCCAGATCATGATCGACACCATGCGGAACCACGGGGGCATCTTCCAGCTGCTCACCACGGTCCGCGACGCTCGCAAGCCGCTGGATCGCGCACGACTTCGCGCCGCGATCGCGATCGAAGCCATCGGATTCGGTCTGTTCGTGGGCCTGGGCAACGGCGACATCATGACCCTCGCCCTGTCGGGGCTGCTCGGGGGCCTGTCCGCCAGCAAGGACCCCGACGAGGGCGTCGCGCCGCTCTTCCGCTACCCAGGCCTGGGCACGTCGGCGATGGTGTTGATGCTCTGCGTCCACGACACGCGGAAGGCGCGACTGGGGCAGCCCGCCGGCGTGCCCGGCCGCATGCTCGCGGTGGTGGAGGCGTACCAGCTGCTGATCGCCGGGACGGCCGAGCCGCTCGCGGCCTCGGACGCCCTCGATCGCATGGCTGCAGGCGAGATCCAGGGGGTCGAGCGGGGTCCGGCGACGGTCTTCCTCGGATACAAGGGCCGCTACCCGCTGGGGTCGGCCGTCACGCTGTCGGACGGCACGACCGCCGTCGTGGTGTCCCAGGGGGACGATCCCGAGGGCCGCGACACGCCCGTGGTGGCGGAGTACAGCGAGGACGCGGGGCTCGCGGAGCGCTGGCTGGACCTGCGCGGGGCGTCGGTGCACATCACCGGCACGCCCTCCAACGCAGAGGCCGGGATCGACCTGCTGCGGACGTGATCCCGGCCTGCACGGCCGATCAGCGTCCGTTCAGTCCGGCAGCTGCGCCAGGCGCCGCTGGGCCATGGGATACACGCTCATGTAGCCGAACAGCGGATCCGGCTCCACGCGCTCGTAGGCCGCCCGGGCCGCCTCGGGGGCGCCGTAGATCTCGGCGATCCGCCCCACGACGTACCAGTCCGACGAAGAGAGCTCGTCGGTGCTCGCCTTCGACGTCGCCGTCTCGAGCATCGTGCGGGCCTCCTGCCCCATGCCCATCTGCGCGTAGGCGGTCGCGAGGGTGTGGAGGATGGCGTGCTTCTGGCCGTTCTCCTTCGACGCCGCGGCCTGGGCGGCCTCGAGGGTCACGTCGTCGTTCAGGCCCACCACCAGGCGGGCCCAGGCGAGGTCGTTCAGGCGCGAGGCGTTCTCCTCCCCCTCGAGCAGCGCGCGCGTCCGACGGTCCACGCCTTCCACGTCGCCCAGGGCGACGTCCAGCCACATGCGCCGTCGTTCGAGGCCGGGGAGGTCGTCCGCGAGGCCCTCGACAGCCGCCGCGATCATGGCTTCGTCGCCGCTCTGGATGCTCGGGAACGCCATCTCCACGCGCCGGTGGTCCGCCTCCGCGTCCGTCCACGGGGCGGGGGCGTCGCTCCCCTCCATGCGCACGCGGCCGTTCAGCTCGGCGAGGTCCGCCCAGCGCCCGGCCTCGGCCTGCCGCTCCATCAGGTAGAGGATCACCGCGCCGCTCTGCTCGGCGAGGTCGGCGCCCACCACCG
>Ga0114932_10000435_pt1 | contig 50016 bp, 49 predicted proteins | sample 2SBtaG_2_FD_87286 | JGI IMG/M metagenome (GOLD analysis project Ga0114932, IMG submission 87286) | Deep subsurface microbial communities from Kolumbo volcano to uncover new lineages of life (NeLLi) - 2SBTROV12_ACTIVE470 metaG | ecosystem: Environmental > Aquatic > Marine > Volcanic ...
AAAACTTAAAAAGTCAGTGACAGCAAAATCCATTACGCCCAGCGAAGCGCAAAAAAATGGTCTGAAGCTCAAACAAGATGGAGCCCGGCGCACTGGCTACGATCTTTTGTCTTATCCGGGGCTGGATTTTGGTACAATTACATCCCTTTGGCCCGATTTGGAGGGTGCTGAACCCGAAATTGTTACCCAGCTGGAACGGGACGCGACCTATGCCCACTATATTTTGCGTCAGGAAAAAGACGTGGCCGCGCTGAAGCGCGACGCCGCGCACAAAATCCCGTTCGATTTCGACTATGCACATATTGCCGGTCTTTCGAATGAACTAAAATCCAAACTTATCGAGATTCGTCCTGCAAACCTGGGACAGGCCGGGCGAATAGATGGCATGACACCAGCGGCGCTCACGCTGATTCTCGCCGGTATCAAACGGATAAAGACGACCAAAGCCGCAAATGGATAGAGATCAAGCTGTCGAAAAGCTTCGAAATACGCTTAATGTTTCACGTGAAACAATTTCAAAGCTTCACAGCTACGAAAAATTGCTTATTCAGTGGAACCCTCGTGTCAATCTCGTAGCGAAAAGCACAATTCCAGATATTTGGGTCAGGCATTTTCTGGATTCCGCGCAAATTTGGCGCTACAAACCCAAAAAGTGCACCAAATGGCTTGATCTTGGGACCGGAGCCGGATTTCCCGGCATGGTCCTTGCGCTAATTGCGGCGGATGATAGGGATGGCGTAGAATTTACGTTTGCCGAGTCAGATCAACGCAAGGCCGCATTTCTTCAATTTACTGCGCGAGAGTTGGGTTTATCGCCGAATATAGCCATTACCCGAATAGAAAATCTGACAAAACTGGGGGCTGACGTGATTTCTGCGCGCGCCTTGGCGCCGCTGAACACACTACTTCGCTACGCAGAACCCCACGCAACAGAAAATACTCTGTGCATTTTTCTGAAAGGGGAAAAAATTGATAAAGAGTTGACTGAAGCACAGGAATACTGGAAATTCACTGCAAAACAAAGCGGCAGTATTTCCAACCCAACGGGGAAAATTGTTCAAATTCGGAATATTCGGCGTGCAATCAACAAGTGAGCAGACAAAACCAAAAATAATAGCCATTGCCAACCAAAAGGGCGGTGTCGGTAAGACCACAACCGCCATCAATTTCGGCACCGCGCTGGCAGCAGTAGGTAAAAGGGTGCTTCTTATTGATTTAGACCCACAGGGCAACGCCTCGACAGGATTAGGCAACCCGGCTCGCGAACGTGACGCCACCAGTTACGATCTGTTAATGAATGACACCCCGATTGAAGACATTATTTGTGAATCTCAAATTCCCAACCTGCTTATTTCACCGGCGACAACAGATCTCAGCTCGGTTGACATTGAATTGGCCAGCAACGCAACGCGCGCCACGCGGTTACGCAATATATTGCGCGGCGAGGGGCTGGATCCGTTTAATCTTGACTATGTTCTTATTGACTGCCCGCCGTCGCTAAATCTGCTAACCGTTAACGCCATGGTTGCCGCGCACTCTGTGCTTGTCCCGTTGCAATGCGAATTCTTTGCGCTCGAAGGGCTTTCACAACTGATGCTATCTATCAGAGAAGTAAGGCAAACTGCCAACTCGGACCTTCGAATAGAGGGTGTGGTTCTGACAATGTTTGACCCGCGAAATAATCTTTCGAAACAAGTCGAAAGCGATGTCCGGGAAAACCTGGGTGATCTCGTGTTGAACACGGTGATTCCCAGGAATGTCAGGCTCAGTGAGGCGCCCTCATTTGCGGTTCCGGCTCTGATATACGACCATAAAAGCAAAGGCAGCATAGCATATCAAAAACTTGCCGCCGAAATTCTTCGACGACACAACAAATCATCGCCAGAATTGCAGCAAGCGGAGAGTTAGTCCAATGAGCACCGGAAATCCCGAAAAAAGAGGTCTGGGCAGAGGCCTTTCAGCACTGATGGCAGATGTCGAAATCGAACCTGTCGACAATGATCAGCAGGACCGTCACACACAGGCCCAGAAAAGCCAGGCGACCGCGCCGGTAGAGACGCTCCACCCAAATCCCGAACAACCCCGGCAGGATTTCGACAAAATCGAGCTGGAAGAACTTGCAGCGTCAATTCGCGAGCGTGGAATCATTCAGCCGCTAATCGTTCGCGTCGATCAGACGAACGGCGGGTATCAAATTGTAGCGGGCGAACGCAGGTGGCGCGCCGCGCAGCTGGCAAATTTACACGATATTCCCATTATTATCAAAGACCTAACAGATAGCGACGTCCTTGAAATTGCCATTATAGAAAACATTCAAAGGGCGGACCTGAATGCCGTCGAAGAGGCGCAGGGATACAAACAATTAATGGAGCGGTTTGAATATACCCAGGAACAGCTGTCGGCAATTCTTGGCAAAAGCCGGAGTCACATTGCGAACGCTCTGCGGTTGCTCAATCTTTTGCCAGAGGTTCTGGATATGCTACGGGCCGGCAAATTGTCGTCAGGCCATGCGCGACAATTGATTTCGGCGCCCAATCAGATTGATCTGGCAAAGCGAATAATATCCAAAGGCTTATCCGTACGACAAACCGAAAAACTGGTCAAAAGGCCAGTGGTGGAAACGGTTAAAACCAAAGATAATGATACCTTAAAGGACGCGGATACCAAGGCACTTGAACTTGATTTGGGTGCCAATATTGGGATGTTGGTCGCTATTAACCACAACGCACAGGCCGGTACAGGGACTGTAACAATTCAATACGCGACGTTGGAAGAGCTGGACGAAATCTGTGGATTGTTGTCGTTCAGGGCCTCGGACGAGACCAAATAAATACCAACACCACTATGAGAACAGGGATCTGAACGATCAGTACGACACTTGGAACGCGAAAGAATATTGAGATCGCGAGTGTCACAATAATGGACACACCTGCAAAAATTTTGGCACGCAGTGATATCGAGCCGTGTCGGCGCCAGTTCTGAATTGGCGGACCAAAGATTTTGTGGTCGAGCAGCCAAGCCAGCAAAGTCGGGGAAGAGCGCGCAAAGAAAAACGCTGATAACAACAGAAATGGCACCGTCGGAACCAGAGGCAAAATAATGCCCCCGGACGCCAGAACCAAACTGACCACCCCAAGTATGAGCCACACAAATCGCATCGCAACTTTACCGCGGCTTGACCAAATTTGACGACAGTTCGGTTATGACTGCGTTCAAAACCATCCGGCCAGAATCGGTAGCTACAAGCATGTTTTCCAAATTTTCCAATAAGTTCATATTTTTCAAGTCGGTAACGATATCCTCCGCGATGCGGTAGCCGTCAATTGAGTACAATCTTTCCGTATCCAGGCCCCCGGAAGTCCGCAGCGACATCAGTAAATACTCATCCATTATCGACTCAACCGAAAGCACATCTCTGCGCGATTCTCCGGAAAAGGACCGGGTTTCGGCCAGCCAGACATTTGGCGACGCATGGGATTCCGTACTGTACCGCGCTCCATCTATTGTAAGACGACCGTGCGCACCCGGACCGATGCCAAGAAAATCGCCGCACTGCCAATAGATCATGTTATGTTTGGACTGATTACCCGGCGTCGCAAAATTAGACACCTCGTAGGCGCAGAATCCTGCATCGCGACACTGATTAAGGGTTCGGAAAAACATGTCTTCTGCCACGTCGTCCAGAGGCATATTACGCAACAATCCCCTTGAATGGCGTGCGCCAAATACCGTGTTGGGTTCGATCGTCAGCTGGTAAAGCGACAAATGGCTGGTGCCAAACCCGAGTGCGCGGCTCAATTCAGCCTGCCATTCATCTGCGGTCTGTGTTTGGCGCGCGTAAATAAGATCAAAACTGACCTGATCAAATACCGACTGCGCCACGTTCAGCGCCTCCAGCGCGTCCTTGGCGGTGTGCGTTCGACCCAGTAACCTTAGGTGTTCATCATTAAGCGATTGAATGCCAAGGGAAATACGGTTCACACCGGCGTCATTAAAATCACGAAACTTGACGTATTCGACCGATGAAGGGTTGGCCTCCAGTGTGATTTCCACGTTATTGGCAAAAGACCAGCGCGACGAGATATTTTCAATAATTCGGTTTACCGTGTCCGGAGACATCAGGCTGGGAGTTCCACCGCCAAAATAGACCGAATTCACTATCCGGTTGGGAACCGCGCGCGCGTAGCGGTCAATTTCGGCTAAATAGGCGGTGAGCCACGCTTTTTCATCAATAGAATCTGATACATACGAATTAAAGTCGCAGTAGGGGCATTTTGACTGGCAGAACGGCCAGTGGATATAAATTCCGAAGCCAGCATGACGCCAATCATCCATGACGCGGAATAATTTCGAGAAATGCGGCAAACGCGGCCGCGCGATGACTTATCGCCGCCTTATGTCGGGGGTCCATTTCGGCGAACGTCACTGAATGCCCTTCTGGCAGAAAAATCGGATCAAACCCGAAGCCAAATTCACCCCGCATTGGCCAGACAATGCGACCATCAACTGACCCGGTAAAAACCGCGTCCTGACCATCGGGCCAGGCAAGGCAAAGAGTACATACAAACCGGGCGAGCCGCGGCTCGGGAGCAGCCCGTTTTTCCAGTTGATTCCAGACTTTTGTCATTGCCAAAGCAAAATCCCGCCCTTTCGATGCCTCGGCCCAGTCAGCGGTATAAACTCCCGGTGCGCCATTCAAAGCTACGACCTCGATTCCGCTGTCGTCGGCCAAAGCCGGATAACCGCTTGATTTCGCGCCATTATGCGCTTTTATTCTGGCGTTGCCCGTGAACGTCGTTTCGGTTTCAGCGGGTTCGGGAATTCCAAGCACCGCCGCAGATATGGATTCAATACCATAAGGTGACAAAAGCGCTTCAATCTCTTTGATCTTACCCCCGTTATGGGATGCCAAAACGATTTTGCGTTCCGTCAACAGCCGCATGTCACTTGCTGACGGCCGCTTTTTGCGCTTCAACCAAAGTTGCAATTCCGGAATTCGCCAGATCGATCAAACTATTGAACGCGTCACGGGAAAAAGTCGCGCCCTCAGCAGAGCCCTGAATTTCAACGAAATCACCACCACCTGTCATGACAAAATTGGCGTCTGTGCCGGCTTCCGAATCTTCGGCGTAGTCTAGATCCAGAACTGCCTGACCAGCATAAATCCCACAACTAACAGCGGCTACATGATCAGTCAGTGGATCAGATTTAATATCGCCCGCGTTCAACAGCGCATTCACGGCAAGCCGCAGGGCCACCCATCCGCCGGTGATAGCGGCGCAACGGGTTCCACCGTCAGCCTGTAAGACGTCACAGTCAACGGTAATTTGCCGTTCGCCCAAAGCAACACGATCGATTCCCGCGCGCAAAGATCGACCAATAAGCCGTTGAATTTCCGTCGTTCTTCCGGATTGCTTGCCGCTGGTAGCCTCGCGCCGGTTTCGCGTAGTTGTGGCACGCGGCAGCATTCCGTATTCGGCCGTCACCCAGCCCAAGCCCGAATTTCGCAAAAAGGACGGAACCCTTTGTTCCAGACTGGCGGTACACAGAACGTGCGTGTCGCCGCATTTGATCAGACAAGACCCTTCGGCGTGTTTTGTAATCTGCGTTTCTATAGAGATCGTTCTAAGTTCGTCGGTTTTTCGTCCTGAAGGTCGCATTCAAAGTCCTTTGGATTGGGTCGTGATCTGGACATCTTTTTGCGGTAGTTGCAGGGGCGGTTCAATGACCGATTGACGAAAGCGACACGATTTTTTAGGACTATCAGTCGGGAATGGAAAGATCAGTTAAACCATGACACCGCCAAACGGCCCCTTTAACGAAATGAACATAAGAAGTCGCGAAGTTTTTCGCACGCTGGTCGAATCTTTTTTGGCAACTGGCGATCCCGTCGGATCGCGCACATTGTCGAAAACGCTGGTGGAAAATGTGTCTGCCGCCACAATTCGCAATGTCATGCAGGATCTGGAGATTCTGGGGCTGCTGGACAGCCCGCACACCTCGGCGGGCCGCACGCCAACTCAGCTGGGTCTCCGGCTTTTTGTCGACAGCCTTTTGGAAATCGATGACGTCGCCCAAAATGACCGGCGCCAGATCAAAAGCACGATAGATGACGCCGAACCTGGAATTCACGACATGCTGGATCGCGCCAGTTCTGTTCTGTCGGGCCTGACGCACACCGCCAGTCTTGTTCTATCGCCGAAATCGGAAAGTGCGATCAAACATATCGAGTTTGTATCGCTGGCACCTGACCGGGCGTTGGTCGTATTGGTGACCGCTGATGGTCAGGTAGAGAACAGAGTCTTTTCGCCGCCACTTGGGCAAACTGCTTCCGCCATGCGCGAGGCGGCCAATTTTCTGAACGCCGTGGTGCGGGGGCGCACGCTTTCAGAGCTGATGGAAAATATTGCAGACGAAATTTTGCAGCACCGTCAAAAACTGGATTCGGCGGCCCGACAACTGGTCAAGGACGGTTTGGCCATTTGGGAAAACAAGGGTCAGGCGCACGAGCGGCTGATCGTCCGTGGGCAATCCAATTTGATCGACGGCGCTGAAACCGAGGACGATCTGGCCCGTGTAAAAGAATTGTTTGACGAACTGGAACGAAAGAGGGATCTCGCGCAGTTTCTGGAGCTGACAGAAGAAGGTGAAGGTGTGCGCGTTTTTATTGGCTCTGAGAACAAATTATTCTCACTTTCGGGTTCCTCTTTGGTGGTGTCTCCATATATGAACAGTGATCGAAAAATTATCGGCGCTGTGGGAGTCATCGGGCCGACACGATTAAATTACGGGCGGATTGTTCCGATCGTGGATTATACCGCGCAGCTGGTTGGAAAAATGCTGTCACAAAAGACACCGATTTAACGAGGCAAAAATGTCCGAACACAAAGACGAAGCGATGGATAAAGATACAGAATTGTCCGAAGAGACACCCTTTGAGCCCGCGAATTTTGACGATACAGATCCGCTGGCTTTGGATGACGAAATGGACGAGCTCAACCGGTTGATCGTCGAACGCAACGAGCTGCAGGATCGTCTGATGCGCGCTTTGGCCGAAGCGGAAAATACCAGAAAACGCGGTGAGCGTGATCGACGGGATGCGGAAACTTATGGCGGTTCAAAACTGGCCCGCGACCTGATGTCGGTCTATGACAATATTACGCGCGCACTGGAAACCGTGACCGAAGAGCAGCGCGAACAGGCCAGTGCACTGATCGATGGAATAGAACTGACGCGGCGCGAGCTGCTAAATACATTTACCAAGCACAAAATAGAACGTATTGCGCCCAAAGAGGGCGACAAGTTTGATCCAAAACTGCATCAGGCCATGTTCGAGGCGCCACTCCCCGGGACACAGGCAGGTAGTATCATTCAACTGATGTCAGAGGGCTTTGTCATGGCCGACCGCCTGTTGCGTCCGGCTCAGGTTGGCGTGTCTTCCGGTTTTGCCGATCCATCCGATTCTGAATCCGATTAATCGCCGACCAACGCCTTAAGATCATAAAGCAAGTCAAGCGCCTGTTTGGGGGTCAACGTATCCGGAAACACAGCTGCCAATTTATTTTCAATATCAGAATTATCGCCAGGACTCGTCGTTACGTCCCTCTTGGCGGAAAACAATGGCAACTCGCCTGCGATATCATTTCCGGCAGAGTTATCCGATCGGCCCGATTTTTCCAATAACGCCAATATATTACGCGCACGCTCCACAACGTTAGAGGGCAATCCCGCCAAACGGGCTACCTGAATCCCATAGGACTGTTCCGCCACGCCGTGCGCAACTTCGTGAAGAAATATCACGTCGCCGTCCCATTCTTTGACTCGAACAGTGACATTTACCAGCCCCGGCAAAGTCGAACTTAGCGAGGTAAGCTCGTGATAATGTGTAGCAAAAATCGTTCGGCACCGGCTGGTATCATGTAGGTGCTCCAAAGTTGCCCATGCAATAGACAGGCCATCATAGGTGGCGGTTCCACGACCTATTTCGTCGAGTATGACCAGCGCCCCCGGTTGTGCCTGATTCAGTATGGCCGCAGTTTCAACCATTTCAACCATGAACGTCGAACGCCCGCGCGCCAGATCGTCAGATGCGCCAACACGCGAAAAAAGCTGGGTGATCACACCAATTTTTGCTGATTTTGCAGGTACATAGCAACCAATTTGCGCAAGAATGGCAATTAGGGCATTCTGACGCAAAAACGTTGATTTACCTGCCATGTTCGGCCCGGTCAGCAACCAAATGCCCGGGCCACAATCCTTTTTTGGGGTAAGTATGCAATTGTTGCTGACAAAAGTCTGATCGCCGCGTTGCCGCAGGGCATGTTCCACCACAGGGTGACGCCCCTGATCTATATCAAATGCCTGCCCGTTTTCAACGCATGGCCGGCACCAGTTTTCCGCAAGAGCAAGGCCAGCAAATGACGAGGATAAATCTATATCTGCCAGCATGTTACTAATTTTGCTTAATTCAGAAAATAGCCGCAGTACTTTGCGCCGCAACGATTCGAAGTGCCCGGTTTCGATCTCGAGCGCATGGACGCCGGCGTTCATTATTCGGGATTCGAGCGACGATAGTTCTTTGGTCGTGAATCGAACAGCATTTGCGGTTGTCTGACGATGGATAAACGTCTCTGACAGCGGAGCCGAAAGCATCCGTTCAGCGTGGCCGGCAGGCGTCTCAACAAAATACCCCAACACGTTGTTATATTTAATCTTTAGAGAATTGATCCCAGTAGTATCAGCCTGCTCATGTTGCATGAGCGCGATTTGCGCCTTGCCGTCGGTGGCGAGCGAACGCAACTCATCGAGTTCGCTATCGACACCAGCGACGATAAATCCACCCGCTGACGTTTTAATAGGAAGATCATCCACTAAATTCGCATTAAGAAAATCCAGTAACTCATTAATATCAAAAGACTGTACCATATTAGATATACGATTCTCCTGCCCTTCACAGCCCGTTATTATACCGTCAATTGCGCCCGCCATCGTCAGCGCGTTTCTTATTACGCCCAGGTCCCGGGGTCCGCCCCTGTCCAGCGACAGCCGCGACAGCGCCCGATCCATGTCTGGCGTCATTTTCAAACAGTCAACGACATCGGATCGACATTCGGGGTAGGACAAATAAAAGTCTATACTATCAAGACGATCACGTATGACACTAACGTCGATCAGCGGATTGGACAGGCGGGTATAAAGCAGGCGGGCACCAGCGCTGGTCACCGTCCGATCGATAACCGATTTTAGTGTGCCCGTGGATTCGCCAGCCAGATTTCGGGTCAATTCAAGGTTTCGCCGGGTCGCGGCATCAATCTGCATGAACCGGCGGCTTTGCTCGAGATTTGGTAAATTCAGCAGTGGCATCGTTGAAATCTGGGTCAGTTCCAAATAATCAAGTATGGCACCCATGACAGAGATTTCCGCGCGGCCAAACTGGCCATACCCATCCAATGAACTGACATCGTAAAATTCACAAAGTCGCCGTTCTGCACCAGAACTGTCGAAACTGTGCGGCGAAAGCAGTGTTGCCGTGGCATCGTATTCTTCAATCAGGGATCGCAATTCTGCGCCTGAATTGTCGATAATCAAAACCTCGCGCGGCGCGATCCGGGCCAACAACGATGGCAGCGCGTCTATCGCGCAGTCGATAACGGTAAATTCGCCAGTCGACAGATCAACCCATGCAAATGCTCCCTGATCACGAACTGTTTGAAAGGCCGCCAAAAAATTGTTCTTTCCCGGATCGAGCAGTGACTCCTCGGTCAGGGTTCCGGGTGTGACAAGGCGAACGACCTCGCGCCGAACCACGGATTTTCCACCGCGCTTTTTGGCGTCGATCGGGCTTTCCGTTTGCTCGCACACCGCGACCTGAAATCCTTTTTTGATCAGCGTCAGCAAATAGTTTTCCGCAGAATGGGCCGGTACGCCGCACATGGGAATGTCGGCACCCAGATGTTTTCCTCTTTTTGTCAGGGCAATGTTGAGCGCATTAGCGGCGGCGATCGCGTCGTCGAAAAACAGCTCATAGAAATCACCCATTCGGTAAAACAGCAGCGCGTCGGGATAGCCGTCTTTAATGGCCAAAAATTGCACCATCATAGGCGTTATTCTGGAATGGGGTTTGTTCACGCAATGCCCTCGAATGATTTACCAAAACTACACAGGCAAACCCCTATGTTAAAGGTGAAATAACCCAATCGAGGTTGTGCATAGCGGGTTCTGACCTTAGGCTTTGTGCAAACAACAGGAATTCATTTCGACAATGGCCAACAATACAAAAATCACGCCTGAAGAGGCGCTTGCCTATCATCTGGAGCCACGACCCGGAAAAATCGAAATCAACGCCTCTACGCCCATGGCGACTCAGCGCGATCTGTCTTTGGCATATTCCCCCGGCGTGGCTGTGCCGGTGCAGGCGATTGTGGATAACCCCGAATCGGCGTTCGACTATACCACTAAGGGAAACATGGTTGCGGTCATTACCAACGGCACGGCAATTTTGGGCATGGGGAATCTGGGCGCGCTGGCGTCCAAACCGGTAATGGAAGGCAAGTCAGTATTGTTCAAACGGTTTGCCGACGTGAATTCGATTGATCTGGAGCTGGATACAGAGGATGCGAACGCATTCATCAATGCCGTAAAATTCATGGGTCCGTCGTTTGGCGGCATTAATCTGGAAGACATCAAAGCGCCGGAATGTTTCATCATTGAACAAAGACTTAAGGAAATCATGGATATACCGGTATTCCATGACGACCAGCACGGCACCGCCGTAATCTGTGCCGCCGGATTGATCAACGCGCTGCACCTGTCGGGCAAAAAAATTGAGGATTGCAAAATCGTTCTTAATGGCGCGGGTGCCGCTGGCATTGCCTGTATTGAATTGATCAAAACCATGGGGGCCAAGCACAACAATTGTATAACCTGCGACACCAAGGGGGTTATTTATCAAGGGCGCACTCAAGGCATGAACCAGTGGAAATCGGCCCACGCCGTGGTAACCGACGCCCGCACCCTGAGCGATGCAATAAAGGATGCGGACGTTTTTATTGGCGTGTCGGCCAAAGGGGCAGTGACGACCGATATGATCGAAAGCATGGCTAAAGACCCGGTCATTTTTGCTTTGGCCAATCCTGATCCTGAAATCACACCAGAAGAAGCCCAGGCCGTTCGTCCGGACGCGATCGTTGCCACCGGGCGTTCCGATTACCCCAATCAGGTCAATAATGTGCTGGGGTTTCCTTATCTGTTTCGCGGTGCACTTGATATCAATGCGCGGGCGATCAATGACGAGATGAAAATCGCCTGTGCGCGTGCGCTTGCGGATTTGGCCAGACAGGACGTGCCGGACGAGGTCGCCATGGCTTATGGGACCAAGCTGAAATTCGGGCGCGATTACATTCTTCCGACGCCTTTTGATCCGCGCCTGATCTATCTTGTGCCGCCAGCTGTCGCCAAAGCGGGAATGGATACGGGTTGTGCGCGGCGGCCCATTATCGACATGGAGGCCTACGAATTGTCGCTCAAGGCGCGATTGGATCCAACGGCATCGATATTGCAATCTTTGTATGTGCGCGCCAAGAATGCGCAGGCGCGGATGATTTTTGCAGAGGGTGATGATCCCCGTGTATTGCGCGCTGCCGTGTCATATGCCCGCGGTGGTTTGGGTCAGGCGGTCGTCGTCGGACGGGAGGCCGACGTAAAACAAAAACTGACGGATTCCGGACTGGGCGATGCTTATGACGAAATCGAAGTCATCAACGCCGCAAATACGGATCATCTGGAGAAATACAAAGCATTCTTATATGCCCGACTACAAAGACAAGGTTTTGACCGCGCAGATTGCCATCGATTGGCGTCACGCGATCGCCATGTTTTCGCGGCATTGATGGTCGCCCATGGTCACGGCGACGGGATGGTCACCGGTGCAACGCGAAAATCCGCGCTGGTGTTGCAACTGCTTAATCACGTCATTGACGCGCGCGCTTCTGATGGTGCTGTCGGTGTGACAGCGGTGCTGTTGCGGGGTCGGTTGGTGTTGATTGCCGATACGCTGGTGCACGAATGGCCCGAAGAAGAGGACCTTGCAGATATTGCCGAAAGATCAGCACACGTTGCGCGGTCTCTGGGGCTGGAGCCGCGTGTGGCTTTTGTCAGTTTTTCCAATTTTGGCTATCCGGTGTCCGAACGCGCCGAGAAAATGCAGGCCGCGCCGTCCGTGCTGGATTCTCGCGGCGTTGATTTTGAATACGACGGGGAAATGACGGCAGATGTAGCACTGAATGCGGATGTTTTGGCGCAATACCCGTTTTGCCGCCTGTCCGCGCCCGCCAATATTCTTGTTGTCCCGGCGCGTCACTCCGCGTCAATATCGGTTAAGCTGTTGCAGGAAATGGGTGGCGCAACCGTGATCGGACCCATTTTGGCCGGTGTTGAGCATTCGGTGCAAATCTGCGCCACGTCGTCGACCGAAACCGACATATTGCACATGGCCGTCATGGCTGCGTGTAAAATCGCTTAGCCGATGGCGATCTACAATCTTGGTTCGATAAATGCCGATCACTTTTACCAGCTGCCGCATTTGCCACGTCCGGGCGAAACGCTTGCCGCGTCGGCACACCAGATCGGGCTTGGTGGCAAGGGGGCAAATCAGTCAATCGCCGCCGCCCGCGCAGGCGCATGTGTGCATCACATCGGCGCGGTTGGCGGCGACGGACAGTGGGCAATAGATAAACTGGCGGAATCCGGTGTCGGCACTGATCACATCGCCACGCTTGACGGGCCCACCGCTCACGCCATCATCAACGTGGACGGGTCAGGCGAAAACGCCATAGTCATTTATAGCGCAGCCAACGTCAGGCAGGATAGTGACCGGATTTCCGCAGCTCTTAGCGGGGCACAGCAGGGTGATTTCTGTTTGCTGCAAAACGAAACCAATCTGGTAGTCGAAACTGCAGAAATGGCCCGCGCAAACGGTCTGCGGGTAGTTTATTCGGCGGCTCCATTTGAGTCCAAGGCAGTAGCCGCTGTTCTAAGGCACGTAGATATGTTGGTCCTCAACGAAGTTGAGGCACAACAATTGTCAAAGGCCATGGCGACGACCCCCGAAAAATTACCTGTGCGCGCTGTGTTGATTACCAAAGGCGCACAGGGCGCCGTTTATCGAGACGCCGACGCCGTAATCCAAATAAAGGCCTTTCAGGTCACCCCATTGGACACAACCGGGGCCGGGGATACGTTTCTGGGCTTTTTTATTGCCGCGTTGGATTCAGGGCAACGCGCCGCCGACGCTTTGCAATTTGCGGCGGCCGGCAGCGCGATACAGGTGACCCGTCGCGGCACGTCTGACGCGATTCCCGACCGCGCCGAAATTTTGGATTTCTTAGGTGAGCGTGTAGGAGAACGCGACGACAGCATTTCGCGATATACCTGATTTATCGCGTTTCACCAAAAGCGCTTGAAAGCTTTGATTTCAGGCGCGCTGGTTGAGTATGGATCAGCGCGAATTGCTTTTAGCCTTTAACCCCGTCCCAAAACGTTCTCACTTTGCTAAAGAAATTGCGTTCGTTTGGGTTGTTGTCTTCGCTGAGCTTTTCGAATTCTTTCAGCAACTCTTTTTGTTTTCCCGTCAGGTTGACCGGCGTCTCAATCGCCAATTCGATAAACAGGTCACCGGATCCACCACCGCGCAGCGCGGGCATGCCTTTGCTGCGCAAACGCATTTGTTTGCCGTTCTGGCTGCCTGCAGGAATTTTTACACGAGAGCGACCGCCGTCTATTGTCGGTGCTTCGATCTCGCCGCCCAAGGCCGCAGTGCCGAACGATACCGGGATTTGGCAATAAAGATTCTGGTTTTCACGCTCAAAAATGGCGTGTGGACGTACTTCGATAAAAATGTACAGATCGCCGGGCGGTCCGCCGCGCATTCCAGCCTCTCCTTCGCCGGTCAGACGAATGCGCGTGCCGGTTTCAACGCCCGCAGGAATGTTAACGGCCAGTGACCGTTCTTTGCTGGTACGGCCCGCGCCACCGCACGATCCGCAGGGGTTGGTGATGATCTGGCCGCGCCCGCTACAGGTCGGGCATGTACGTTCGACGGTAAAGAAGCCTTGCTGCGCACGCACCTTGCCCATGCCCGAACATGTTGGACAGTTGGACGGCTCGGCGCCGCCTTCGGCGCCAGTACCGGAGCAGCTGTCACAGGCAACGGAACTCTGCACCGAAATATTTTTGTGCTCGCCTGAGAACGCCTCTTCCAAAGAGACCCTGAGATTGTACCTCAGGTCAGAACCCCGGGCAGCGCGTTGGGGACCGCCCCCGCGTCCACCCATAAAGTCGCCAAAAAGATCTTCAAACACATCGGAAAACGCCGAGGAAAAATTTCCGTCGCCGCCAGCAAATCCCGGATGGCGCGCGCCACCGCCATTTTCAAAAGCCGCGTGACCATAGCGGTCGTAGGCGGCTTTTTTATCCGCGTCTTTCAGGACGTCGTAAGCCTCATTTACATCTTTGAACTGAGATTCGGCATTTTCCTTGTCTTTATTGCGGTCGGGATGCAGCTCCATCGCTTTTTTGCGATAGGCTTTCTTCAGCTCAGCGTCGGAGGCCCCTTTCGAGGCGCCCAAAACTTCATAAAAGTCACGCTTGGCCATAAAACCACGCCCTTAGTAAAGACAGCCCTAGGCGCGGCGGTCGTCGTCGCCGAGGTCTTCAAAATCTGCATCGACAATGTCTTCGTCGACAGGGCTTGGACCGTCATCGACTTCGGACTCGTCAGAGTCTCCCGCTTCTTCGGCCTGTGCTTTGTAGATCGCTTCACCTAGCTTCATTGCGGCCTCTGTCAGATCCTGCGCGTGCGACTTGATCTTGCCGGCGTCCTCGGTCTCCAGAACCTCTTCCAGGTTTTTGATCGCCATTTCGATGACTTCGACGGTTGTGGGATCGACCTTGTCGCTGTGTTCTTCCAGCGATTTCTTGGTGCTGTGTACAAGACCCTCGGCCTGATTCTTGGCCTCGACAAGTTCTTTACGCTCTTTGTCCGCCTCGGCATTCTCCTCGGCATCCTGCACCATGGCCTCGATGTCCTCATCCGACAGACCACCGCTGGCCTGAATGGTGATTTTTTGTTCCTTGTTGGTGCCTTTGTCTTTGGCGGAAACCGAAACGATGCCGTTGGCGTCGATGTCAAACGTCACCTCGATTTGCGGCAGACCACGCGGAGCCGGTGGGATGTCTTCCAGATTGAACTGGCCCAGCATTTTGTTGTCCGCAGCCATCTCGCGTTCACCCTGAAACACCCGGATGGTCACGGCGTTTTGGTTATCTTCGGCAGTTGAAAAGGTCTGGGATTTCTTGGTCGGGATCGTTGTGTTGCGGTCGATCAGACGCGTGAACACGCCGCCAAGTGTTTCAATCCCAAGGCTCAGCGGGGTCACGTCAAGCAATACCACATCTTTGACGTCGCCCTGCAGGACACCGGCCTGAATAGCCGCACCCAGCGCAACAACCTCGTCCGGATTCACACCCTTGTGCGGCTCTTTGCCAAAGAATTTGGTAACCTCTTCCATGACTTTGGGCATACGTGACATGCCGCCAACGAGAACCACTTCGTCGATGTCGCCCTTGGCGATGCCTGCGTCTTTCAGTGCGGCGGCGCAGGGCTTCATCGTGCGTTTGATCAGATCGGCCACCAGACTTTCCAGTTTGGCGCGGGTCAGCTTCAACACCATGTGCAGCGGTTGCCCGCCGTTGGGGTCCATCGAAATGAACGGCTGGTTAACTTCGGTCTGTGCGGCAGACGACAATTCAATTTTGGCTTTTTCAGCGGCCTCTTTCAGGCGCTGCAGGGCCATTTTGTCTTTTGTCAGATCAACGCCGGTTTCCTTTTTGAATTCGGCTGCCAGATACTCGACAATCCGCATGTCAAAATCTTCACCGCCAAGGAAAGTATCGCCGTTGGTCGATTTGACCTCGAACAACCCGTCGTCGATTTCCAGAATCGAAACGTCGAATGTGCCGCCGCCAAGGTCGTAGACGACGATGGTTTTGCCACCCTCTTTGTCCAAACCATAGGCCAAAGCTGCCGCTGTGGGCTCGTTGATAATGCGCAGCACATCCAGACCGGCAATTTTACCGGCGTCTTTGGTTGCCTGGCGCTGTGCATCATTGAAATAGGCCGGAACGGTGACAACCGCTTCGGTCACGCCCTCGGAAAGATAACTTTCGGCGGTTTCTTTCATTTTTTGCAAAATGAATGCGGACACCTGCGACGGAGAATATTTTTCGCCGTGCGCTTCCAGCCAGGCGTCACCGTTTTCGCCTTCGACGATTCCAAAAGGCACCATCTTTTTGTCTTTGGCAACGGTTGGGTCGCTATATCTGCGCCCGATCAGGCGCTTGACCGCGAACAATGTGTTGGTTGGGTTGGTTACTGCCTGCCGTTTGGCGGCCTGTCCGACAAGACGTTCATCATCGGTAAAGCCAACAATCGAAGGTGTCGTGCGCGCACCTTCGGAATTTTCGATTACTTTGGGTTGAGACCCGTCCATGATAGCGACGCAAGAGTTCGTCGTTCCGAGGTCAATTCCAATTACCTTAGCCATATCTGTAGCCCTTTCTGTGCGGCGATTTTTGTGTGGCAAAGCCTTATGCGGCCTTTGCCACAACATCCCGGTGGCCAGTCAATTTCTGGTGACCACGATTTGAAGGGTATATAGGTTCGCGGTTTTGCCCCTGCAACCACCGGAATGTCGCAAATAGCATGTTTTTGCCCACCAAAGGTGGTTTTTGGCGACTTTGCGCCCGATATTACCGCGTTGCGCTGAAATCCATCGAGCAACAGCCAGTCAACAGGTTGGGGTTGCCCGGATTTGCGTTGATCAGGAAAAAGCTCCAGCCGAAATCGGCGTCGGACATTCCGTCGCTGCAAATCTGCCGTGAAATCAGGCCAACACGGTTTGAAGTGGCGTTGGACATGCCAACAGCGATGCTGCCGTAGGCATTGTTGGCTGAACCGGTGCGCCACCGAACGCTTAGATCTTCTGATCCTTCGGCAATGCTGTCGTAGTGCGCGCTGTTTTCCGTCAGCATCAAAGACCAAAAAGGCTCGGTACCGTGGCAAGCCAGCGGATAGCTGTTGGCAGCCCAGCTGTCCGCGCGTAATTCAAGAAAGCGCATCGAAACCCAACCGTTTTCGCCCTCAAACACCGTGCGGCCCCATCGTCGGTCGCCGCTGAACGCGATTATTTCTACGCCTTGCTGGTGTGGCGACAACGAACCGATCACCTCAGTTGATCCGTCCGGGCCGCGGCGGACGTTCAAAGTGTCGTCGCTTGCTACGCCGACGACATCATAAAGCGCCGGTAATCCGTGACTGTCCGACAACGCAAAGTTGGGTAAAACCAACAACGCCAAAAAGATAGCGGAAAAGTATTTAGCCCACATTGTATAACTTTCTGACAGCTTACCGCCCGTGGTTCCAGCTGGCCGAAGCCATCTTGCGGGTAAAGAATTCACCCATAAACCCGATCATCACGACGGCCAAGCAAAAATAAATCGGATAGGTGATCGAAGTCACGTGCGGATTGTAGTTGATAAACGCAGCACCGCGCGCCTGATCGATTGTGTGAAACAACGGGTTCCACGCAAAATAAGGCAAAACATAAGCGGGCAACTGATTGGCCACGAACATCTTGCCGCTGGCGATCATACTGGCGCGGGAATAGATCGATGTGCCGATTTTCACGAAATTCGGGAAAAACGGTTTGATTGCCACCAATACCAAACCAATAGCGACGCCGCTGAACCAGGCCAGGAAAAACGGCAGGATCAGTCCGGCCGGATGATATATTTCTATCGGACGAAAAGCGACGTGCACGATGAACAGCACGACCGACATTGACAACAGTTGCAGGTAAAGCGCAGCAAGCGCAGCAGAGGTAATCGACAGGAATGTCGTCATCGGCGCGTGTTTCATGATTTCAGATGCCGGGCCTTCTGATGTCACCACGCTTTGCAATGCTTTGGTATGCGTGAGATACAGAAATATTCCGGTCATCAAATACAACAGAAAATCACCGCGAATCGCCATGCTGCGCATACCGAGCACCGCGAACATGAAATAGAAAACCGCCACCATGAGAACGGACTGCAGGATATTTGTGATCAAACCCATCAAGGCATTGCGGTTTGATTTACGGACAACTCGCACAATCGAATGGAACAGGAGGTCGCCGAATTGAAGCGCTGAAAATATCGCTGAAGATTGTTTTTGACTTTGAAGCATTGGGTCTGCCTGCGTTGCTCCGAACCGTGGCTTTGTTTTCTACATCAAGCCTTGCTGTTCGATTAATGCCGGACCATAAGGGGCCGGGAAAAAATTATCAATAAATTGACGGTGATACCGCAAAAAGTTTCAGGAGTGTTGACTTTGGATTTTGAGAAAATGACCGTCGTTTTCCGCGAACTTGCCCTGTTGGGCGGGCAGAAAATTATGGAAATCTACGACCGCAATGATTTTGAAGTTAAGTCCAAATCAGACAACAGCCCGGTAACCGAAGCGGACGAAGCCGCCGACGCCATCATTTCCGAAGGACTGTCTGCGGCTTTTCCTGACGCCACCATCATCACCGAAGAACAGGCTGGCACGCATGGTCTGAGCGCCGAAAAGTTTATCATCGTCGACCCGCTTGACGGAACCAAGGAGTTCGTAAAGCGCCGCGGCGATTTCACCGTCAATATCGCCTATGTGGAAAACGGTGTGCCGACACGCGGTGTGGTTTTTGCCCCTGCCAAGCGCAGGTTGTTTTATACACTGCCCGATGGGCAGGCGGTGGAAGAGCAAGGTGACTTTGATCTGAACAATATCGGCGCGCAAAATCCGATTTCAGTTGGCACACCCGACAATGCGGCATTGATTGTTGTGGCGTCACAGTCTCACAGAGACAAGGCAACTGACGATTACATCGCCAAATACAGTGTCAAAGATATGCGAAGCGCCGGATCGTCGATGAAATTTTGTCTGGTGGCAACAGGAGAGGCCGACATCTACCCGCGCGTTGGGCGGACAATGGAATGGGATACGGCGGCAGGACACGCGGTATTGGCCGGCGCGGGCGGCCACGTAATCCGCTTTGACGACCATGCACCGCTGTCTTACGGAAAAGATGGCTACGCCAACCCGTTTTTCATTGCCTACGCGCCGGGTGTTCATCTAAAACCAGCCTAGATGCCGGTTCTGATCGTCATACCCGCGCGATACGCGTCGCAAAGATACCCGGGCAAACCGCTGGCCAAACTGACCGGTGCGACGGGTCAGTCGAAAACATTGATCGAACGAAGCTGGGAAGCCGCCTGTTCCGTACAGGGCGTCGAACGCGTCGTCGTCGCCACGGATGACGCCCGCATTTCCGATACCGCAAAAAACTTTGGTGCTGAAGTCGTTATGACCGGACAGAATTGCGCCAATGGCACAGAGCGCTGCGCAGATGTATTGACGCGAATTTCTTCTGAATTTGATATTATTGTTAATCTTCAGGGCGATGCGCCGTTGACCCCGCATTGGTTTGTTGAAGACCTTGTTGCCGGATTGCGTGCCAATCCAATGGCTGTGGTTGCGACTCCGGTGCTGCGCTGCGACGCCGAAGCATTGAACGGTTTTCACGCGGACCGGCTCGCGGGGCGGGTCGGCGCAACCACGGTGGTGTTTGATCGACAGATGCGCGCACTTTATTTTTCAAAGGAAGTCATACCTTTTACCGGTCGCGCGTTCGCACCGGATGAATCCTGTCCTGTATTCCATCATGTGGGTGTATACGCATACCGGTCGCGGGCGCTTGTCGATTATCAGAGCTGGCCGCAGGGCCCGCTGGAAATATCCGAGGGTCTCGAGCAGCTAAGATTTTTGGAAAATGGCACCGATGTCCTGTGCGTAGAGGTAGACGGGCGCGGTCGCGCGTTTTGGGAATTGAACAATCCCGAAGACGTGCCGCTGATCGAGCGAAAGCTGGCCGAGATGGGCGTCTCTTGAAAAACGAGAAAACTATATCGGTCGTCATCGTCAGTTGGAATCGCCCCCAAAGCCTGCGCAGTCTGCTTTTCAGCATGCGATATCAGCACTACCGACGTTTTGAGGTCATTGTCGTGGCGCGAGAAAACCCTGCCGATATCTATCCAGAACTGGCGAACGTCGAAAATATCAAATTTGTACCCGTGCATGAACAAAACATATCGGCCGCACGCAACGCAGGTATCGCGGTCAGCGCTGGCGAAATTGTTGCGTTCTGCGACGACGACGCAATTCCGGAACCCACGTGGCTCGCGCATCTTTGTGCACCTTTTGCCGACGAAAAAATTGGTGCTGCCGGGGGGTTTGTGCGCGGGAGAAACGGCTTTTCCTTTCAATGGCGCGCCCGCACAATCGACCGGCTGGGCGAACACACAGAACTTGACGTGGATTTGCGCCACCCGACCATACACTACGGCAACTCACAAACGGGTATAAAGACCGAGGGCACGAATTGCGCGTTTCGCAAATCGGCGCTTATCGCGCTGGGTGGATTTGACGACAATTTTCGCTATTATCTCGACGAGACCGATTTGAATTTCAGGCTGGGTTGTGCCGGATGGGCGACGGCGATTGTACCCCTGGCGCAAGTCCAGCATAAATACGCCCCGAGCGGCACACGCCACGAAAATCGGGCGCCCAAGGATCTTTTTGAAATCGGCGCCAGCAAAGCCTATTTTTTGAATAAGCACGCGGATGCTGCCGAGCTAGAGCCGACCCTGCAGGCGTTTATGAACGTACAACGCAGACGGCTGATCAATTTCATGGTCGCGGGATTGCTGGAGCCTCGGGATGTGAAAACAATATTTAACACGCTGACGGCCGGCGCCATTAATGGCCGGGCGCGCACAGTTGCGCACGTTCTGAAAATGGAAATTGAAGACACGACAATCTTTCAGGCTTTCAGGCCCGAACCGGCAGAAATCATTGGGCGCGCTCTTGTTGGGCGACCGCGCTTCTGGCGTGCGAATCGGTACAAGGCCGCAAAGATGGCCGCGAAGGGAGTGCCGGTTACATGCTTTCAATTGTCGCGCACAACCCTGTTTCACCAAGCGAGTTTTCACCCGGACGGCTATTGGATACACACGGGCGGAATTTACGGAAAGTCGCAGCGCACACAGCGCCTGTTCCAACGGAATTCTATAAACCGGCGCGTACAAAGCGAAATTGACGACCTGAGCGTGATCAGACCTCTGGATAAAACACCCGATTCAAGCGAGCATCATGCGGTTTGACCCAACTGACCCAGCATTCCGTAGTTGCAAAATCGCTCTAAATGGTAAAATAATCCAAAAGTCACATTTTCACCTTGAACCAGAAATAATATAAATTCGCAGCGCCAGAAATTTATTTTGACGTCCATAACTTGACAGGGTTAAGTAATGAAAAGAAAAGTCACAAAAGCTATTTTTCCGGTCGCCGGGCTGGGCACCAGATTTTTGCCGGCAACCAAATCAATACCCAAAGAAATTATGCCGTTAGTCGATAAGCCGCTGATTCAATACGCCATTGACGAAGCCAGATCCGCGGGGATCAAAGAATTCATATTTGTTACCTCGCGCGGCAAAAATGCGCTGGAAGATTATTTTGATGGCGCACCATTGATCGAGGCCGAACTGCGAAAGAAAAACAAGGTCAGACTGCTCAAGGAACTGCGGTCATCAACGATGGACAGTGGCGAAATTGCCTACGTGCGACAGCGGGACGCCAAAGGGCTTGGCCACGCTGTCTGGTGCGCCCGCAGATTGATCGCACACGAGCCATTTGCCGTGATTTTGCCGGATGACGTGGTTGCCGCAGAAAAACCCTGTCTGAAACAAATGATGGAAGCTTACGAAGACGTAGGCGGTAACATGGTGGCCACGATGGAGGTCGCACCCGAAATGGCACCGTCCTACGGGTTGCTGGACGTGGACGAGGACATGGGCTCGCTTGTTTCGGTGAAGGGAATGGTCGAAAAACCAGAACCTGACAAAGCGCCGTCAAATCTGGCTGTCATCGGGCGTTATATTCTGGCACCGCAGGTTTTGGCCAATCTTAATAAACGCAGCGTCGGTGCGGGCGGGGAAATCCAGTTGACCGACGCTATTGCCGAGGAAATCGAAAACAAAGGTAATGTGTACGGCTTTCGGTTCAAAGGCCATCGGTACGACTGTGGCTCCAAAGCGGGTTTCTTACAGGCCACGGTTGCATTTGCGTTGGCGCGGGAAGACTTGCATGACGAATTTTCCAGTTTTCTGCAGGAAATGGTGGCGGTCAGCCGTGCAGCGCAATAAACCTGCGGTAAGTTTGATCGGCGGGGAATTTTGTGGAAAATGTCATCGTGACCGGCGGCGCGGGCTACATTGGTTCGCACGCTTGCAAGGCGCTTAAAAGCGCAGGCTATAACCCTGTTACATTTGACAACCTGAGTACCGGTTGGGCCGACGCCGTTAAGTTTGGCCCGCTGGAGCGCGGAGACCTGACCGATCGCGCCCGTCTTGATCAGGTTTTCCAAACCTACCAACCGATTGCCGTGCTTCATTTCGGGGCGCTTTCGGATGTTGGGCAATCCATGCGTGAACCGGGGCTATATTGGCACAACAATGTCACCGGATCGCTGACGTTGATTGAGGCCATGATCGCAGCGGGGTGCAAAAAGATTGTTTTTTCCTCGACGTGCGCAACCTACGGCGAGCAGGATGGTGTCACACTGGACGAAAGCTGCCCACAGAGTCCGATCAACGCCTATGGGTCGTCAAAACGGGCAATCGAGGACATGCTGCGGGAATTTGAGGTCAGCGACGGTCTGTCTGCGGTGGTTTTCCGCTATTTCAACGTTGCGGGCGCGGACCCGGAAGGCGAAGTTGGCGAACACCACCGGCCCGAAACTCATCTTGTGCCACTCATGCTCGACGCCATAGCCGGCTCACGCGACGCCCTGACTATTTTTGGCACAGACTACGACACCCCAGACGGAACCTGCATCCGCGACTATGTCCACGTCAGCGATCTGGTGGACGCCCATGTCAAAGGACTGAATTGGCTGCTGGAAGACAATGGCAGCAGGGTGTTCAATCTTGGCACCGGGACCGGATTTTCAGTGCGCGAGGTGATTGACGAAAGCCGCGCCGTGACAAATATGGATGTACCGTTCACTGAAGGCGCGCGTCGCCCGGGTGATTGTACCAAACTGGTCAGCGGATCGACGCGCGCGTCAAACGAATTGGGCTGGCGGGCGGACCGATCCACGATGCGTATCATGATCCGCGATGCGTGGAAGTGGCACCAAAATGGTCATTACGAGGCGTGAATGGCAACACGTCTGCTCGATATTTCCCGGCTGATTTCCCGCGTTGGTCAAGGGCCGCATACCGGAATTGATCGTGTGGAGTGGGCCTATTTCAACGCCCTGCTAAACCGCGAAGACCCCGTCAATTTTATCGCACGAATATCCGGTGGATATGCGGTGCTCGACCGGAGGGGCGGCCGAAACATATTCAATAAAATCAACGGTGTTACCGCGTGGGGTGCATGCGACCTGATAGCGTCTGCGTCGCGGCGAATTTCGACTGATCAGGGGCGCGCGCATAGCGATTTGCGGCGACTGTCTGTTTTTTGGACGGTATCGAAACTGCTTAAATCTAAACTTAACAGCGTGTTACAGGAGAACGTTAACTATATTAATGTTGGGCATAGTAACTTGCGGGCCGAAGTTTTTGCGGCGGTAAAATCGCTGCCTAATTCAACAATTAACGTTCTATTACATGATGTTATACCACTTGATTACCCTGAATTTTCCCGCAGTGAAACGGTCGTCCGGTTTCAAAAGGGAGTGGCACTTATTGCCCGCCACGCGGATCGTATTATTTACAATTCAAAATGCACACAAAGCAGTGCCCGGCCGTACCTTTTGGAGGCGGGCCGCGAACCGCCGGGGGCGGTTGCGCATTTGGGGCATCATTTTGAAGACACCGAATTACTGCCCGGGGTTACCCCCCCAGACTCCAAACCGGCGTTCCTGATGCTGGGCACGATCGAGCCGCGCAAAAACCACAGCATGATTTTGAATTTGTGGAAAAAAATGAGCGAATCCACCGCCGCGAATGACATGCCGAAACTGGACATAGTCGGCAACCGTGGTTGGAACAACGTGGACGTCTTCGACTTTTTGGATACCGATCCACTGGTCGGCGGTCATATTTTTGAATACAATAATCTAAGCGATGCACGCGTTCGTCAGAAGCTGGCAAACTGCCGGGCGCTTTTGTTTCCCAGCCATGTCGAAGGATTTGGATTACCATTGATTGAAGCGGCGAGCATGGGCACACCCATTATCTGTGGCGAAAATGCCATTTATCACGAGATATTAGGTGATTACCCGCTTTACTTGAATGTGGATAACTCTTACCTTTGGGCTAAAGAAATTCTCGAACGGGCAGGTCGTGAGCGAGAATCAGAAGCTGACAGGCAGGTCAGGGCCAAATCGATAACCTTGTCGTCGTGGTCCACACACTTTGACCAGATATTCAGACTCATCTGACACACTGTCCAAAACGAGAGTACCCTTGGGGGCGTTGTTCGACGGTGGCAGGAATTGGGCGTACTGGAAACATACAGGCTTCGGCTTGAAAGAAAAAAAAGACGCGTCAGGTCGCTGCGAAAGCGTAGCGAACTGCAATCCGTGTCAGATAAAACCAGCCTGATTGAACCCGGCCACATCTTATTGTTCTGCACGCTGCGCAACGAACGGCCGCGTTTGCCCTATTTTCTGGAATATTACCGCCACCTGGGCGTCAACCATTTTTTGTTTGTCGACAACGATTCCGAAGACGGTTCGCCCGAATATTTGGCACCCCAGTCAGATGTCTCGCTTTGGAGGACAAAAGAAAGCTATCGCAAGGCCAAGTTCGGGATCGACTGGCTGAACGGATTGCAGTCCCATTACGGTTCAGGAAACTGGAGCCTCGTCGTCGATGTGGATGAATATTTTGTTTATCCGTTTTGCGACTCACGGCCCCTGCGGGCTTTGACCGACTGGCTGGACGCATCGTCGATCAAATCTTTTGGTGCCATGCTGATCGACATGTACCCCAAGGATTCACCTGATCTTGCTGCTTGTAAGGACGGGCAAAATCCGTTGGAGCTGGCGCAGTATTTTGACAGCGGGAACTATATGATTTCGCGCAACGCCACCTATGGCGAACTGTGGATACAAGGGGGCCCGCGTGCGCGGGTATTTTTCCCCGATAACCCCGAGCAAGCACCTGCGCTTAACAAAATTCCCCTGGTGAAATGGAGTCGCGGCAACGTCTACGCCAGTTCGACTCATCGGCTTTTGCCACGCGGACTCAATTTGGTTTACGACGAATGGGGAGGCGAAAAAGCGTCGGGCTGTCTTCTTCACGCCAAGTTTCTGAATACATTTCGCCAAAAATCCGAAGAAGAACTAGAACGAAAAGAGCATTATTCAAACGGCAAAGAGTATCGGGCTTATACAAAAGGCATGCGCGCAGAGTCCGGGCTTTGGTGCAAATGGTCGGAAAAATACATCAACTGGCGGCAACTTGAAATTCTTGGGCTTATGTCCAAGGGAAACTGGGTCTGATATGTCTGTCGGGTTTGTCATGTTGGTGCATCAATCGCTGGGTCGGGCAGCCGAGGTTGCGTCTTATTGGGCCAGACACGAATGCCCGGTCGTCATCCACGTCGACAGTCGCACGGACCATTCAGATTACGAAAAGCTGCAACAGGACTTATCTTCGTTTGACAACGTGGAGTTTTCACCACGCAAAGCCTGTGACTGGGGGCAGTTTTCGATTGTCGAGGCCACTCAGCTGGCTGCAGCGCAACTGCTAAACCGATTTTCACAGGTTTCGCATGTATTCCTGGCAAGCGGATCATGTTTGCCGCTGGTGCCCGCCCGTGATCTTCAGGCCTTTCTTGACGACAACAAACGCGTCGATTTCATCGAATCAGCCACCACAGAAGAGGTAAAGTGGACAGTAGGCGGGCTGGATCTGGAGCGGTTCACCTTCAGGTTTCCGTTTTCGTGGCGCAAGAATCGCTGGCTTTTCGACCGCTATGTCGGTCTGCAAAGGCGTCTTGGGTATTCCCGTCGCATTCCCAAAGGGATCGTACCGCATCTTGGGTCGCAATGGTGGTGTTTGACCCGTCAAACGCTGTCGCAAATTCTTGAAGACCCGCAGCGCGCGGTCTATGACCGTTATTTTTCCAAGGTGTGGATACCGGATGAGGCCTATTTTCAATCGCTGGTGCGAAAATATTCAACGGCAATTGAAAGCCGGTCACTGACATTGTCAAAGTTCGACAATCAGGGGAAACCCCATATTTTCTATGACGACCACATGCAGCTTTTGCGCAGGTCGGACTGTTATGTCGTGCGCAAAATCTGGCCTGAGGCAAATGGGCTGTACGAACGGTTTCTAAGCGACGAGAAACCCACGAGCGGTTTGGTCGAACCAAATCCGCGCAAGCTCGACAGAATTTTCGCACGCGCCCGCCAACAAAGAACGCACGGTCGTGACGGGCTCATTATGCAAAGCCGCTTTCCCCGTGGCGAAATCTGGGGACTAAGCCGCACCTGCGCGCCTTATAGCGTCTATGAAGGTTTCAGTGACATTTTCACCAATTTTGAAACCTGGCTGGAAAAGCGCACGGGCACCCGCGTACACGGACATCTTTTTCACAAAGACGAAGTCAAATTTTCGGGGGGTGTGAAAATTTATAATGGCTGTCTGTCAAACAGCGCAAAAATGCGTGATTACAACGCGGTAGATTTTTTGGCGAATCTTATCTGGAACACGCAAGGCGAACATCAAAGTTTTCAGTTTGGACCAGACGACCGGCAGCACATCACTCAATTTCTGGCCTCGGATCCGAACGCCAGAATTTCGATCGTTACGGGCGCATGGGCGGTACCGCTGTTTCATTCCAATCTGAATTTTTCCAAAATTCGCAAACTGGCAGCAAAATTTCAACGTGTGGAAGTTGCACATCTTGAGGCGCTGAAAGCACATTCCGTGCGGGCGCGCGTCCAGATGTGGTCACTTTCCGATTTTGTTGAAAACCCCATGCCGATTCTGCAGTCCATCATCGATGCGCAGGTTTCAGGGGCCAGCAGAAGACTGAGCGAAGTCCCGCACATCGCTGACTTGCAAGGATTTGGGAAATTCGTGCAAAATCTGCGAAATCAGGGCATGAATCCCCATCTGGTCGGGGATTTCCCCATCAGCGACGTAGCCGGACAGCAAGACACACCTCCGCGTCCATATCTTGTTCGCTGATGAGTGGCATCGCGTTCACCTATTTTGTGGTATTTGGCGAAATGCGCACCGGCTCCAATTACCTGGAGAGCAACCTTGGGCTTTTCGACGACGTCAAATGCTACGGCGAGCTGTTTAATCCGCAATTTGTTGGTGGACCCAACAGAAAGGACGTTTTCGGTACCTCGCTGAGCGAACGCAACCGCGCGCCACTCGAATTGCTTGGCAAAATGGTGGATTCCAGCCCGGCGGGCATACCCGGTTTCCGGTTTTTCAGCGATCACGACAGCCGCGTGCTGGAACATTGCCTTGACGATCCGGCCTGCGCAAAAATCGTTTTGACCCGAAATCCGCTGGACAGCTACGTGTCGCGAAAGATCGCCGCGCAAACCGGCCAGTGGAAGCTGACCAATATCAGGCACAGGCGCAGCGCGCAGATCGAATTTTCGGCCAAAGAGTTTGAGCGGTATCTTGGCGAATTGCAGAATTTTCAGATCCGCATTCAACGCGCGCTTCAAGTTACCGGCCAAAGCGCATTCTATATCAGCTACGACGACATCAACGATATCGAGATCGTTAACGGGCTGGGAAAATTTCTTGGCTGCCAGCAAAAACTGACATCATTGGACAAAAAAATAAAGCGTCAAAACCCCGAACCATTATCAAGCAAAGTCTCCAATTTTGCCGAAATTGAACCAGCACTGCGTGATATTGATTTCATGAATATGTCGGCGACGCCGAATTTTGAACCGCGCCGCGGTGCCGCTGTGCCAAGCTATGTTGCGGCAGACCATGCGCGACTGTTGTTTTTGCCGATCAAGGGCGGACCGGTCGAACAGGTTATTGATTGGTTGCAAGCACACGCGCGCGCGGACGGCGAAACCGCGCACAGCGGATTTAGTCAGAAAACCCTGCGGGATTGGCGGCAGAACCACGAAAACGCCCTTAGCTTTACCGCCATCCGCCACCCGGTTGCCCGCGCCTATAATTGTTTTTTGCGCTGCGTCCTTAGCAACGACGACGACCGGTACGGCGATTTACGTAAAGTTCTGCAGCGCGACTATGGGGTTGATCCCGAAGCAGGCGACAGCCGCGATAGTTTTTTAGCCTTTCTGAAATTTGTCAAAGCAAGCCTTGCTGAACAGACCGGCATGCGCATCGATCCCGTCTGGGCCAGCCAAAGCGCAATACTTCAGGGTATTTCTTCGGTTGCTCCACCGGGCGTCGTTATCAAGGAGCAACACCTGTCCAAAGGGCTTGCCTATATCGAAAGCCAAAATGGCCTGCCGTCCATGGCGGTCGGATCGCGGCAAACAGACAAAATGGCCGCACTGACACATATTTATGATGCCGCAGTCGAGCGACATGCCCGCGCGGCGTATTCGCGTGACTATTTGCAGTTTGGATTCGGCGATTGGCGTCCCACGGATTAGCGAAGCAACCATTTACTGCGCCGTCGGCGGAACAGGCGCAGTCAACAATAACCGGAAGAATCACAACTGTTGCTGCAAAGCCAATCGGCGAATCGGCTTAGGCTGCTTTTGTCGAGCTTTTTTCCGCGAGTATCGTATAAAGTGTGCTGTCGTTGGAATTGGAACGCAACTTGGCCCGAACCGCAGAATCGCGCATCAGGCGTGAAATTTGCGCCAATGCCTTTAGATGTTCCACGCCCGAAGCAACCGGTGCAAATAGGGCGAAAACCAGATCCACCGGTTGCCGGTCCACGGAGTCAAAGTCAATCGGTGTGTCCAGTCGCACAAAAGCCCCTGACACCGATGAAAGGCCGTCAAGTCGCGCGTGTGGTATCGCAACACCCTGACCGACGCCGGTTGGCCCCAGATTTTCACGCGCTTGCAATGCCTCAAACGCATCTTGCGCGTTGATGCCATAACTGGAGTCCGCCAGATCAGCCAAAGATTGCAACAGTCTCTTTTTGCTGGAGATCTTGTTGACCGCCTTGACGGCGCCGGGAATCAGGATTTCTGATATTTCCATGAGTTTCTTTTTGTTTCACAATTGCGCGCGAGCCGAAAATCAACGTTTTCAGCAGCACAGATTTATAGGGGTTTAGGTGTCTGCTTCTACTGGTTCGTGTCGATCCAACCAATGTTGCCGTCGTCACGCCGGTAAACCACATTTACGGCATCTTGCCCTTCTTTTTTGAACACCAGAAGCGGCGCGCCATCCAGTTCCATCTGCATAACTGCTTCTCCTACCGACAAAGACTTAATTTTTGTCTGCATTTCTGCAACGATAATCGGCTGCAAGGTTTCCGGCTCTGAATCATGCGATTCGACGTCTGATCCGGCGAGGATATATGCTGATGCCGTTGTCGATTCAATAGGTGTTCCTCGATCTTTCTGGTGGCTTTTTAGGCGGCGTTTGTAGCGACGCATCTGTTTTTCAATTTTGTCACAGCATTTGTCAAAAGAACTATAGATTTCAATGGCCTTACCCGTCGCCTGAGTGGTCAAACCTGTTGAAAGATGAACGGTTGCCTCGCAGGAATATTTGTGCCCGTCCTTGGAAAACACGATGACGGCTTCGGTGGGGCGCTCGGCGTATTTGCCAATAACCACGTCCAGGTCCTCTTGGACGTGTTGTCTAAGCGCGTTGCCTATATCGATTTGTTTGCCACTGACCTGATATCGCATGGTTTCTCCTTGTTCTTTTTATGGGGTGGTAACTGTACGCGATCACACCGCGCCCGCATACGGTACAAATTACTGGTCGCGATGATGGGGAATCGATGTGATCGTACATTCTCTGTATTTGGCTATAGACTGCTATACGATGTCAACTCTGGCGTGGGCGCGACGGAGATTTTTTGCCGAGCAACGCAAAGCGGTGCACTACCACTTGCACGTGTCTAGGTAATTTTGAAATTCTGTCCTAAATAGACCCGACGCACGTTTTCGTCATTTATAACTTCTTTGGCCGTGCCGCTTTTCAATATGCGCCCTTCGTGCAGGATATAGGCTCTGTCAACCACGCCAAGCGTGTCGCGTACATTGTGGTCGGTAATCAAAACGCCGATATCGCGGTTCTTGAGTTGCGCAACAAGATCACGAATTTCGGCAACGGCGATGGGGTCGACGCCCGCAAAAGGCTCATCCAATAGCACATACGACGGATTGCTGGCCAGACAGCGGGCAATTTCAACCCGTCTTCGTTCACCGCCGGACAACGACAGCGCCGGTGCACGCCGCAAATGCGCGATCGAAAAATCCGCCAGCAATTCTTCCAGACGCTGCAGGCGCTTGTGTCGGTCTTTGATGCTTAGCTCCAAAACCGCGTTCACGTTGGCCTCGACCGAAAGACCGCGGAAAATGGAAGCATCCTGCGGCAGATAACCAATGCCCAATCGGGCGCGACGATACATCGGCAATAGGGTCACATCGCGCCCGTTCAGATAAACAAAGCCCGCCTCGGGCATTACCAGCCCGGCTATCGCGTAAAAACAAGTGGTTTTTCCGGCGCCGTTTGGCCCCAACAGGGCCACAGCCTCGCCTTTGAAAAGTTCAAGCGAGACGCTTTGAATAACGCGCCGCTTTTTATAGCTTTTGCCAAGGTTGACCACCTTGAGGCCACCGTCGGTCGCCGCCAGTTTAAGATCAGGCGCGGCGCTCAATTGCTTGAATCCGGGGTGAAAATAGTCTTAACCCGACCGCTGATAACGGCTGATCCGTCCGCCAGGCTGATGACGATGATCTGACCGGACAGTGCATTATTGCCCTGGGTCAGTAAAACGTCACCGGTCATTTCTATCGTGTTGCTGGCCAGCACAAACTCGGCTTTATCGGCTTCGGCTGTTTCTGTACCGCTCACCAATGTGACACCATCGCTGGCTGTCAGGCTTTCGATTTCACCCGCAGACGCGTCACCTGCCCCACTGTACCTGACGACAATTTTCCCCGCGGCCAGCCGCAACCCGCCCTGTCCCACAACCACATTTCCCAGAAATTCAGCCGTGCCTTCGGATTGCCGCAGCGTGAAACTATCTGACTCGATCTCCACCGGAAGCGACGCGTCGTGGGTGTCGCTACCAAAGGCAACTCGCGTCTGTTGTGCGGCGGCGGGCAGACCCGTCGCTACAGCCAGCGCGATAACAAGAAAAATCGGCCTGATTGGCAGCGTCGTCACGGATTCCCATTCCTTTGTTTGGGAGTGTATACCATTTTCACACCCTCATTGAAAACCACTACATATAATCCGGATTTTTGTGGGTCTTCGGACTGAACTTCTTTGATCTGCATATGCCCGGCCTGCAATATACCTTGCGGAAATTCAGCGCTTACTGAGCCGGTGCTTCGGATGTCCAACCGGTCAAGTGCGAAAACCAATCCGGACGAAGTGGCGCGGTAACCGTTTGAACCCGCGAGTTCGACATTCTCGCTTAGCTTGACATTCAGGTCCAGTCCGTCGACCAGCGCCAGCCCCGCCACCGCGTCAATTTTTAACCCGTCAGTAAATTTGAAATGGGCACTGAGACCCCTCAGGGCGGTTGAATTATCGGTCTCAACACCCTGATCGGCGCTGTCAGCCGAAAGCTCGATGGCGATACCGCTCGCGGTGACACCAGCCAGCCGAGGTTGCAATATGCCCTCGTTGCGGGTCAGCTCGCGCAGTTCGCCGTCGGAAAACCGCAGCGTTTCACCCTGTTCGTTAGAGCGCGAGAACAGAAACAGGCTGCTTACCAACGTCAATGCCATAAGCGGCAAAGTGATCTTGGCCCACGTAACGAATCGAGAATACAAACCGTCGCTGTGCCACACCATTTCAGCCAATTCCCGCACGCAAGCAGTCGTGTATGTGTATGATACCAACGGCGTTTTTGCTACTTTTGGCGACTACGAATAATGTCGTGATCTCGTGGCGGTTCATGGTATTGACCGCCTCTTCAGCCAGCGCAGTTGGCGCGATCGAGTGCGGATCGCGGGTCATGACCTGTTCAGCCGTAAGCCCGAGCAATCCGTCCATGTTCCGCCGCAGGTCACCATCGGTGATGACACCGATAAGCAAGTCATTTTGTGTGACACCGGCGACGCCGAAACCTTTTTGGCTGATGACAAGCAAAGCCTCGCTCATGGGCGCGTCGTTTGCTACCAGTGGCAGCTCGCTGCCGCTGTGCATCAGATCTGACACTTTCGATAGCCGCGCCCCAAGTTTGCCGCCGGGGTGGAAATCGCGAAAATTTTCCGGTGTAAAATTGCGATGTTCCATCAACGTAATCGCAAAGGCATCGCCTAAAGCCAGAGCCATTGTTGTTGATGTGGTCGGAACGATTCCCAGATCGCAGGCTTCGGGAGCCTCGGGGAGCAACAAAGCCACGTCGGCGTGTACCAAAAGCGTGCTACCAGCCTGACCCGCCACGCCAATCAGCGGAATTTGAAAGCGTCTGGTATAGGCGATCACGTCCGCCAGTTCCGGGGTTTCGCCCGAATTGGACAGCACCAGTGCCACGTCGCCTGCGGCCATCATGCCAAGGTCACCGTGACTTGCTTCTGCGGGGTGGACAAAATGTGCCGGCGTTCCGGTGGATGCGAATGTTGCGGCAATTTTGCGGGCGATATGGCCCGATTTTCCCATACCGCACACGATGATGCGGCCCCGCGCGCCCAGCAAGAGCCGGACAGCATCCGCAAAGTTACTGTCCAGCGATGTCGCCAAAAGCGACAAGGCGTCTGCCTCGCGGGTGATGACCCGTCGACCCGTGGTCAATGCGTTGGCTGTTGGGTTCACATCGGTCATGGACGTTCCCTAGTGGGAAAATATGTCAATTTCAGGCCAACCCGCCAGATCCAGCTGCGCACGCGTTGGCAAAAATCCGAAAGCTGCCGCCGCCAGGTTTTCGCGGTTTTCGCGGCGCAAACGGATATCCAGCTGTTCTTTGATACGATGAAGATAAAGCACATCAGATGCCGCATATTCAATCTGCGCCGGTGATAACTCCGACGCACCCCAGTCAGAACTTTGCTGCTGCTTGGACAGGTCAACGCCAATCAGTTCCTGCGTCAGATTTTTCAAACCATGTCGATCAGTATACGTGCGCACCAGTTTAGACGCGATTTTCGTGCAGTAGACCGGCGCGGCTAAAACGCCGAACCGGTGCAGCATTACGGCAATATCAAACCGACCAAAGTGGAACAGTTTCAGCACTTTTTTGTCGCTCAGGAGCGCCGTCAGATTTGGCGCAGCATTCTGGTTCTGCGAGATTTGCACGAGGTGCGCATCGCCGTCGCCGGACGACAGCTGAACAAGACACAGGCGGTCGCGGTGGGGCTGCAGGCCCATCGTTTCGCAGTCAATCGCCACCACAGCGCCAAGGTCCAGCGTATCGGGCAGGTCGTTTTGGTGAACGTGGTTCGTCATGTCGGCCCCTTGATCAAGCGCTACAGCCTTAAGAAATATCATGTTGCATTACAAGGCATTTACACCGCGCACAGATGTGACCATCCACGCCGGGATCATCTGCGTCGGGCGTCTGCTGATTTGGCAGATTCGGGTGTTTAGCTTTGTCGCGCAGCGCGGGCCGGAAGTCAGATGCGGGACATATCCTGTTCCAACAATTTCAGACGCGATTGCATGGCACCGGCTTCGTCCCATTTTTTGTAGTTGCGCAAAAAATCTGTCAGATCGTCGCGCGCCGAAGTCAAAAGCGTGCGCACCCCGGCGTCTACCTGACCCGCGGCCATTTTGGCGCGTGCCTGTTCGTGCCGGGCAGTGCCGCGAACAGCAATGGCACCAGCGCGGATGGACGGTTCGCGGCTATTGGTCAGTTGCGCGGCGGATGCGCCCGCTGCTTCGAATTGGTTGGCGCGCAAAAGAGCATGAATGTACTCCAGCTGAACCCGTGCCGCAGGACGCCCGTCAAGGCTGGCAAGCAAGCGCTGGTATTTTTTGATCGCGATTGAATACTGCCCGGTCTCAAGCGCATTTCTTGCCGCCAAATAATTGGCATCGTTACTGTTGCCGACGAACGTATCGGTTCCATCGCAGGCTGACAGGGTGGCGAATGCTGCCACGACATAGGAGATCAATCGCCACGTTGACCTCATTCCAATACTCCTGTTCTATTGAAAGCCTGCCCGTGACGCTGTTATGGTCTTTTATGTCAGATAAGGCAACGATAATGATCGTCGAAGGCCCAAGATATATCCTTTCTACGTTATCCAGCGTCTATATATTGTTGTCTGCGGCGGTGGCCGTGTTTGGCTTGTACACGCTGTTTCAGGTTCTGGCTGCGCCGCAAGAAGACCCCATCACGTTTGGAGTCACGACACTGGTGGCACCTCAGTCCGAAGCCCCAGAGACGGCGACGACTAAACCGATCGCTGAAACCGGCTGGTCGCAGCTGTTCGGACAGATTCAACCCGATCCCGCGCCGGAGCCTGCACCAGTTGTGGAACAGTCACCGCCCACGCCAGTCGCAGAACCGGCAGTCGAACAGCGCGAGGCATTCGAACCGGACGCCTTTGCTCTGCAAGGGATTGTCGCTGATGCTCGGGGTTACAGTCGGGCGCTCATCGACGTCGGTGGGGTGACAATAATGTTTCGTGTCAACGATATGCTGACGGCTGAAGCTGAAATCGTCGAGATCACCGCCAGCGGTGTCAAAATTCAAGCGCACGACGAAACCTATTTTATCGAATTTGCCGATGACAAAAGCGAATAAATGCGGATTTCATTGTAGCAATATACCAGAAAATAGAGCATAAATTACCGCGTTAGATACGGATGCGAAACTGTGTTGTTGCTGCACAAAGTGATCGATCTGACGTGACCATTGGGGGACTCGGCTGCTCATGCTCCGGCACATCAGGTTTATTATTGCGCTGGCCGTACTGACGCTTGGCGTCGCGACGGTTTCGCACGCGCAGATACAGCTGGATCTGCGCAACGTAGATCTGAAAACCTATGTTGAACTGGTGGCCGAAAAAACCGGCACCAATTATATACTTGACCCCGAAGTTGACGGTCGCGTGACCGTGTTTGCACCGATTCCGATTTCTTCTGAAACGCTGTTCGAAATATTTTTGAACGTTCTTGAAGCCAACAATCTGACCATCGTCAAAGGGATCGGGATTCAGCGCGTTGTGCCGATAGATCGCGCCTCGACCATGGCGGGGGGTGGGGCGTCTACCCGCGAGCGGGGAACATTCGAAACCCGCATTATTCCGGTCAACAACGGTAACGTTGATGAAATACTGGAGGTCATAGAGCCGCTGGTTCCGCAGGGAGCTATTTTGACCGCAGTGAACAGCGCAAACCTGATCGTGGTGTCAGACCGCCGCGAAAATATCGACCGTATCGAGGAACTGATGCGCTCGCTTAGCAAATCAGGCGCGCGCAGGATCGAAGCCGTGCGCCTAAAACACGCCAGCGCCTCTGATCTGTTACCTGTGCTGCGATCTGTGGCGCTGCCGCCTGACGGCGAAAGCCTCACCGCGGACACCAGCATCAACGCGATCGTTTTTGGCGGTCCCGACGATTATCGCGCGCGCCTGCGTGTTTTGATTGGGCAACTCGATCAACCACAGTCACGTGTACGATCCAAGGTTGTTAGATTGAAATATGCACAGGCCACCGAGCTGGCGACCGTCATACGCGAGTCGTTGACGGTGGTCGACGACGAAAACGCTCCGTTTTTTACACTTGTGGCCGAGCCGCAGACAAATTCAATTCTTGTCAGCGCCTCCGGTGACCGAATTGGCGACATTGTAGATTCAATTCGAGCCCTCGATGTGCGACCGGCTCAGGTGCTTATCGAAGTTGTGATATTTGAAATATCGGCCGAGAATTTTTCGGAAATTTCTTCGCAGTTTGGTGGAATATTGAATGAAGCATTTGGCGGTGGCACATCGTTTCAATTGGACGGCGGCACCTCGCTTGTCACTTTGATCAGTGCGGCGATGTCGTCGAATGCCTCCAACGTTGGCACAGGAATCGGTGGGTTTCTGAGCTATGCCAGCAACAGTTTTGTAGCACTGATTACGGCAATCGCGCGCGAGAGAAGCACACGGCTTTTGTCAACTCCGGCTATTTTGACATTGAACAATCAGGAAGCCGAAATCGTTGTTGCGCAAAACGTGCCATTCGTCACGGGCCAGTATTCCACGGTCGGCAACAATGCGATACCCAACCAACCCTTTCAAACGATCGAGCGGCAGGATGTGGGGCTAAAGCTGACCGTGCTGCCCCAGATTACCGACTCGTCCACGGTGCGCATTACCATCAAGCAAGAGGTATCCAGCCTGACGGGCTCCACGTCCGCTGCAGGTGGCGAAGTAACGTCGCTGCGTCGCATATCAACCAACGCGTTGGTCCAGGACGGTCAGGTGATCATTCTGGGCGGGCTTATCGAAGACGCAGGCAACATTTCGACGCACCGCGTGCCGGGCCTGTCCAAAATACCTGCGCTGGGAAAATTGTTTCGCGGGCGTGGTGTCGACGGAAGCCAACGCGTACTGTTGGTAATGTTACGGCCCCGCGTCATGAACTCCAGCGGCGAAGCCTCGAGGATCGGGCGCGACATCGCACGTCGCTCTGCCGAACTTGGCCGCAGGATCGCCGCCGAAAGTGCCACGCAAACCGGCCTCAACGCCAAGGTCGTTGGTCTGCCATTTGATGGAATCGATTTGAATCAGCCGTTCGAGGAAAGTTTCGTGGACCGGGCCGTACGCGACCGGCTTTTCCCCGCATTGCCGCCCCGCTTGACGGTCGGTTCGGAAAACTAGGGTCGTGGCGCGCGCGCGGCTGCCTTTTTCTTTTGCCCGCGACAATCAGGTTGCGCTGGACGCGGATCAACTATTGGTTGGTCCGGCAGCCACGGTAAACGGACTGCGCGAGGCGCGCCGTCGTGCAGGAACGGCGCTGAAAATTACCCGACTGGACGAAGACGCTTTTCAGGCCGCATTTGCGTTAGTTTACAACGCGGATGAGCCGGCCGAAAACGAAGCCGCGGTCGTGTTCGATCTGGAGGACGACGAGGCCTCCGGAAAGGTGCGCGACATACTGAAAGACCCGTCCGACGCGCCGGTGGTCAGACTCGTGAACGGGCTTTTGCGCCAGGCTGTGCGCGCGCATGCGTCCGATTTGCATCTTGAACCATATGAAGATGGGTTGCGTGTACGGATGCGCGTAGACGGAACCATGCGGGCATTGCTTAATCGGCGCGATGTGCCTGCGCGTCGTCTGGTGTCGCGTATCAAGGTGATGGCGGGACTGGATATTGCCGAAACTCGGTTGCCGCAGGACGGACGTATTGCGCTGATACTTGGCGGGCGGTCCATTGACGTGCGGCTGTCCACTTTGCCCGGCCATCACGGCGAGCGCGTGGTGATGCGCCTGTTGGATCGCACCGCCGGTCTGATGGCGCTTGACCGACTGGGTTTATCTGAAAAGGAAGCCCAACACCTGCGGCGCCTTGCGGCGATGCCCAACGGTATCATTTTGGCGTCAGGGCCGACCGGATCGGGCAAGACAACCACACTTTATTCGCTGCTGAAGCTCGCCAATTGGCAGGAACGCACGATATTGACAGTTGAAGATCCGGTGGAATACGACCTGCCGGGCATTTCTCAGATGCAGATCAACCCGGATATTGATTTGACGTTCGCACGCGGACTTCGATCTTTGTTGCGGCAGGACCCCGACGTCATTCTGGTCGGGGAAATACGTGACGGAGAAACCGCCGCTGTTGCCTGCGAAGCCGCACTGACCGGCCATCTGGTGTTTTCGTCGATCCACGCCAACAGCGCGTTGGCAGCGTTCACACGTCTGGCCGACCTGGGCATCGAGGGGTATTTGACCGCAGCGACACTTCGCGCGGTGATCGCCCAGAGGCTACTGCGGCACGTCTGCCCCCACTGCGCCACAAACGAACCAACCCAGCCCCGCGAAAAGGCACTGTTTGAAAGCCACGGGATTGTGGCACCCGTCGACCTAAGACACGCACAGGGCTGCGAAACCTGCGGGGGCAGTGGTTATTTAGGGCGGTTCGGAGTGTTCGATATTCTGGAAATCACCGACGCAATACGCGCGTCGATCAATGCTGATACGTCGGATTCGCATCTGCGCGAAGTTGTCGGGCCGCGACCGACGCTGACTACCATGGTTTTGGACCATGTGGCCCGCGGCGATACAACGCTTGAAGAAATGCACCGGGTCATGGGGGAAGACATGTGAAAACCTTTGCCTATAGCGCCTACACATCAAGCGGACGGCGAAGGCGTGGGCACATTCAGGCCCCGGACGAGGCCGAGGTCGCCAGGCGGCTGGCAGCGCAGGGGCTTGTTCCCGGCAAGATTGCGGAGTCGAGCGCAGCGATTTCATGGCCTGGCAGCTGGTTTTCGCGACGGATAGACAAGGACGCTTTGTCGGTTTTTACGCGCCAGTTCGTTGTGCTGCTGGCGGCGGGGTTGACCGTAGAAGTCGCGCTCGAGGCTGTGCAGGAAACGGCGGGCGCATCGAAAACCGGACGATTGGCCAGCGAAGCCCGGGCGGCTCTGCTGGAGGGTGGATCACTCGCTGAGGCGCTTGAAAAAGCTGCCAACGGATTGCCGGCGTGGTATCTTGCCGCCGTGAGGTCGGGCGAAAGCGCGGGTGATTTCCTGGCGGTTTTTTCATCGTTGGCCGATCACATGGAAAGCCGCGCTCAGGACCGGGCTGCTATTGCCACTGCGCTGGTATATCCTGCTTTTGTAACGGTTGTTGCAGTGACAGTATCCGGCGTGCTTATGGTGACGGTGTTGCCGGAAATAACGGCCATGTTTGAAGCGTCCAATCACCCGCTCCCAGCACTGACGGTTTTGGCTCTGGCGGTGGTAGAGGGGGTACGAACGGGCTGGCCCTTGATCGTTGCCGGTTTATTGGCCGTGACTGTGTCAATGGTGGCGATCGCCCGAACGCCCGGCTTACGCCAGCGTCGCGATGGGGTTTTGCTGCGCTTCCCTCTGGTCGGTCGATTGATTCGTATGTCGTCTGCGGCGTCGTATTTGCGCACATTCGCACTGGTTGTGAACAGCCGGTTGCCGCTGACAGATGCGCTTGAACATGCTGCCGATGTTCTGGCGATCAGGGCGTTTCATTCAGAAGCGACACAGGCCAGTCAACTGTTGCGCCGTGGTGAAAGCCTTACCACGGCACTGGCAGGTATCAGTTTTCTGCATCCCGTGGCCAAGCAGCTGTTGCAGGCGGGTGAAGCTTCGGGGAAGTTGGACACCATTTCCAGCCGGGCAGCGGATCTAGCGGAGAACTGGTTGTCGGCAGATCGCAAACGGCTGACAACCATTCTGGAACCCGCAGCAATGGTTGCGGTCGGATTGTTAGTTCTGTCGGTCGTTCTGGCGATCTTGCTGCCAATTTTTGATCTGCAATCGCTCATTGCCGGTTGAACCGCTCTGGTGTTTGCCAAATAAAACCGGCGCTCACAATTGCAAAATCACGAGCGCCGGTAGCGTGTCTGGAATAGGGCAGACTTCAAACGGCCTACATGTTGATAATACTCTTAAGCAGCGTAATTCTGGACTTTGTGATCCATGTGCCGCTGTTCATGTTGGATTTTCCACCGCAGGTTCCCGCGCCGTAAGCGTGTATTCCAAAGGCCCAGAAACCGGTACTGTGGGTCGCCTTTTTCCGATCGTGAAAAATGGGACTGCCGCTTTGACCACCAGCCGTATCGACACGGTAACAAAGGCGGTTGGTTTGTGTCGCCCGGATTTTATCCGCACCCAGCATTTGTTTACCCGGTATGTCGCCGGGATATCCGCTGATAATCGCTGGTTCGCCCTTGAACCGGTTCTTGCTGTACAGCCCGAACCATCCCGAGGAATTGCCGACCGTGCAATTTAGCTTCATTGCGCCCCAGTCGTTCGCCGGACCTCCGGTCGAAGTCCAAAAGCTGCTGGCGAAGGTTTGAGATACCGTACACGACCCCAAAGCGCCCGTTCCAAGATCGTAACCGGGGTAGACCCTGAAACTGGACGCGGCGTAAAAACTACCGCTTGATCCGCCAGTGTGAACGCAATGCCCGGCCGTCGCAAGCGTGTCGGCGCCGATCATCCAGCCGGTACAGTGCTGAAATCCATTTCTGGTAATGTAAACGATCGCCCGCTGGGGGTACTGAGTTGTATTCTGGCGCAGTCGCGCGTCGAAATTGATCACAGACTCGGCCCCTGCGCCGGCAAGTTCGCTTTTCACCAGTTCGGAAAGCGGGTGTGGACCGGGTTCAACATCTTCCAATGTAACGCCTTGCGCCTGAAGCGCTCCACTCGTAACGCTGTCGATCCCGACAAAGTGATCGCCCGCTTTTACCCCGTTGTCGCCTCCGCCGGGCAAGGAATTCGCTCCGGCAACCGACGACGGCGCGCCCGCGACCAGTGTTTCCTGCTCGGCTGAATAGGCCGGCGATGCCAGCAGAATACATGCCGAAACCACGGCGAATTTTTTGATGTTCATAATGTGCTCCATTTAAAACTATAACTCTGCGCTTATTTTCCCCACCCGTCTGCGCATCGTACCAATATTTACATATTGTTTCCAGAACAAAGAATGCAAAACATGCGGTACGTGATCTCTGATCATAGACCTGCAACTGCGGTGGCCGCTGCCGCCAAAGCCAGGGCCGCGCCAAAGGGCACCCGCCCAAGTCGCCGCAAGGGGCGGCCTTTGCGGACAGCCCGCAACCCGGACAAAATGAACGTCGATAACGCCGCGAGCAAACCAACCCACGCCAGCGCCGGCGCGCCAAGCGCCAAACCAATTGCAGCCATCAGTTTGACGTCTCCAAGACCCATGCCCTCGCGCCCGCGCAGCAAACGATACCCAACCCGCAATGTCATGAAAGCACCGCCACCAACCACCGCACCCGCTGTCAAACGGTAGAAACGTGCTCCAAGTTGAGCCCAGTCGTTTGTGTCACCCAACAGCGCCAGCGCCATCCCCGCCACGGCGCACGCCAGCACCAGTGAATCCGGAAGGCGGAAAAACCGGAGATCTGCAACGGCCAGTGCCAGCAGGGACCACAGCCAAATCGCCATGACACCGGCGCGTAATGGGTCGGGTTGGCTGGCAATTGCAGCGATCGCCATAATCAACCCGACTATTTCCGACTGAATCAAGACCGGTGGTATTGGCGTGCCACAGGTCGAACAGCGTGCGTTTTTCAGCAGATACGACACAATAGGAACAAGATCGCCAGCACGTAATTTGACGCCGCAATCGACGCAACGCGAGCGGTCAAAAAAAATGGCCTCACCGCGTATACTACGCTCGGCTACAAGCGCTGCAAACGACCCCGCAGCGGGACCCAAAAGGACTATCAATATGGTCAGGACCATAGGCATACAAAGCTGATTTTGGTTGCGCGGGCCGATCGATTTGGCTAATTATCACAAGTATTACGGTCGAACTCGTTGGACTTAAAGGCAAAAAAATGGAACCGTCGACAGTTGAGCCTCTGCTATCCAAAGGCAGGTGGCGCGCCGATGCCGGCCTGACACTGATCGAGCTCATGGTCGTTGTGGTTATTCTGGCGCTGCTTGCCGTGGCGATCGTTCCGCGGGTGATCGATCGGCCCGATCAGGCGCGCGTGGCGCGGGCCAGCGCCGATATCGCGGCGATATCGTCTGCTTTGAACTTGTACCGTCTGGACACGGGAAGCTATCCATCGACCGAGCAAGGGCTGACCGCGCTGGTGGAAAAACCCAAAAAACAGCCGGTGCCGCGCAACTGGGCCGAAAGCGGATATATAAACCGATTGCCCGATGATCCCTGGGGTCGGCCCTATCTATACCTGACACCGGGAGAACACGGAACCTTTGATCTGTTCAGCCTTGGCGTGGATGGTCAGGCAGGCGGCACAGGGACAGACGCCGACATCACTAATTGGCAAGATGAGTAAGGCCCGGCAGGTTTCGGGATTCACGCTGATCGAGCTTTTGATCGTCATTTCGATAATGGCGGCATTTGCCGTTGCAGTCGGGTTTTCATCACCCGCGCGTGATTCTTTTGCGGGTCGGGAGTCAAACGCGCCTGGCAGGCTGACCAAGGCATTGACCGAAGATTTTGACAATGCCCGCGACGACGCCATACTGACGCGGCAACGGCGTGCCTTGCGCCCTGTCCGGTCGGGGTGGCAAATTCTGGCCTTTGATCGTTCCACAGGGCGCTGGACAAAGCAGAAAAGCCGAAATTGGCGCGACATCGGTTTGGAGTGGACGATAAGAAGACAGGTGCATCTGCCGACAACCTTGGCCGGCCAGCCGCCGATTCTTTTTCTGCCCGATGGGCGCGTGACCGGATTTAGTCTGACCGTGCGCCGCAGGTCTGAAACAGCCACGTGTCGGCACGCCTTAACAGGAGAGATAGAATGTACCGACGGCTGAACCATTCCAAGGGGTTTACCTTGATTGAATTGATGGTGGCAGTATCTGTGCTCGCTATAGCAATGATGGCGACTTGGACTACGATCCAAGCGGCGCAAAACAGTCTTGGCAGCCAGCTTGATCGCATTCTTGCCCATCAAGTCGCGCTTAATCGCGTGGCAGAATTGCGCTTGATTGGCATGACTACGGGCCGCTCTTTGGCCTCCAAAGTTCGGCAGGGCCCGTTTTTGATGTCGGTAGCGGTCAAGGGAAGGGCGGTAAACAGGGGCATGGTAGCGGTCGAAATCGTTGTCAACAGGACCGGCAGCCCCGGCGCCCGCGTTATGGCGTCAGTGCCCGATTGATATTATGGGCGAACGGGGATTCACGTTAATCGAGTTACTGATCGCGACGGCGCTGTTCGTCTTTGTCGCGCAGATGGCCTTTAATGGATTGACTTCGGTGGTGCACCAAAACGATTTGATGGCGCAGCAAACCACCCAGAATCGCGCATTGATGCACACATTCGCGTTATTGCGCCGCGATCTGGAGGCAGCCGCTCCGGCTGGTTTCGGCACCTCGGAAGACCGACCCAAAAGCTTTCGCCTTATTCCGCAGGGTTTTAGCGTGATTCGCGGTGGAGCGCAGCTTTTGCCAAACGAGAATCGCGATAGTTTTGTGCGGGTGGACTGGTTCGTTCAGGACGCGAAACTGGTCCGTCGTCAACATGGCTCCATACCCGACGATCAACCTGTTCTTAGTCAGGTCAAATCGCTGAATATCGTTTTTTTAACCCGCGCGAACAACGCTGTACCTGCAGGCGACATTTTGCCGGAGGCATTTGAAGTGACAGTCGACCATGGCGAACTGGGTCTGCTTCGGGTGGTAGTCACGCGATGAAGACACCGAACCGCGGCGTTGCCCTGATCAATGTTCTTATTGTTGTCGCAGTGATTGCCGGCATTTCCGTCAAAGTGCTACAGCGCGCCGAACACGGTCGCAACCAAATCGCGCGCAATTTTCAGGCTGACGAGACAGCACTGGCCATCGACGGCGCGCTGGACGAGACAAAAGTGATATTGGCGAACCTTCCGGTGGACGGACCCATACACTTGCGACAGGCCTGGGCCCGCGCGCACAAAGGCGTGAGAATTGGCACAGCCACCGCAGCGTGGCAGATTTCGGACCTGCAGGGACGGCTCAACGTGAATACACTTGCAGAACCGGACAACGATATTATGCAAGCAGCTTTTCAGGAACTTGCGCTTGCGAACGGTCTTTCGCCTGCTGTCGTAAACAAATTTATTGAAGATATGATCGCCACCAATGATAATGCGGACCCCGTTCAGGAAGGTGGATTCATTTACGCAGGTCAGTTGCAGCACTTGTTTCCCGGCAGCGCTGTTGCGTTTAATCGTCTATTGCCATTGCTTGCGGCGTTGCCGGTCGAAACAGGAATGAACGCCAACACAATATCCGCGAAACTTTGGCAGGTATTGTTGCCCGAACTGCCCCGCACCGACCGCGAAAAAATGGTAGGATACTTGCGCAGACATCCCGTTGCTGACGGAGACGAGCTTGTCGATTGGGCCCGCACCGAACTGGTCGAAGACGCCGCTTCGATGATCGAAGGGCTTGATCTTGATGGGCGGTCCGAGTGGTTTGAGGTCAACATTGAAGCCCGTCTTGACAACTCTCTTTTGGGACGTTCTGTTGTTCTGAAAAATGTGGGCAAGCAAAAACAGGCCAATGTGGTCTTTTCCATTGCCAGACCCGATTGATGAGCGTCATGCAGTTGTTTGGTCAGCATAAATCAACTACCACGCCAATATTCTGGCGACTGAATTCGGGAACGCCCCCGCCGCAAAAGGGCGGATTTGTGGCGCTGATCGCTGGGGCTGACGCACCTTTGATCAATTTTTCGCTGCCTGCCCAATTGCGCGGCGCAGCGCGGATGGAAGTGTTGCTACGACAGGTTGCGGACCGGCTGAGTCTGCCCGCGCGCGAAGTGGAGGCGCGGCCGGTCAAGTTGACCCAAACCGACGAACGGTGGACGAGGTCGGCGGTGGCGGATCGCGCACAGGTGGCCGGTTGGTATCAGGCGCTCGGATCGGCCAAAGCGCGTTGTCAGGCAATTATGCCTGACTATCTTGCGTTGCCCTGTGCCGAAGGCTTGTGGGTGATCGCTCGGGAAGGCGATCAGATAATGGCGCGGCTTGGTCTTCGGGACGGGTTTTCGGCCGAAACTGATCTGGCCGCACTGCTGTTGGAGCAGGCACGCGCCCGCGCAGCACCGCGATGGATTTTGATAAAATCGGCTTTGCCCGATGTCGTGATTGCTCAGCTTGATGGGCTGCAACAGACGGAAAATCATGAGGACCTTCCAAAATCGCTTGTGCCTGCGGTGATGAGCAACGGGGAGCTTTCGGTCAATTTTGCGGTCGATCCGAACGCGGATTCCAGACGTTCGACGGCGCGTTTGAAAGCGGTGTTAAGTGCGCTTGTGTTGCTGATTGCCGGGTCCGTGGCGTGGAGCGCGGCCATCGGTCTGGAAACGCGTCGCGATCTCGCGCAGGCAACGGAAATCCGCGAAAACACGCGGGCCGCTATTGTCCGTGACATTCTGGATGACGCACCGGTCATCAATCTTAGGGTTCAGGTCGCGCGGGCGATCGCGGCACGCCGGGCACTGGCCGACGCGGACGGGACCGTTCTGGCGCCGCTGCAGATTCTGCGTAACGTTGCCGAGGAAATAGTGGCGCACGCCGCCAGTCCAAGTGCCGTTACTCTGGGTCCGGCACCCGGCGTGATCGCCGTGGATTTGCATTTGCAGAACCTGAAGGTGCTTGACCAGCTTGTCGCCGGATTACGCCAACGCGGATTGCATGTTCGTATACTGCGCACGACGTCGGATCGGGATGGTGACACCGAGGCACGTCTTGTTTTTGACGGTGGCGGCCAATGATTGCCCGGCTAACCGACTGGTTGGGGCGGTTGTCTCTGCGCGAGCGCCTGCTAATCGTTACGCTGGTCACTGTCGTTCTGCCCCCGTTTGTGTATTTCAGCGTTCTTGTCCCATTGCACGATCGCCGTGTCAGCGCCGCCGCGACCCTGCAAAGCGCGCAAAATGATGCTATTTGGGCGCAGGACCGGCTGGCGGAATATGCCCGGCTTGAACAGGGAGACGCCCCCGGGCCTGCCCCGTCACCGATTGGCCTGAGCGGTGTGGAAACGCTTTTGATCGACGCGGGTTTGCGGCTTAACACGCTTGTGACGTCGAGCCCCGACAGCGAAAGTTTCGAGCTCGCCTTTACGGGGGTTCAGTTTGAACAGCTGATGTCATGGCTTGAACAATTGGAACAGAAAGCCGGATATCGCATTGCGTTGCTTCGCATCAACGCAACAGAGATCCCGGGGCTTGTAGACGCAACCGTGCTGTCGGACGCGGCAAGATAAGAAGAAATTTAGGGGTAATTGGTGCCCAGGAGAGGACTCGAACCTCCACATCCATACGAATACTAGCACCTGAAGCTAGCGCGTCTACCAATTCCGCCACCTGGGCAGGTGTCTTGCCGGTGGCGTTGGATTTATAGGCGCGCCCTGCGGCTGTCAACGGGCGGTGACAGGGAATTGGCGTTAATTCAAACTTGTTTGCGGGCGCTGCGTCAGCTAGTGATATCTCTGAAATTTTCCCGGAGGTTGGGATGGCAGGCGGACAGAAAACAGCAACAGTTTTTGGTGGTTCGGGGTTTGTCGGACGTTACATAACGCGCCGTTTAGCCAAGGCGGGCTGGCGGGTGCGAGTCGCGGTGCGGCGCCCGAACGAGGCCCTGTTTGTCCGCACGTATGGCGCGGTGGGACAGGTCGAGCCCGTGCTCGCAAATATACGTGACGATGAATCGACAAAGGCCGCGATCGTCGGGTCGGACGTTGTTGTCAACTGCGTAGGCGTTTTGCATGAAACCAAGCGGCAAAGTTTTACCGCGGTGCACGCGGACGGCGCGGCCAGAATAGCCAAATACGCCAATGCCTGTGGTGTCGGGACTTTGGTACATCTGTCGGCAATTGGCGCCGATACAGCGAGCAACAGCGCCTATGGGCGCAGCAAAGCCGCAGGCGAAGCGGCCGTGTTGGCGGCGCATTCCAACGTGATTATCTTGCGCCCGTCGGTGATTTTTGGGGCAGAAGATCAGTTTTTCAACCGCTTTGCCCGTCTGGCCAGCCTATCTTTGGTGGTGCCGCTTGTGGGGGCTGAAAGCCGGTTTCAACCGGTTTTCGTGGATGACGTGGCCAAAGTGGCGGCGCAGGCTGCGTTTGGTCGTGTGACTGCGGGCACCTACGAGCTGGGTGGGCCCACAACCGCCAGTTTCCGAGACCTGATGATCGAAATGTTGCGGGTCGTGCGTCGGCGTCGGCTGTTGGCCGGGTTGCCGTTTTGGATGGCACACGCGGACGCCTGGTTTTTGGATATGGGCGCAAAGCTGACACTTGGTCTGGTGACCAACAAGATTCTGACCCGCGATCAGGTCAGGCAATTGCGCAACGACAACCTCGTCGCCGATGGCGCCAAGTCGTTCAGCGATCTGGGAATTATACCGACACCGATGGAATTGGTTCTGGAAAGTTACCTGTACTGCTATCGGTCCGGTGGTCAGTACGCAGCGATCAAGGATTCTGCGAAAAATCTCCGGTCTCAGGAATAGGCAATCACCAGTAGCGCCGCACCCAAAATGACCCTGTAGATGACATAGGGCGTAAAGCTGACGCTTTTCAAAAGCCGCATCATCAGGCTGAGTGCAATCAGCGCCGCTACGAACGAAAACGCGGCGGCGATCGCACCGTCGGTGGCGGCTTTGGTGTCAGTTGTTGCGACGATACCAGCGCCGGTCAGAACACCCGAGGCGATAATCGTCGGAATCGACATCAACATGGAAAGTCGCGCACCGTCGGTGCGGTTGTAGCCAAGCGCGCGTGCCGCAGAAATAGTGATGCCCGAGCGCGACGTACCAGGAATTAGTGCAACAGCCTGCCAGACGCCCATAATGATGGCGTCGCGCAGTGACCAGTCGGTTGCTGTCTTGCCGGTCGCGCCCTTTTGGTCCACCCAATAAAGCACAAGACCAAAAATAAGCATCGCCCAGCCAATCACTGCAACAGACCGCAGGCTTTCGTCAAATCCCGTTAGTTTAAGTATCAGGCCGAATACGACCACCGGTAAAGTGGCGACGATCAGCAGAAGCGCAAGCCTTGCGCCGGCGGTTTCAAACCGACCTCTGGCTATATCGCCAAGGCCCTTTATGCCGCTTGCGACGTCGGCGCGAAAGTACAACATGACCGCTGCAAGCGTGCCGATATGGACCGCGACGTCGATAACCTGACCCTGATCGTCCAAACCGGTCAAGGCCGGCAACAGGATAAGGTGGGCAGATGAAGAAACCGGCAGGAACTCGGTAAGTCCCTGAATCATAGCTAAAATAAACAGATGAAATAGACTCATATACGCCGATAGTAGTGATCGGCGGCGGCGGATGAAACAGGAAATTTTGCCGGGAAATCAAATAATAGGACAGGGTATATTACCTAATCTCAGCAAAATAACGACCAATATAGTGACGGCAATCCGCATTTTTGCCTTATAGGTCAATATATATGACTTTATTTATACGATGTAACCCGATAAAAGACAGTTTCGTCCACGTGGAAAGGGTTCGGAATCAATGGCAGAGCAAAAAATGCTGAAATTTGTTTCTGTCGACAGAGCAATGCCGGAAAAGCGTACCGCCAAAGCACGCAATAGCGACTATCACGAGATTTATGCCGCCTATGCCGAGACTAAGGCCACGGAACAGGCATCGCGGTGTTCGCAATGTGGTGTGCCCTTTTGTCAGGCCCATTGCCCATTGCACAACAATATTCCCGATTGGCTGCAAATGACGGCGACGGGTCGGCTACGCGAAGCGTATGCGATTTCGCAGGCGACCAATAACTTTCCCGAAATCTGCGGTCGAATTTGTCCTCAAGACCGCTTGTGCGAAGGCAACTGCGTGATCGAACAATCGGGTCACGGGACCGTCACCATCGGGGCTGTTGAAAAATACATCACCGACGAAGCCTTTGAAAACGGCTGGGTCAAGCCGAATAAACCTTATGTGGAACGGTCGGAAAGCGTCGGCATTGTAGGCGCAGGTCCAGGTGGACTGGCGGCAGCGGATGAATTGCGTCGCGCCGGAATTCAGGTCACGGTCTACGATCGACACGACCGGGCCGGTGGTCTTTTGATGTATGGTATTCCCGGGTTCAAGTTGGAAAAGGAAATTGTGCTGCGCCGCAACAAATTGCTGGCCGACGGCGGCGTAAAGTTTGAACTGAACTGCAATATCGGCGTCGATAAGTCGTTTGAAGACGTCCGTGCCAACCACGATGCGGTCGTGATCGCTACAGGCGTATACCAGCCCCGCGTGCTGGGTGGTCCGGGCGTAGGGCTTGGTGGTATCGTCGAGGCTATTGACTACCTGACAGCGTCCAACCGGCTGGGATTTGGCGACAAAGTTGACGAAATTGAAAATGGCACGCTTTGGGCTGAAGGTAAGAATGTTGTCGTGGTTGGTGGTGGTGATACCGCCATGGATTGCGTGCGCACAGCCGTGCGTCAGGGTGCCAAATCTGTCAAATGCCTGTATCGCCGCGACCGCGATAATATGCCGGGCTCGGTACGCGAAACCGAAAACGCTATCGAAGAAGGCGTTGAATTTGTATGGCTGGCAGCGCCTGCCGGATTTACCGGAGACGGTCAGGTCACCGGTGTGAACGTTGCCAAAATGCGGCTGGGTGCACCCGACGTGACCGGGCGGCGCAGCCCCGAGAAAATTGAAGGCGCCAATTACATCGAACCGGCTGATCTGGTGATTAAGGCGCTGGGATTTTCGGCGGAAGATTTGGTTACCGATTGGGGGCAACCAGACTTGGGCGTGACGGACTGGGGAACCGTCAAAGCAGATTTTGTTTCACACCGCACCAATCTGGACGGCGTTTATGCAGTGGGTGACATCGTGCGCGGCGCATCTCTGGTTGTATGGGCTATTGCCGACGGGCGCGGCGCTGCGGCGCGTATCGTGGATGATTTTGATACCAACCGTGCAGTTGCAGCAGAATAATAAAACCACCCGTTGATGCGGCGAAGGGGCAGACGACTATGACCGAATTTGATCAAGACTGGACCACCAACGAAAGGGCCAAGCGGGCGGTTCTGGAAAAGAGCGGCATGTACCGCTCCGAGGACGAACATGCGTCTTGTGGTGTTGGTCTGGTGGTCGCAATCAACGGC
>Ga0114932_10000436_pt1 | contig 49991 bp, 49 predicted proteins | sample 2SBtaG_2_FD_87286 | JGI IMG/M metagenome (GOLD analysis project Ga0114932, IMG submission 87286) | Deep subsurface microbial communities from Kolumbo volcano to uncover new lineages of life (NeLLi) - 2SBTROV12_ACTIVE470 metaG | ecosystem: Environmental > Aquatic > Marine > Volcanic ...
ATCGCCAATGTAAGTGTCCCGGGTCATCTGCGCGGGGTGGTCGACGGCGGCCAGCCACTGGCTGAGCGTGACGACGTGTTCAAGCCCGGTCTCATAGGCCGCAGCCGTAAAGACCGCATTGAAATGCAGGAAATTGGGAGCGCCCGGCGCGCATTGGTAGGCACGTTTTACGCCGGTCATCGCGGTACGCATATCACTAAGCGAATACTGGTTGCCGACAAAGATTTCGGCGCCAGCGCGCTCGAGCTGTTCGCTTCTGTGATCCAGGCGTCTCACGAAGGCCCGAACGGGAAATCCTTGTTCCAGCAGTTGTAGGGCGGTCGGAAGGCCCGTCTTTCCGGTGGCAGAGGTGACGAGGACTTTGGGTCTTGCTGGCATGACGATCGTTCCCTATAAGGTTAATTGAGGAACTAAAGGAGACACTTTATAAAATAAAGTAACATTTTTGTGAACACGATGAAACAAAAGAGCCGAAGCTACAACTTACTCTGCCCGATTTCCCGCGCGCTGGATCACGTTGGTGACCGTTGGACGCTCTTGATCTTGCGCGACCTCCACGCGGGTCCGGCGCGGTTCAAAGACCTTCAGACCGGCCTTGCCGGCATCGCGTCGAACCTGTTGTCCGATCGACTGCAGGCACTGGAAAAAAGCGGTCTTATCAGAAAAACCGAAGGGGAATTTGGTGTCTCACTCTATTCACTGACTGAACGCGGTGAACGAACTGGTGAACTGATTTTTGAACTGGCGCGGTTCGGCAGCCTGATGCCGCGTCCACAGAACATCCAAAAACCCGGAAATCTCAGGACCGTTGCAGTGTCGCTTGGAACGGCCAGCAAAAGGGCGATTGGCCCTGTTCATGATTTCACTGCGACGCTGGTGATCGACGGGGAAGAATTTCGGATGATTGCGAAAGACGGCGACGCGCAGATCCGTGCGGGGGCAGCAGTGAATCCGGATGTGGTCATGACCACGTCTTACGAACCGATAATGGCCCTTGCCGACGGCGAAATCCAACAGAGCGACTTCTTGTCGAACCACATGGATCTTGAGGTTCATACACCCGGCAAGCAGGCCGAGTTAATGGACTTGCTAACACGCGCGATCCACGAGTTTGATTGACGCTGCCAGACTGGCGTGGCTGGCGGATTCACCCACCCACCGGACATTGGCCTTGGCGACCTAAACCACCCGCGCCAGCATCATTTTCTTGATCCCAGCAATCCCCCTTGGCCGGGCTCAGGCCCTTGGGGCGGGTTTTGGTGCAGTTCATAATGGTATGGCAACGGCACAGCCTGAACGGGTCTTTCAGATCGTCCAGCCGCTTATCCGTTTGTTGTAGGTTTCACGGTATTTCTTTTGACATTCAGGCGTGTTGCTTGGCATCGGTTTTCTTTATAAAGGGTGTGCAGAGGGAATATTCCCTGCTCGGGTTTGAAGGGTGACACCCTCACAAGATGCACCTTACAGTGGAAGTAGCGTTTAGCTACCTTACAGTGGAAGATGCAATCTTGCCACCTTAACCCTACGGGTTTTAGTGTATAGGATATTTTCCGAATAAATGAGCTGAAGTCAAAATTATATCGGGGATTTTTCTGGCGATATTTTTGACTAGCTTTCGGATTTTTACTCGCTTAAATAAAAAAGAGGCCGTGGTAATGGCTTTCTTTATCTTGGGCGGCGAATGGATTTATTTGAACGCTGGTCTTTCACATGAAGAATGCGGATTTCTGTTTTTGTGAGCTGGTATATGAGCGTGAACGGTGTGTTCGGGATGGGATGTTCTCGGAGTGAATCCACGACTTCTGAGGGCGCACCCGCCTTGGGGTTGTTGCGAATAACGGCCAGCGCGTTGCGATACCGTTTTGCCGCTTGGGGCTTTCCAGCGGGAAAGATGGATTCGTAATATCGTTTCATCCACTCGAGGTCATCGAGCGAAGACGGCAAAAATACAATTTTCATGATCTAGGAATTACGTGAAAATATGTCGGCTTCAGGCTTTGGAAGCTCCGTATCTGTGAACCATGAATCGACCCATGCCGTTACGCGGTCTTCGGACACGAAGACGCCAGCCTTTGCCTCTTCCATTCGTCCAAGAAGAAGTTCACGCTCCCATTTTTGGCGCTCGAGATAATCAGAGATTGCCCGTGAAGCGAGGTAGGAAGCTGGTCGGTCAACCCGCTTGGCTTCTTGGTTTAGATTGGCTTTCAGGTCTTCTTCAATTCTCATGGAAAAAGGGACGGTGGGCATTTGGTTCATACTTCCGATTGTGAGTAGATATTCGTAATACAGTGTATTACAGTTATGGTCTTTGTCAAAAGAACTTTTCTATGTAGTGTAACAAAATCCCAACTTTGAATTAAAAATCGAGCAGATTATGACAACAGACGACAGTCCAGTAGCCCTACGCGTGGCTTCGTCGCGGGTGTCTATGTTCCAGCGTCAGGCGTGCAAACCGAAAAGGCGATACGATTGAGGACCGAGGATTGATCGACTTGAAAAGCACCTTGACGTTCACTATTTATATCTATAAATCTTGATATATGGATAAAAGCAAAGCTCTCGGTGCTTTCGCCGCCCTCAGTCAAGTCACGCGGCTTGATGTGTTTCGTCTTCTCATCAAAGCTGGCGGGGCCGGAGCGTTGGCGGGCGACGTCAGTGACACTCTGGGGGTACGTCAGAACACCATGTCGACCAACCTGGGCGTGCTTGCGCGCTCCGGTTTGATCAGGAGTGAACGCGAAGGGCGCAGCATCCGCTATTTTGCCGACATAGACGGGATGCGCGGTCTGCTGGCCTATCTGATGGAAGATTGCTGCGGCGGGCGTCCAGAACTATGCCAGCCGGTTATCAATGAGCTTGCTTGCACCTGTTAGGAGACAGCCATGACCGTCGTCATTCATCACAATCCCGGCTGCGGCACGTCGCGCAACGTGCTGGCCATTATCAAAGCTTCAGGCGTGACGCCGGTGGTCATCCCCTATCTTGACACCGGCTGGACCCGTCCCCAGCTTCTGGCGCTGTTTGCTGCCGCCGGTCTGACACCGCGCACCGCCCTGCGGACAACAAAATCTCCGGCCGGGGAACTGGGGCTGCTTGATCCTTCCGTGCAAGACGACGCGTTGCTTGCGGCGATGGTAGAGCATCCTGTTCTGGTCAACCGTCCGATCGTCTGCGCGCCAAAAGGCGTTCGGCTTTGCCGACCCAGCGAGGCCGTGTTGGATCTTCTTGACCGTCTGCCACCCGGGCCGATGACAAAAGAGGACGGCGCGCTGCTGATTGACGCAAAAGGAAACCGCGTTGGCTGATACCCCGAACCTTGACGACACCCATTTTCAGGCAATCGATATCGATCGCCTGCTTGCACCTGTCCGGGGCACCCACCCCGCGCGCATTCTGCTTCTTTATGGCTCGCTCCGGGACCGCTCGTTCAGTCGGTTCATGACCGAGGAAGCCGCCCGCATCCTGACGCGACTGGGGGCCGAGACGCGCGCCTATTGCCCATCCGGCCTGCCGCTGCCGGACGACGCAGAGGCCGCTCATCCAAAGGTTCAGGAACTGCGCGATCTGGTCACCTGGTCCGAAGGGATGGTCTGGTGTTCGCCGGAACGCCACGGTGCGATGACTGGTATAATGAAAACACAGATCGATTGGATCCCACTCTCCCTTGGCGGCGTGCGTCCGACACAGGGCAAGACACTTGCCGTCATGCAGGTCAGCGGCGGCTCGCAAAGTTTCAATGCCGTGAACCAGCTGCGTATCCTTGGTCGGTGGATGCGCCTGTTAACGATCCCAAACCAGTCCTCTACGCCAAAGGCGTTTCTGGAATTTGATGAGACAGGACGAATGAAGCCGTCGCCATTCTACGATCGCGTTGTTGATGTGATGGAGGAATTGATGAAGTTTACGTTGCTGACCCGAGACAACAAGGATTACTTGTTGGATCGCTATAGCGAGCGGAAAGAAAGCACTGCCGCATTGTCAGTGCGCGTCAACCAAAAGTAAATCTGATCGACATTTCTTGCATGACAAAAAAACCAGTTTTAGCCGCAGCAGGGCGACAGTCTCTTGGGCTCGTTGCCGCCAATAGCTAAGCGACGGAAGTTACCTTGTTCCGAAAACGCGCAACGCCGGCTTCACCCACCCACCACACACTGCCTTTGGCCATTCAAACCACCCGCTCGACCATCATCTTCTTGATCTCCGCAATCGCCTTGGCCGGGTTCAGGCCCTTGGGGCAGGTGTTGGTGCAGTTCAGAATGGTGTGACAACGGTAGAGCTTGAACGGGTCTTGCAGCTCGTCCAGGCGCTCGCCCGTGGCTTCGTCGCGGCTATCTATGATCCAGCGATAGGCTTGCAGCAGCGCGGCCGGGCCGAGGTACCGGTCGGAATTCCACCAATAACTGGGGCAACTGGTTGAACAGGACGCGCACATCACGCATTCGTAAAGCCCGTCGAGTTTTTTGCGGTCCTCGATCGACTGACGCCATTCGGATTCCGGGCGGTTGGTTTTGGTTTCCAGCCACGGCATGATCGACGCGTGCTGGGCGTAAAACAGGGTCAGATCGGGGATCAGATCTTTGACGACGGGCATGTGCGGCAAGGGATAGATTTTGATGTCGCCCTTGATGTCGTCTATGCCGTAAATACAGGCCAACGTGTTGATCCCGTCGATATTCATGGCACACGAACCACAAATCCCTTCGCGGCATGAGCGGCGGAATGTTAACGTCGGGTCTATCTCGTTCTTGATCTTGATAAGGGCGTCCAGCACCATCGGCCCGCAATTGTCCATATCGACAAAATAGGTATCGACGCGCGGGTTGGATGTGCCGTCCGGATCATAGCGGTAAATCCTGAAGGTGCGTACATTCTTTGCCCCTTCGGGCCTGGGCCAGCTTTTGCCGACCGTCATGCGCGAGTTTTTCGGGAGGGTCAGTTCAACCATTTTTCAAGTTCCTCAATAAACCCGTTTCTTGGGCGCAAATTTCTTCATGTCCACGCCGCCCTTGGCCTTGCTGGTCAGCGGTTTTTCGTGAACAGGGCGATAATCCAGCGTCGTTGTGCCGTCTTCAGCGACCCACGCCAGCGTGTGTTTTCGCCAGTTCTTGTCGTCGCGGTCCGGGAAATCCTCGTGCGCGTGGGCGCCACGGCTTTCCTTGCGGGCCTCTGCCCCGGTAATGATGGTTGCTGCGTTGGCCATCAGGTTTTCCAATTCCAGCGTTTCCATCAGATCGGTATTCCAGATCAACGAGGAATCCGTGACGTTGAGGTCCCTCATATCGCCCCAGACTTCACCGATTTCGCGGCAGCCTTCGGCAAGGGACGCGTTGGTACGGAAGACGGCGGCGTTGGTTTGCATAGCACGCTGCATCTTCAGGCGCACTTCTGCTGTCGGGCTGGCACCCGAGGCATGTCGCGTGGCGTCAAACCGCGCCAATATATCGTCGGCCTTGGCCTTGCCCGCATCGGGAACCGCAGCGTTGCGGTCGATCACTTCACCCGCGCGGATCGAGGTTGCGCGCCCCAATACCACGATGTCCAGCAGCGAGTTTGTGCCAAGCCGGTTGGCGCCGTGCAACGACGCACTGGCCGCTTCGCCCGCAGCCATCAGGCCGGGAACCACTGCATCAGGGTTATCCGCAGTTGGCCGCAGAACTTCGCCCCAGTAATTGGTTGGAATGCCGCCCATATTGTAGTGACAGGTCGGCAAAACCGGGATCGGTTCCTTGGTCACGTCCACGCCCGAGAAAATACGCGCGCTTTCAGAAATCCCCGGCAGGCGCTCGTGCAGGGTTTCGGCAGGCAGATGGCTGAGGTTCAGGTGAATATGATCCTTGAGCGGTCCGACCCCGCGTCCCTCGCGAATTTCCAGCGTCATGCAGCGACTGACAACGTCGCGGCTGGCCAGATCCTTGAAGGTGGGGGCATAGCGTTCCATGAACCGCTCGCCGTCAGAGTTGGTCAGGAAACCGCCCTCGCCGCGTGCGCCTTCGGTAATCAGCGGGCCAACGCCATAGATGCCGGTCGGGTGAAATTGAACGAATTCCATGTCCTGCATCGGCAATCCGGCGCGGGTGACCAGCCCGGCCCCGTCGCCGGTGCAGGTATGGGCGGAGGTGCAACTGAAATAGGCGCGCCCCGCACCACCCGTGGCCAGAACCACCAGCTTGGCGTTGAAACGGTGCATGGTGCCGTCGTCAAGTTTCCATGCCACGATGCCAGTGCAGCTGCCATCGTCGGACATAATCAGATCCAGCACGAAATATTCGATGTAGAATTCTGCGTTGTGTTTCAGTGACTGACCATAAAGCGTGTGCAACATGGCGTGGCCGGTGCGATCGGCGGCGGCGCAGGCACGCGAAACCGGCACGCCTTCGCCGTATTCGGAAACATGGCCGCCGAACGGGCGCTGGTATATCCTGCCGTCCTCGGTGCGGGAAAACGGAACGCCGTAATGTTCCAGTTCATAAACCGCGCGTGGGGCTTCGCGAGTGACATATTCGATCGTGTCGTTATCGCCCAGCCAGTCGGAACCTTTGTCCGTGTCATACATATGCCATTGCCAGCTATCCGGGCCCATGTTGCCAAGACTGGCCGCAACGCCGCCCTGTGCCGCGACAGTATGGGAACGCGTCGGGAAAACCTTGGTTATACAGGCCGTTTTCAAACCCTGTTCGGCCATGCCAAGCGTCGCGCGCAACCCCGCGCCCCCGGCCCCGACAACCACCACGTCGTAACTGTGGTCAGTGAATTCATATGCGGTCATTGACGGGCTCCGAAGCTCAACTGGAAAAAGCGATTTTGGCTACCGCGAACACGGCTATGACGGCCAGAGCACGCATGAGCAGCGCGTTGGTGATCAGCAGCGCGGCGCGCGCCCGACGCGAGGAAACGTAGTCCTCGATCACAACCTGCAGGCCAAGGCGCAGGTGGCGGAATGTGGTATAGAAAAATCCAATAGCGATCAGCGCGTGCACCGGATTTTGATAAGTTTCGTGTACGGCAAGACCACTGGCGCCCAACAGTTGCACAAAAGGATACAGGAAAGCCAAAGTAAGCGGGATCAGCGCAATGGCCGTCAGACGTTGCGAAACCCAGTGTTGTGTACCGTCTTTGGCCGTTCCAAGACCGCGGGCGCGCTGAAGGTCGGTTCTAAATGACATTGTCCAGACCTCCGCTCAGCCACGCAACCGACACCGTCGTTGCCAGGACCGAAAAACCCAGCACCCGCCAGCCCGAGCGGGTAGACTGCGCAAGACTGAGCCCCTTGCCCGCGTCCCAGCGCAAGTGTCGGATGCCGTTGAAAAAGTGAAACCAGAACGCCCAGAGAGAGCCGCCGAGTATCAACAACCCAGCCCACGACGTCAGCAGACCATCCACGAACCTGAAATAGCCTGGCGACGTAGCGGCAGCCACGAACCACCAGACGATCAGCACCATGCCAAGCGTCAGGCCCGCGCCGGTTATCCGGTGGACAATCGACAGAACCGAGGTGATTTGTGGGCGGTAAATCGTGATATGCGGCGAAAGCGGCCGGTTGGATCCGTTGCTGTTATCCATATTGCGTCGCCCCAAACTACTTGCCGTGCTGTTACCAAGTGCTGTGACTATCCGCCGATTACGCTGCGAAAGAAACCGTAAAATGTACCTGTTGATCAATTTTTCTTGCGCGCTGCGATAGCGCTCGCTCTATCGTGGTTAAAAAAATACCCAAAGCCGTGCGGCGTGGTAATCCTGCCAACGGGCGCGCAGCCGGTGTGCGCGCTCTTGAAAATTAAGTTGGGCGACTCCTGTGTTACACGGGCATCAAAACCCAATAATCCAGATCCAGCAGTACATTTTTGGCGTATTTTCCGTCGTCGTCGATAAGAGCCGCGTCGGGTGAATCATCTTTGTATGCCAGCATCCGCAGACGCAGCGCGCCCACAGAGTCGGTGCGGGTTGCCGCTTTGTCCAGCACAAACGAGCGCACCCGCACCGTGTCACCGGCAAAACAGGGATTGACGTGCTGACCGCTGTTGATTGCCGCAACCATCTGTGCGTTCGCCAGCCCGTTGAACGTCAGACTGCGCGCCAGCGAAATCACGTGGCCACCGTAAATGATGCGCCGTCCGTCGGGGCGCGCGCGTACATCGAAATGAACTTTAGAGGTATTTTGCCACAACCGCGTGGCCATCACGTGATCGGCTTCAAGAACCGTCACACCGTCGACGTGATCGATGACTTCGCCGACGCTGTAATCGACCATGCGGTGCGGCTCACCCGCCAGCGTAAAATCGTAATTGGAAAAAGCCAAACCCGTGGGGACGATCAATTCCGCGGCTTTAACAGTATCGGCCAGTTTCGGAACAACCGCGTCGGGCGCAGGGGACTGCGGATCGCGTTTTTTTACCATCACCCAGCGCTTGAATTCGATCACGATATCGTCGTGCTGATTGTATCCCTTCGTATGGACCCAGACCACGCCTGTCCTGCCGTTGGAATTCTGTTTGACACCGATGACGTCGGAAGTTGCGCGCACGGTGTCCCCCACGTAAACAGGTTTCACAAACCGGCCTTCGGCGTACCCGAGGTTGGCAATCGCATTTAAGGAAACATCGGGCACGGTTTTTCCGAAAACCACATGAAATCCTAGCAAATCATCAAGTGGCGCGCGATCCAGCCCGCAAGCGCGTGCGTATTCGTCGGACGAATAGAGGGCATGACGCGCCGGATACAACGCATGGTACAGCGCCCGTTCGCCCCCCGAAACCGTGCGCGGCACCGCGTGGACCAGCGTCTCACCAACGGTGTAATCCTCAAAAAATCGACCGGGATTGGTTTTGGTTTTTGGCACGATTCTTGTTGTCCTTGCGCAATAATCAACAGCTGCCGTACCATGAAAGCAATGCACAACAGAGGCAAGTGGTACTCTTGCGTAAAGACTGACGCACGGTGAATATTCAGGCAATTTCAGATACGCGGTCCCGCGATCAAAGTTGGCCCAGTTCGATGTCTGTGCTGTAGCGTGCGTCGACGTCCTTTGTCACGGCCTGCGCGCAGCGCATGACACCGCGCCCCGTGTCAAAAGCGTATGTCGGACTGCCGTAAAGTGCCCAGCCATTTGACAGCGCCTCTGTTACCTTGTGGCAGAACGCCGATGTGTCGTCTTCGGTCAGCAAACGATAGGCAATCACGTGTAGGTCCCCAGAAACGGGCTGTGGCCCAAAAGCCAGTGAATGCCCGCAATCACGAAAAACGCGAACAGAACAATAAGCGCCAGCTTCCAGTCCTGCAGCGCATTGCCCGGCATCGGGCGCTCCCACGGACCTTCGTGCTGGTTGATCAGATACATCTGGACCGGCCCCCACAGACCCAGCGCGCCAAACATGACGATCGACGCGAGATCACCGTTGACCAAGAGATGCGCTACGCCCCAGATGAAGACACCCCACAGCATCGGATGGCGGATGCGTGCCGACAGCCTCCCGCCCGCACGACCAATCCCGAACGTGAATAAGGCAATAAGCATCAACAGGTTATTAAGATGTCCCACCCCGGGAAGCGGTGTGTAGACCGCAACATAGTCCGCGCCGCGATAACCGGTGACGATCAGAAAGAGCGCCGCCAGCAGCACGATTGAAATGATGCCTTTTGACGCTTTTTGACCGATGGCGCTGTCGATATCGCGCCGCAATCCCGGTGCCAGCCGCGCAAGCATATGCGCGCTGAACCACAGGCCTAGTCCCACAAGAAGATAGATCATAGCTGCTCCTTCAACTTTCCATTTGCGCAATCGCGTCCGCACGCACAAGCAGTTGGCGGGCGCTTTCAACGTGCAGGTTTTCCACGATATTTCCATCCAATACCGCAATACCCTGGCCGGTTTTCATAGCCTGGTCAAATGCGACGATCCGACGTTTGGCCAGTTCGATTTCGTCCGGCTTGGGGGCAAAATAGCCGTTGACGATATCGATCTGCGACGGGTGGATCACGGTTTTGCCGTCAAAACCAAAATCGCGGCCTTGCCGGCACATGATTTTCAGGCCGTCGTCGTCGCGAAATTTGTTGTATACGCCGTCTACACACACCAACCCGTAAGCCCGCGCCGCCACCAGACATATGCCAAGGCTGGTGATCATCGGCGCACGGTCTGCGGTTTCGTGCGCGTGCAGATCCTTGGCCAGATCATTCGTCCCCAAGACAAACCCTTTCAGGCGCGCCGAAGATGATGCAATTTCCTGTGCATTCAACACACATAGCGGACTTTCCATCATCGCCCAGATGACCGTGTCGCTGCACTTGCTGTGGCCATCGAGAAAATCGTCCAGCTTTTGAATGTCGCGTGCGCGATGCACCTTGGGCAACAAGATCGCCGCCGGCGCCGCCGCGCAAATCGCGGCAAGATCATCTTTGGCGAACGTGGACTCCAGACTGTTGATACGCACCATCTGTGTGCGCGGCCCAAATCCGCCTGCGGCGACAATTTCGGCAACACTCGTGCGGGCAGCGGATTTCTTGTCCGGCGAAACTGCGTCCTCGAGATCAAAAATAAACGCGTCCGCCGACAGTTCTTTGGCTTTTTGCAGTGCCCTTAGGTTCGAGCCCGGCACGTACAGCAATGATCGGAACGGTCGCGATCTGTAGTCCATCAATCGTCCTTTAGTGCCATTTTCATCAACACAGGATCATACGTCCGCCCGTGATGCAAGTCGCCACTATTGCCGCCGCTGCGAACAATTTTACTAAAACCGTTGCTGGAATTATCAACGACCGTTCGGTCGCTTTACCTGATCTTTGTGTGCCTGTGACCTGATATATCCATCGCCGGGAACCCAGTACAAGCTGCTCGCTGGCCACGAAACACAGGTTCAAGAAGACCGGTACAACCTTCCCCGAAACGGGGGCGGCGCTATTCCCAGGAAAAATTCCGGGCTGGCCATGATGGCGCTGCATACCTGAAAGAAAGGTGTGACGATGTATAAGACACTATTTGCTTTGTCGCTGGGATTTGGCGGCCTTGTGCTTTTGGCACCGCCCACGCACGCGCAGGCGCCAAACTGCGCCCAGCGTCATCAAGTGGTCGAGCGACTGACCAGCCGTTTTGGCGAAATTCGCCAAAGCATCGGAATTGCCCGCAATAGCGGCGTGGTAGAAGTTTATGCTTCGACCGAAACCGGAACGTGGACCATCGTCGTGACTTTGCCCAACGGCATGTCGTGTCTGGTTGCGTCGGGACAAAGTTACGAAAAAACTTTGCCGCAAACCCCGGTAATCGAAGAAGACGTCTAAAGCATTTCGCGTTAAACCGAACGCGCCCAGCGCTGCCTGAAATCAAAGATTTCAACGCGTTCGGTGAAACGCGATGTTTCATGCAAAACGCGAAATCCTGTAAACAGCGACGCACCGACACCTGTTTCACAACGATTTTTGTGGCGTTGAATCGCGTCCACAGTTGATCCGACCTTCCAATTGGTGTGGTTCCGAGACTGGTTCCTGCGCCGGTAAATTGCGTGCTAAACGGCCTTGCAGCCCCGCGCCAAAGCGCATACCGATTGGTCTCCCTGAAGGCAGCAAGGACAATTTCCCATGGCAAGAGCAAAAATCGCGCTGATCGGCGCAGGTCAAATCGGTGGCACGCTGGCCCATTTGGCGGCGATAAAAGAATTGGGCGACGTGGTGATGTTCGATATCGCCGACGGAACACCGCAGGGCAAATCGCTTGATATTGCGCAAAGCGGTCCGGTGACCGGATTTGACGCCGTGATGAAAGGCACCACGGATTATGCGGATATTTCCGGTGCCGACGTGTGCATTGTCACCGCGGGCGTTGCCCGGAAACCGGGGATGAGCCGCGACGATCTGCTGGGCATCAATCTGAAAGTCATGAAATCAGTGGGCGCGGGCATTGCCGCCAACGCGCCCGATGCATTTGTCATTTGCATTACCAACCCGCTGGACGCCATGGTCTGGGCACTGCAACAGTTTTCCGGCCTGCCGGCCCACAAGGTGTGCGGCATGGCGGGGATTTTGGACAGCGCCCGATTCCGCCATTTTCTGGCCGACGAATTTGGTGTGTCTATGCGCGATGTGTCGGCCTTTGTGCTGGGGGGCCACGGTGATTCAATGGTGCCGCTGCCACGTTATTCCACCGTGGGCGGCATTCCCCTGCCCGATCTGGTGGATATGGGCTGGACTACGCAGGACCGTCTTGACGCCATCGTACAACGCACCCGCGACGGGGGCGCGGAAATCGTGGGCTTGTTGAAAACCGGTTCAGCGTTTTACGCACCCGCCGCTTCTGCGATTGAGATGGCCGAAGCCTATCTGAAAGATCAGAAACGGGTGCTGCCCTGCGCTGCAAATGTGGACGGAGCCTATGGTCTTGTAAACACGTATGTAGGCGTGCCGACCGTGATAGGTGCTGGCGGCATAGAAAAGGTCATCGCAATCGATCTGGACAAGTCCGAACAGGCCATGTTCGACAAATCGGCGTCCGCTGTGCACGAGTTGGTGGAGGCCTGCAAGGCAATCGACGCGACGCTGGGATAGTTCCGCGTTCACCCGCCAAGAGCCCGACGTGCGCTCGTTTTCTAACCGGGCTATGCTTTAATCCGCCGCTGCGGAGTCGAGCGCGACAGTCTGCGGCACCCTTGATTACCTAAAAATCGTTGACATTTTGATAATTCGTGATCACACAATAATTTTTGTGATCACGAATTATCATTAATCCGTCATAAACGCCTGATTTCTATAAACTTGGGTTCAAACGCTTTGCATCTTGTGCCAGCGTAATCGCATGCACAGGTCAGTCAGGGATAACGCGCAATGAACATCCACGAATATCAGGCCAAGGCTTTGCTGCGGCAGTTCGGGGCTCCTGTATCCGAAGGGCGCGCCGTACTAAAAGCCGACGAGGCCAAAACCATGGCCGGTGAGCTTGACGGACCGCTTTGGGTGGTCAAGGCACAAATCCACGCGGGCGGGCGCGGCAAGGGAAAATTCAAGGAATCCGAGGCGGGCGAACAGGGTGGCGTGCGTCTGACCAAATCGGTATCGGAAGCCGCGTCAGAGGCGGAAAAAATGTTGGGCCGTACGCTGGTAACGCACCAGACCGGACCCGCCGGCAAACAAGTCAACCGCGTCTTTATCGAAGGTGGTGCCGACATCGCGACCGAGCTTTACCTTGCCTTTCTGGTCGACCGGCAAACTTCACGCATTTCGATTGTTTGCTCGACCGAAGGTGGCATGAACATCGAAGACGTTGCCGCCCAGACCCCCGACAAAATACTGTCGTTTTCGATCGACCCCGCGTCGGGGCTCTCGGCGTTTCACGGGCGGCGGGTGGCGTTTGCGCTGGATCTGACGGGCAAGCAGGTCAAGCAATGCGTGGCCCTGATCGGGACGCTGTTTGACATGTTCAAATCCAAAGATATGGAAATGCTGGAAATCAACCCGCTGATCGTCACCACGGCGGGTGATCTGGTCTGTCTGGACGCCAAGATGGGCTTTGATTCCAACGCGCTGTACCGGCATCCCGACATTGTGGCGCTGCGTGATGAAAGCGAAGAAGACGCCAAGGAACTCGCAGCCTCTAAACACGATCTGAACTATATCGCGCTTGAGGGCGAGATCGGCTGCATGGTCAATGGTGCCGGGCTGGCCATGGCGACGATGGACATCATCAAATTATTTGGTGCACAGCCCGCCAATTTTCTGGACGTGGGCGGCGGTGCCAGCAAGGAAAAGGTCACTGAGGCCTTCAAGATCATCACGTCCGATCCGCAGGTCAAAGGTATTCTCGTCAACATTTTCGGCGGCATCATGCGCTGCGACGTCATCGCCGAAGGCGTTGTGGCCGCGGTCCGCGAGGTCGGTCTGACGATACCGCTGGTTGTACGTCTCGAAGGCACCAACGTGGAAAAAGGCAAGGAAATTCTGAACAACAGCGGATTGGCGGTCATCGCGGCCGATGACTTGGGCGACGCGGCGGCAAAGATTGTTGCGGCGGTCAGGTGATAAATTGATGCCTGAAAATCGGATTAACCGTAGTGAGACGCGCCAGTGAGGGCAGTAATCCACATTGGATTGGCAAAAACCGGATCGACAACGATTCAGGCGTTTTTGCACGAAAACCGTGCGGCGCTGACACGCCAGAATATTCGCTACCAAAGATTCACGCCACATATAAGCAGCCAGTTCGAACTGGCGCTTTTGGGGCGCTCCAAGGCCACAGGCAAATTTCCGAAACACATTGAGAAATCCATTGCTTTGATGATTGATCGGGCGCCAACCCGGCAATACCTGAACGAATTTGAGACATCTTTTGCGCAATCTTTGGAGCACTGCACCGAGGACACCTATGTAGCGTCAAGCGAACACATCAGCGCGTGGCTCAACACGCCCAGTCAAATCAATAGGATGCATCGCTTTCTGAACCGTTTTTTCACGCACATTCAATATGTTGTCTATTTGCGACGGCAGGATGAACTTGTGCTATCTTCGTTTTCGGAAAAGCTGAAGCGTGGCAGCGAGGCATATCTTGCGGCGCATTCGGATCAGAGAAAAACCTATAATTTCTGGCGCATGACCCGCATGTGGAAAAATGCGGTTGGCGGCGGGAATTTTGAGGTTAGGTTGCTTGAACCGGATTATTTGGTCGACGGCGATTTGATCGCTGACTTTTGTTCATTCGTCGGTATCGACAACCGCGATCTTGTTCTGCCGTTGCCTTTGAACACGTCGCTTACCGTTGGTCGGGCGCGCAATCTGGGGCGGCTCAACCGTCTCGTGCCGCCGCTGACAAAGAACAACAAACGCATCCGGATGCATTTTTTGTTGAAAAAATTGATCATGCACGCGCCATCCGCAAACCGCAGACTGGCGCTTGACACACAGCAAATCACGGCGATCCAAAAGGCCAACCACAAAAGCAATGAACGGTTGCGCCGCGATTTATTTCCCGAGCGGGCCTCTTTGTTCACATCCGAAAAGGCGGCCAACCGATGACCTGCGTCAAAGGCCCGATAATATGAGGAATATTTTTCTGTCCCTGGTGTTGGCCACTGTACCTTTGACGGGGTGGGCACAGTCTGATCTTGAAATTCTGCCTTTTCAGGCTGCGGCACTGTTTGACCGCGCCCGCAGCAGTTTGCCGTGCATGGATCGATTTAGCGCCGTTGCTCTGGACGCGGGTCTGACGCTGAGCGACGACATTTCCAGCCACGATTTTGCGCTACGCCTGTTTCGCGACGCCGACCGTGCACTGGCGCTGGAACTGGCAGCCGAAGACACGCCGCTTGGTACGCAGTTCATTACCCGCATCACGGTGGAAGGCACCGATCCGGCTTACCGTGACGAGCTTGAACAGGGCCTGCGCATTCGCACAGGGCTGCCCGCCGCCAACGCCATGCCCGCGCTGCCACATCAATCGGCGGGCTGGAGATTTGATTTTGGCAAGGGCCCGACCATCATTATCATCGAATTCAATGCAGTCACGGGAACGACGGTGGTTTACGCCGCTGTCGAGCCCATCAAACCCGGCACACCTCTTGGCTGCTGACACAATAAACCGAACACAGGGATAAAAATGGCCGTACTCGTCAACAAAAACACCCGCGTCATTTGTCAGGGGCTTACGGGCTCGCAGGGCACCTTTCATTCGCAACAAGCGCTGGACTATGGGACCCGGATGGTTGGCGGCGTGACACCGGGCAAAGGCGGGCAGGATCATATTGGCCTGCCGATTTTCAACACTGTAGCGCATGCCAAACAGGCCACCAGCGCCAACGCCACCGCGATCTACGTGCCGCCACCCTTTGCCGCTGACGCCATTCTGGAAGCCATCGACGCCGAAATGGAATTGATCGTCTGCATCACCGAAGGCATTCCGGTTCTTGACATGATGCGGGTCAAACGGGCGCTCGACGGGGCTGTGTCGCGGTTGATCGGGCCCAATTGCCCGGGAATTATCACGCCGGGTGCCTGCAAAATCGGCATCATGCCGGGGCACATCCATAAAAGCGGCTCGGTTGGCGTCGTGTCACGCTCGGGAACGCTGACATACGAGGCTGTGGGGCAAACCACTGCCATCGGGCTCGGGCAATCCACCTGCATCGGCATCGGCGGCGATCCGATCAAAGGCACGGAACATATCGACGTTTTGGAAATGTTTCTGGCAGACGAGGACACCCAAAGCATTATCATGATCGGCGAAATTGGCGGTTCCGCCGAAGAGGACGCCGCACAGTTCCTGAAAGACGAAGCGAAAAGCGGCCGTGCAAAACCCGTGGCCGGATTCATCGCCGGGCGCACCGCGCCACCGGGGCGTCGCATGGGCCACGCCGGTGCCATTGTCGCCGGCGGCAAAGGCGGAGCGGACGACAAGATCGAGGCGATGCGCTCGGCCGGAATTATCGTGACCGAAAGCCCGGCCAAACTGGGCGAGGCGGTGCTGGAGGCGATTGGGTAGCAGCGCACAATTTTTGTAGAACCGACTGGCAAAGGCGTATGAACATGACCGAACATCCAAGCAACGAAACTTTTCATGCCAGCTCGTTTCTGCTGGGCAACAACGCCAAATACGTTGACCAGCTGTATGCAAAGTACACCCAAGACCCAAATTCAATCGACATCGCCTGGGCGACCTATTTCAAAGCGCTTGGCGACAGCGACCGCGAAATAAACGATACGGCTAACGGCCCGTCGTGGGCGCGCAAAGACTGGCCGCTGCAACCCCGTGACGAATTAACATCGGCGCTCGATGGGCAATGGGCCGACGATCCAGTCAAGGTTGAACAAAAAATAGCCGCCAGCGCGGCCCGGCACGATACCACGTTAACCGATGCCGATATGCGTCAGGCCGTCGTCGACACGGTCCGCGCCCGCAAGATTATCACCGCATACCGTGCACGCGGCCATTTGTCTGCCGACCTTGACCCGCTTGGCTTGAAACCGCCAACGGACCAGCCCGAACTCCGGCCGGGAACTTATGGCTTTACCGATGCCGATATGGACCGGCCCATTTATATGGATCATGTGTTGGGGCTGGAAACAGCCACGTTGAATCAGTTGATTCCTTTGCTCAAGTCCACCTACTGCGGGACTTTTGCGCTGCAGTACATGCATATTTCCAACCCAGAACAAAAGGCGTGGCTAAAGGAACGGATCGAAGGCTACGGCAAAGAAATCAAATTCACCCGCGAGGGGCGCAAGGCCATTCTGAACAAGTTGGTCGAAGCCGAAGGTTTTGAGAAATTCCTGCAGGTCAAATACATGGGTACAAAACGCTTTGGGCTCGACGGCGGCGAAAGCCTGATCCCGGCCATGGAACAGATCGTCAAGCGCGGCGGCGCGATGGGGGTAGAGGACATTATCCTTGGAATGCCGCATCGGGGCCGGCTTTCGGTGCTGGCTAACGTTATGGCCAAACCATTTCGTGCCATATTCAACGAATTTCAGGGCGGCAGCTTCAAGCCTTCGGACGTCGAAGGTTCGGGGGATGTCAAATATCATCTGGGCGTTTCTGCCGATGTCGAATTTGACGGCAACAACGTCCATTTGTCGCTGACCGCCAACCCCTCACATCTAGAGGCGGTCAATCCGGTGGTTTTGGGCAAAGCGCGCGCCAAACAGCAGCTGCGCGGCGACAAAGACCGCTCGAAGGTCATGCCACTTTTGCTGCACGGCGACGCCGCTTTTGCCGGTCAGGGGGTCATCGCCGAATGTTTCGGCATGTCGGGTCTGACGGGTCACCGCACCGGCGGCACCATGCATGTGATCGTCAACAACCAGATCGGATTTACCACCGCGCCCAGTTTCAGCCGCTCCTCTCCCTACCCCACCGACATCGCACTTATGGTGGAAGCGCCGATATTTCACGTTAATGGCGACGACCCCGAAGCGGTGGTTCACGCCGCCAAAGTGGCCACCGAGTTTCGCCAGCTGTTCCAGATGGACGTGGTGCTTGATATTTTCTGTTACCGGCGCTTTGGTCACAACGAGGGCGACGAGCCCATGTTCACCAATCCGACCATGTACAAAAAGGTCAAGCGCCAGAAAACCACACTGCAGCTTTATACCGACCGGCTTGTGGCCGACGGGCTGATCCCCGAGGGCGAGATAGAGGACATCAAGGCCGAATTTCAGGCGCATCTCAATGCGGAATTCGAAATCGGCAAAGATTACCGTCCCAACAAGGCCGATTGGCTTGACGGACGCTGGTCGCATATCGACAAAAAGGATGCCGATTATCAACGCGGTCTTACCTCGGTGGCGGCTCCGCGCCTAAAAGAAGTTGGGCGCGCTTTGACCAAATATCCCAAAGATTTCCACGCCCACAAAACCATTGATCGCATCCTCAAGGCCAAGAAAGAGATGTTTCAAACCGGTCAGGGCATTGACTGGGCAACGGCCGAGGCACTGGCTTTTGGCACCTTGATGCTCGAAGGATTTCCAGTTCGACTTGCCGGTCAGGATTCAACGCGCGGCACCTTTTCGCATCGGCACAGCGCGCTTGTCGATCAGGAAACCGAAGATCGGTATTACCCGCTCAGTCACATAAAATCAGGTCAGGCCGGATTTGAGGTGATCGATTCGATGCTGTCGGAATACGCGGTTCTGGGGTTTGAATACGGCTACAGTCTTGCCGAACCCAACGCGCTGACGCTGTGGGAAGCGCAATTCGGCGATTTCGTCAACGGAGCGCAGATCATGATCGACCAGTTCATTTCGACGGGCGAACGCAAATGGCTGCGCATGTCAGGGCTGGTGATGCTGCTGCCCCACGGCTTTGAGGGTCAGGGACCCGAGCATTCCTCGGCAAGACTGGAACGGTTTCTGCAAAATTCCGCCGAAGACAACTGGATCGTTGCCAACTGCACCACACCGGCCAATTATTTCCACATTCTGCGCCGCCAGATGCACCGGAGTTTCCGCAAGCCACTGGTCATGATGTCACCAAAATCTCTGTTGCGCCACAAACGGGCCGTATCTTCGATTGCGGATTTTGAAACCGGCTCCAGCTTTCACCGGGTGCTTTGGGATGATGCTCAGCTGGGAAATTCCGGGACAAAGTTGAAAACCGACGACAAGATCAAAAGATTGGTGCTGTGTTCAGGCAAAGTCTACTATGACCTGCTGGCCGAACGCGACGCGCGCGGAATCGACGACATCTATCTGATGCGAATAGAACAGTTCTATCCATTCCCCGCCATGTCCGCAGCCAAGGAACTGGGCCGCTTCAAGCAGGCCGAGGTCGTATGGTGTCAGGAAGAGCCCAAAAATCAGGGCGCGTGGAGCTTTATCGAACCCAATATCGAATGGATGCTCGGTCGCATCGAGGCCAAAACCAAACGACCGTCTTACGTGGGGCGTCCCGCCGCCGCCGCACCGGCAACCGGTCTGGCCTCGCAGCACAAGCAACAACAAGAAGCGCTGGTCAATGACGCGCTGACACTGGAAGGGAAATAACCCATGTCTACCGAAGTCCGCGTCCCAACCCTCGGCGAAAGCGTCACTGAGGCCACAATCGCCACATGGTTCAAACAACCGGGCGATCCGGTCGCCATAGACGAAATGCTGTGCGAACTGGAGACCGACAAAGTGACCGTCGAAGTTCCCGCACCGGTAGCAGGATCGTTGGCCGAGATTATCGCCGCCGAAGGCACGACCGTCGGGGTCGACGCATTGTTGGCCACAATAAATGAAGGGGCCGCCGCGCCCGCACCCACACCCGTCGCACAGCCGCCCAAGGCAACTGAACCCACGCCGACACCGGAACCCGCAGCCGCCACCAAAGACGTCGAAAACTCGCCCGCCGCCAAAAAGATAATGGCCGATAACGCGCTATCGCCGGATCAGGTCACTGGCACGGGACGCGACGGACGGATCATGAAGGAAGACATATCGCAGGTTTTGAAAACTCCCGCCCCGACGCCTGCCCCTGCGCCGGCTCCAACGCCCTCACCAGCGCCCGCCCCTGCACCGCGCGCGCCGGTCAGCGTCGATGACGCGCCCCGCGAGGAACGCGTGAAAATGACCCGCCTGCGCCAGACCATCGCCAAACGGCTGAAAGACAGCCAGAACACCGCCGCCATGTTGACCACGTACAATGAGGTCGACATGTCCGCAGTCATGGAATTGCGCAAGGAATACAAAGACTTATTTTTACAAAAACACGGCGTGAAACTGGGATTCATGTCGTTTTTCACCAAAGCCTGTTGCCACGCCTTGAATGAGGTTCCCGACGTCAACGCCGAAATCGACGGTGTGGAGGTGATCTACAAGAACTTTGTTCATATGGGCGTCGCCGTGGGCACGCCAAACGGGCTTGTGGTTCCTGTGGTACGCAACGCCCATTCCATGAGCTTTGCCGCCATTGAGAAATCCATCGCCGCTTTGGGTCGCAAGGGTGTAGACGGCAAGCTGACGATGGCCGAAATGCAGGGTGGCACGTTCACCATTTCCAACGGTGGCGTGTACGGATCGCTGATGTCCTCGCCAATCCTGAACCCGCCGCAATCGGGCATCTTGGGCATGCATAAAATTCAGGATCGCCCGGTGGTGGTCGACGGTGCGATCGTCATCCGCCCGATGATGTACCTTGCGTTAAGCTACGATCACCGTATCGTCGACGGCAAAGGTGCGGTCACGTTTCTTGTGCGCGTGAAAGAGGCCATCGAGGATCCGCGGCGATTGCTGATGGATTTGTGAGGGCATTCGATATTGATTCTGATCTAAGGAAGCCACGTTATGTCCAGTGAACTTAACATTCTCGCGCTTTACGGTGTTCTTATCGTTGTGGTGATATTTGCACAGGTCGTGGTGACCCTGGCAGAAAACCCGTTGGGATATCTTGCCAGTGCCCGTGATGAGGCTGCCGCGCCGTCTGTTTTGGGTGGCGCTGTCTTAGCGCAATAAAAAACAACGCTATGAACCAACCCATTCAAATCTATCTGACGGTACGCGGTGGACTGGAAGCGATCGCCTGGTACGAAAAAACCTGGACGGCAGAGTGTACGTTCAAACAGATGGCCGACGACGGAAAGCGCCTGTTGCACGCTTCGCTTGCAGTATTCGGTGGCACCATCATGTTTTCGGACGAATTTCCCGAATTCGAAAGCTATGTCACCGCCCCGCCAAGCAGGGACGGCACCACGGTCACTGTTCATATCAACCTGCCGACGCGCGAAGATGTGGATGCGGCTTTTGCGGCGGCCAAAGATCACGGTGCCAAAATCACCATGCCCGCCGCAAAAATGCCATGGGGTGCCTATTACGGGCGCCTTGTTGATCCGTTTGGCCATAGCTGGTCGTTTGCAGCGGAATGAGTGACTGGACAGCCCTGAGCATTTTGAAAAAGGAACCACCACCAAAATGACGAGAACAACATGACCCAAATGCCGCAAGAAGTTTTCGTGTTGGCGCTTGCCGCCTTTTTGCAGGGGTTGCAGTACACCGCCCTGTCCATCGCCGCCGGTGTGCGTTTTGGCACAAAAATCAGCATGGGAAAGCGCGACCATGAATTGGACATGACAGGCTATACCGGACGGATAAACCGCGCACTTGATAACCACTTCCAGGGCCTGATCATGTTCACCATCGCTGTTGTGGTGGTGACCCTGTCAAATCAAAGCAGCGTCGTGACCGTCGCCAGTGCCTATGTGTATCTCATGGTTCGCGTGGTTTACATCTTTCTTTATATCTACGGCATCAGCCCCATGCGCAGCTACGTCTGGTCGGTTGGCGTTCTTGCCATCTTTACTATGATCGTGGCCGCGCTGATCCCCTGATCTTGAAATCCAGTACCAACGCTCTAACCCATTAACGGCCACCGCCGCAAAACCAGACTCCAAGGAGCTCCATTATGTCCCACTATGACGTCATCATCATCGGCGGTGGCCCGGGCGGTTACGTCTGTGCCATCCGCTGCGCCCAACTGGGTTTGAAAACCGCCTGCGTTGAAGGGCGCGGCGCGCTTGGCGGCACCTGTTTGAATGTGGGGTGTATCCCGTCCAAGGCACTACTGCACGCCAGCCATATGGTGCACGAGGCGACGCATAATTTCGGCAAGATGGGCCTGCTGGGGGACGCACCAAACGTCGATTTCCAGGCCATGATCGCTTATAAAGACAGTGTTATTGGTCAGAACACGGCTGGCATAGAATTTTTGTTCAAAAAGAACAAGATAGACACGATAAAGGGCTGGGGCAAAATCACCGCAAAAGGCGAAGTGACCGTAGGCGATCAGGTTCATACCGCGGCAAATATCGTAATCGCCACCGGCTCGGAGTCCAGTTCGCTGCCGGGCGTCGAAATCGACGAAAAAGTGGTTGTCACCTCCACCGGCGCGCTGGCCCTGCCCAATATCCCCAAGCGCATGACTGTGATCGGTGCCGGTGTAATCGGGCTTGAACTGGGTTCGGTTTACGCACGCCTTGGCACCGATGTTACAGTTGTTGAGTTTCTGGACACCGTCACCCCGGGCATGGACGCCGAAATATGCAAATCACTGCAACGGGCACTGAAAAAACAGGGGCTCAAATTTGTCATGGGCGCTGCGGTTCAGTCGGTGGAACGCGCGAACGCCACGGCGTCGGTGCACTACAAATTGCGCAAAGACGACAGCGCGCATTCGCTGGACACCGACGTGGTGCTTGTGGCCACCGGTCGCAAACCTTTTACCGGCGGTCTGGGACTGGCGGAGGTTGGCGTCGCAGTATCCGAACGCGGCCAGATCGAAACGCAAGGTTGGAAAACCAATGTCGACGGCATCTGGGCCATTGGTGATGTCATTACCGGTCCGATGCTGGCCCACAAAGCCGAAGAGGAAGGCACCGCCGTAGCCGAGACGATCGCCGGACAGACCGGGCACGTAAATTACGGCGTCATCCCCGGTGTGATCTATACCGCGCCCGAGGTCGCCTCTGTGGGTAAAACCGAAGAGACGCTCAAAGCCGAAGGCGTTGAATATAAAGTTGGCAAATTCAGTTTCATGGGCAACGGGCGCGCCAAGTCGATGTTCGCCGGCGAAGGATTCGTAAAAATCCTGGCCCACGCCGGGACCGACCGGATATTGGGGTGCCATTTGATGGGACCGGCGGCAGGCGAATTGATCCACGAGATCTGTGTTGCCATGGAATTTGGCGCCAGCGCCGAAGATATCGCCCGTACCTGCCACGCCCACCCCACGTTTTCCGAAGCCGTGCACGAAGCAGCGCTGGCCTGCGGGAGCGGGGCAATTCATGCGTGACCTGTCGAATATATTAGCTACGCCGGGATCGCCTGTGGTGGGCGGTTTTCAGTCGCGCAGCATCTGCAGACATTTGGTCACATCTTCGCGTACTGCCTGGCGCAACCCTGCTTCGTCCCCGGCAGCCAGTCGCGCGATGATTGCCGCGTGTGATCCAACCTGATGCGACGCGTCGGCCTGCTGGTAAAGACTGGCCAAAGTCGGCCCCAATTGCAGCCAGACGGTTTCGACTATGGCCAGCATCGCCGGTGATTGCGCCCGCAGATACAAGGTGCGGTGAAATTCAAGATTCCCACGAATATAGCCGCTGGCGTCGCGTTCAAGAATGCGCTGCCGCAAGCTGTCGTTCAGGCCACGCAGCCGTGAAATCAGCGCCCCGTGCACCCGTGGCAGCGCCCGCTCTGCCAGCGCCGGTTCCAAAAGTGCGCGCACGGCACACAGCTCTTCAATGCGCGATGAATCGAGCGTGGGCGTACGCGCGCGCCCCGAGCTCGTCAGCGCCAAAGCGCCCTCTGCAGCCAGCCGCCGCGCAGCTTCACGTGCCGGAGTCATGCTGACTCCGTATTGCGCCGCAATCCCGCGAATGGTGATCGACCGTCCGGGCGCCGTGTCTCCGTGCATGATCGCCTGTCGCAGACTGCGATATACGCGTTCGTGCGCGGGTCCGGTAAATTCAGCGGCAGCGGTGCGTGTCTCCATTGTCAAATTGTGATCACGCTCGGGCGGGGCGTCAACCCTGCATTTATTCGAAATCGACCCGGTGCAATTCGGCGCCGTGATTTTTAAGCCAGCGGCGGTGCGCCTCAAATTCAGGACATATCTCTGCGACGATCTTCCAATACGCTCCGGAGTGGTTTAATTCGCGCAGATGCGCGACCTCGTGGGCCGCCACGTAATCCAAAACAGCGGACGGTGCCAAAACAAGCCGCCACGAAAACATCAGCCGACCCCCCGGCGCACAGGATCCCCAGCGCGAAGACGTATCGCGCAAGGTCAGTCGGTTGACATCGACGTCCAGCCTTGCCGCGTATTTGGCGCTGGCCGCCGCCAGCGAACCACGCGCTGTTTCTTTGAAAAATCCCCTGAGTCTAGACGCAATCTGAGGCGCAGCACCCGGAACAGCGATCGTGTCCCTGTCAACCAAAACGCGCTGTCCGCCCGTGCCAACAATTTTGTGGGGATGCCCCTGAAACGGCACTATCGCGCCAATTTCGACCTTGATCACCGGTGGTTGCGCGGCCAATCTGTCGTGCAGCCATCCGGCATGATTGCGGGCAAATGCAACGGCCTGCTTTTGCGACGCACTCAACGGCATCGTCAGATGCGCGTGCCCGTCTTTGCCTGACAGGCGCAGCGTAAATTTTCGGGCCCGCGACACGCGGCGGATACGCACCTCTAACGGTGGATCCCCTATCCAGATTTTTTCTAGCATTCTACCCGTGTTCGTCGCACTCCAGAAAGTGCTAACAAACCTGCGGCGCAAAAGCAAAACACCACAGGCCAAAGCAAATTAGCGGGTGCACTTTCGGGTTCTTGCCCTAAAGGCTTTGACAATGCCCGCGCGGTTGTGGCAGGTGGCGTTTGTTATCTGCCAATCACCTTTGAAAGGTTACAGAATGCCCAAAGACGAATGGGGCGTAAAACGCGCGTGTCCGAAATGTGCTACCCGGTTTTACGACCTGCAAGCCGACCCCATGACCTGTCCCGCCTGCGGCGCGACGTTTGATCTGGCCAGCCTCACGCAGTCCAAGACCCGCACGGTTGCACCCGTAAAAGCCTCTGAACCGCAAAAGGAAGCCGCACCCGAGACGCTCGATGACGACGTGGATACTTTGGTGGAAGACGACGATGCGGGCGACGCGATTTTGGGCGACGACATCCTGGACGAGGACGACGACACGGTCAATCTGGACGACATCGCCGACGTACCCGACGAGGACTCCGAGAACTGACCTCATCGCTGACGCAGGGTGAATTTCGGGCTTGAACCGCTATTCAGGGTTTCATAAAACCCACGGAACGTCTTATTCAAAATGGACACAGGGGCCATAGCTCAGATGGGAGAGCGCTTGCATGGCATGCAAGAGGTCGGGGGTTCGATCCCCCCTGGCTCCACCAAATCCGGCTCGCGATCCAAATAAATGGGATCGGTTTTCGGCTTACGCTTTTTTGTCTGCCGTATCGAGTGGAGAGGATTGCCGTTATTTGTGGCTTCTCTGATTCGGCCTGTAGCGCTGGCGCCGGCAGATTATTCATGCGCCGCGGCGCGTTTTGCGAAATCACGGTCGATCAGACTATTCGCAAAACGCCATTATCGCGGGCTCAGGCCGCTGCGACGGCGCGTTTTGTCATGACCTTGATCAGATTGGCACGATACGCACTGTCGCCGTGAAGATCAGACAGCAAACCTTTCTCTGACACCGTCACGCCGTCGACCACGTCGGGTGACCAGTCGCCGGACAGCGCAGATTCAAGTGCCGCGTCGCGATAAACGCCGCCTTCGCCTGCGCCGGTCACGGCCACACGGACGTCACCGTCATTATTGGCCACAAACACGCCCGCCATGGCGTATCGGGACGCGGGGCTGGGGAACTTGGCGTATCCGCAACGCGCGCCGGTGTCGATCCTCACGGCCGTGATGATTTCACCGTCAGCCAGACTGGTGGCAAACAAACCGTCAAAAAAGTCACCCGCCGTGATCTCGCGGCTGTTGGTGACAATAGTGGCGTTCATGGCCAGAACCGCCGCCGGATAATCCGCCGCCGGGTCGTTGTTGGCAAGTGACCCACCGATAGTGCCCATGTTGCGCACCGCAGGATCACCGATATGCGCCGCCAGCCCGGCAAGCGCCGGACACATTTTTTGCACGTCAGCATTACCGGCAACTTCGCCGTGGGTGGCCGCTGCCCCGATGGTCAGGGTGCGGCCGTCTACGCCAATAACGTCCATACCCTCGATCGCCCGTATATCCACGAGATCGGACGGTGCAGCCAGATGTTGTTTCATCGTCGGCAACATCGTCTGGCCACCGGCGAGTATTTTGGCGTCGTCACCGGCGGCCAATACTGCAACAGCGGCGTCGATGGTGGCGGGCCTATGATATTTTGTCGAATACATGATTTCGCTCCTTTATTCTGCAGCAGCTGAATGCGTGACCTGAATGGCGCGCCACACGTTTAGCGGCGTGGCCGGCATGGCCAGATCGTTGTTGCCGATGGCGTCGGTGATCGCGTTGATGACCGCAGGCGGTGCGCCGATGGCACCGGCCTCGCCGCACCCTTTGACACCCAGCGGATTGTTGGGGCTGGGGGTGGCGTGGTGATCGACCGTAAAGAACGGCAGATCGTCGGCGCGCGGCATGGTGTAATCCATGTAAGACCCGGTCAAAAGCTGTCCGGCATCGTCATAAATCACCTGTTCCAGCAGCGCCTGCCCGACGCCCTGCGCCACACCGCCGTGTACCTGGCCCTCGACAATCAGCGGATTGATGATGGTGCCAAAATCGTCGGCGGACGTGAATTGCACGATTTCGGTGGTGCCGGTTTCGGGATCGACTTCGACCTCACAAATAAACGTCGCCGACGGGAACGAGAAATTCACCGGATCAAAAAACGCGGTTTCTTTCATGCCCGGTTCCATGCCTTCGGGCAGGTTGTGCGCCATATAGGCGGCCAGCCCGACCTCGTGCCAAAGCATCTGTTTATCGGTGCCCGCCACTTTGACGGCACCGCCCTCGAACACCAGATCGTCTTCGCTGGCTTCAAGCGTATGCGCCGCCAGTTTTCTGATCTTAGCCTCAACTTTGTCCATGGCCTTGACAACCGCCGACAGACCCACCGGGGCGGAACGCGACCCATAGGTGCCCATGCCGAACTGCACCTTGTCGGTGTCGCCGTGCACAATTTTGACGCCTTCGATCGGGATGTCAAAACGATCCGCCACGACCTGCGCGAACGTGGTCTCGTGGCCCTGTCCGTGACTGTGGCTGCCGGTCATCACCTCGATGGAGCCGACCGGATTCATGCGCACCTCGGCACTTTCCCACAGACCGACACCTGCGCCAAGTGACCCGGCTGCCGCCGACGGGGCCAGCCCGCAAGCCTCGATAAAGGTCGAATAGCCCAGACCGCGCAACTTTCCGCGGCTGGCAGCCTCGGCCTTGCGGTCGGCAAACCCGGCCACGTCGGCATTGTTCTGCGCCATGTCCAACAGCTTCGGAAAATCGCCGGCGTCATAGGCAAGTATGACCGGTGTCTGGTGCGGAAAACTTTGGATAAAGTTGCGCCGCCGCAATTCCGCCGGGTCCAAACCCAGCTCGCGCGCGGCTGTTTCCATCATCCGTTCGATCAAATACGTCGCCTCGGGACGGCCTGCGCCACGGTAAGCGTCCACCGGCACCGTGTTGGTATAGGCGGTGCGTACGTTGCAGTGGATATTTGCCATATCGTACTGACCCGACATCAACGTACCGTAAAGATAAGTCGGTACGGCAGATGAGAACAGCGACATATAGGCACCAAGGTTGGCGACGGTGTCGACTTTGAAACCGACGATCTTGCCGTCCGCGTCAAACCCCATTTTGGCGTTTGTCACGTGATCGCGGCCATGCGCGTCGGTCATGAAGGCCTCGGAGCGGTCCGAGGTCCATTTCACAGATCGGTTGGTTTTCATCGACGCCCAGAGACAGACGATTTCTTCGGGGTAAATGTAAATCTTGGCACCAAACCCGCCGCCAACGTCCGGGGCAATGACGCGCAGTTTGTGTTCGGGCGCCACGTTATAAAACGCCGACAATACCAGGCGCGCGAGATGCGGATTCTGGCTGGTGGTGTGCAACGTGTAGTGGTCTTCGGCGTCGTTATAAGTGGCGATTGCCGCACGCGGTTCCATGGGATTGGGCGACAGACGGTTATTGGTGATATTCATCTCTGTGATGTGGGCCGCCCCCTCAAGCGCCGCGTCGGTCGCGGCGGCGTCGCCTATTTCCCAGTCAAATATCTGGTTGCCCGGCGCGTTGTCGTGCACTTGCGGTGCCCCGTCCGCCAGCGCCTTGTCGACGTAAACCACTGCAGGCAATTCTTCATAGCTGACATCGACGGTCTCGGCTGCGATGCGCGCCAGAGCCTGCGTCTCAGCGATCACGACAGCCACCGCGTCACCCACGTAGCGCACCTTTTGCGTAGCCAGCGCCGACCATGCACCCATATTCATCGGGCTGCCGTCTTTGGAACTGACTGCCCAGCCGCAAATAATGTTGCCGATCCCGTCGCCGGTCAGCTCTGCGCCGTTCAACACGGCAATAACCCCGTCCATGGCCGCGGCGGCAGATGCGTCGATAGCTTTGACGTTGGCATGGGCGTGCGGGCTGCGCACGAATGCGGCGTAAGCCTGATTATCAACGCGGATATCGTCGGTGTAATTGCCTTTGCCGGTTGTAAAGCGCTTGTCTTCCGAGCGTTTGACACGGTCTCCGATTTTCGTACTCATAGTGCTGTCCTCCCCCGGGGGTGCCTTACATTTTGGCAGCCGCGTCCTGAATTGATTTCACAATGTTATGGTAGCCCGTGCAGCGGCAGATATTGCCTTCCAGCTCGTGGCGGATCGCGTCGGCCGTTAGCTCGCGCCCGTCCGCTTTATAGCGGTTCACCATGTCGACGCCCGACATGATCATCCCGGGCGTACAAAACCCGCACTGCAGACCGTGATTGTCGTTGAACGCCACTTGCATGGGATGCAGACCGCCGTTTGCAAGACCTTCGATTGTCGTGACTTCGGCCCCGTCCATAGACGCCGCAAGCGCCGTGCACGACTTGATCGATTTACCGTCAACGTGAACCACACAGGCGCCGCACTGGCTGGTGTCGCAGCCCACATGCGTGCCGGTCAGGCGCAAATCCTCGCGTAGAAAATCAACCAGCAATGTGTTGTCCTGCACATCGCGGGTCACCGATTTCCCGTTTACCTTTATATTTACATTCGCCATATGGTCCTCCCCGACCTTTTTACATCGCGTTTGCGCCGAATTACCCGTCCGGCAATCCTTGGTTCGTCAAGTAATCGTGAAAATTGTCAAAAAATTTATTGGTCAGTTTCTTGGCCGTTGAGTCTATCAGCCGGTTACCAAGGCGTGCCAGTTTGCCGCCAACCGTCGCACGGGCCACAAAAGCCAAAACCGTTTCGCCGTCCTGTGCGGTCAGGGTCACATCTGCGGACCCTTTCGCGAAACCCGCGACACCGCCAAGTCCCTCACCCCTGAGCGTGTAACTTTGTGGCTCGACGATGTTCACCAGTTCCACTGCCCCTTTGAATTTGGCCTTCACCGGCCCGATTTTCTGTACGATCACCGCCATCAATGCGGTGTCGGTGGTTTTTTCAAGCGATTCACACCCGGGTATACAGGCGCGCAACACCTCCTCATTGTTAAGCGCGGCCCAGACGATATCGCGGCTTGATGCGATGTGATACTCGCCGGTCATATCCATACAGTGCGCTCCAGGAATGCAGACTGGTAAGACCCGACTATAGGCTCCATTTGATTCTGCGCAAGATTGACGCACCCAATTTTCACGGCAATCACTTGCCGCTCAGCGCGTTGGTCAGATCACCAAGACTATCGAGCGAGTGACACGGCAAGAATTCATCGACATGCGGTAAAATCGCTTTGATTCCTGCGGCTTTGGGCGTGAACTCCTGCCAGCGCAACAGTGGGTTGAGCCAGATAAGACGGCGACAGCTTCGCGACAGACGGGCGATTTCGGCTGCAAGCACCGAAACGGTGTCACGCTCCAGCCCGTCGGTGATCAGCAACACCGCCGTGCCCTGCCCCAAAACGCGACGCCCCCAGTCACGGTTGAAGCGAAACAAAGCGTCACCAATCCGCGTGCCACCCTGCCAATCCGGGGCCAGTTGGCCAACCGACGCCAGCGCGTCATCAACGTCCTTTTTCCGCAGCGATTTTGAAATGTTGGTCAGACGCGTACCAAACGTAAAGGCGCTGACCTGTCCCCAGGTGGGATTTGGCGACCAATGCAGCCCGTGCAACAGGTGCAGCATCATGCGCGAATAGACCGACATCGAACCGGAGATATCGCATAATGCCACCAGATTAGGCGGGCGTTTGCGCGGCGCTTTACGCAGCAGTCTGTCAATTTCGCCACCGCGCCGAATGGCCCGCGCCAAAGTCGCGCGCGCGTCTGGACGGCGTCCAAATATCGATGGCGTCAGACGCCTGGTCAGCAACGGATCAATCGGCAAAGACAGTTGCTGAATGGCGCGCGCGGCCGCGGTGGCTTCTGCCGCGCTCATCTGTTCAAAATCCATATGGCGTAAGATTTCGTTCTGCGACCAGCTGAGATGCGCGTCGGCTTGCAATTCATCTTTTGACGACAATTCGCCGGAAGGAGCAGTGTTATCGGTCAGTGCGTCAAGCGCGCGCCGGTTGGCGGCCTTTTCCTTTTTCTCTGTTTGGTCTTCGCGTCGCAAGAGCGGTGACAACAAATGAATCATGCGCTCCAGATATTCCGGGTCGCGCCAGAACATGAAAAACACCTGATGAAAAACGTCCATGTGCTCGGGTCGCGTGATCAACGTGGCGCGCAGTGTGAAATAGTAATCGAACCGGTTGGAAAATCCGGTCGCCCGCACGGCGGAAATCGCGGTTTGCAATTGGGCCGTTCCAACCTGAACGCCGGCTTTGCGCAAGGCCCGGGTGAAATGAACGATGTTTTGCACAAACCGCCCCTCGGTCGGGGTGCGCAATTCCTGCGCCGCGCTCAAGAGGCTTTGGCCAGATTGGCGCGCGCTTCGTTCAGAATTCGCGTGGCTTCAGAGCCCGCGATTTTGGCAATGTCGTCCTGATATTTCAGCACCGCGCCCAGCGTGTCGGAAATCACTTCGGGTGACAGGGCCACGGCATCCAGCGCAATCAGGCAACGCGCCCAGTCGATGGTTTCGGCGATACCGGGATTTTTGAACAGGTCTTCGCCACGCAGTTCCTGCACAAACGCAACGATATCGTTTGACAGCGCCGCCGTGCATCCGGGCACGCGCGCCTGTAAAATCTCGACCTCGCGCGTAAATGTCGGGTAATCGACCCAGTGATACAGACACCGTCTTTTAAGCGCATCGTGGACCTCGCGCGTGCGGTTGGACGTCAGGATCACGATGGGCGGTTCCTGAGCTTTGATGGTGCCGATTTCGGGAATAGTTACCTGAAATTCCGACAAGGCCTCCAGCAAAAAGGCCTCGAACGGTTCGTCGGTGCGGTCTACCTCGTCGATAAGCAACACAGGCGGGCCTGCGTCGTGCGGCTCCATCGCCTGAAGCAGCGGACGGCGGATCAGATAATCCTGCGAAAATAATTCGGACTGCAGGGCACCTCGGTCGGTGTTTCCCGACGCCTCGGCGGTGCGGATCGCGATCATCTGCGCCGAAAAATTCCACTCATAAATAGCCGCTGCCGCGTCAAGCCCCTCGTAGCATTGCAACCGGATCAGGCGCCGCCCCAATCCTGCGGCCAAGGCCTTGGCGATTTCGGTTTTCCCCACTCCGGCTTCGCCCTCGAGAAACAGCGGTTTTTGCAGATTAAGCGCCAGAAACGCCACGGTTCCCAAGTCACGGCCACAAATATAATTCTGCCCCGCGAAAATGCGCAGGACATTGTCGATCGATTGCGGAAAAGAGGCCACGGCGTACTTTCATCAGTCAGCGTCAAGGTTAGCGTCAAGATTAGCGTTGCGCAAATCAACCTTAATAGCAATGGGTTGCGCTTGGACAATTGCTTGTTGATAGTATTGATTGACCACTTCAAAAGATCTCGGGACACAACCATGAACAGGGACGCCGATCCAATTGACGCGCTACTGCTGGCAGACGGGCGTGGTGTACTGGCGATCATTTCCAGAGTTGAGGGCCCGTCATACCGCCCCGTGGGCGCTATGATGGCGATACTGCCGGACGGGTCTCTGGTCGGGTCGCTGTCGTCGGGCTGCATCGAGGCCGATCTGGTTTTGCAGGCCAAAACGTGCCGCAGCGCCGGGCGGCTGAGCCGTGTCATTTATGGGCGCGGATCGCCTTTTATGGACATCAAACTGCCCTGCGGCGGCGGGCTGGAAATTCTGCTGCTGCCCGACCCCGACACCGGCATCATGAGTAGACTGCAAACCAACAGGCAAATGCGCGAACCCTGTACACTTGATATCGACATGGAGTCGGGAACGATGTCGATTGCAAGCACGGGCAAAACAGCCATGACCGCACAGAATTTTCAGGTCGCGCTCGCGCCGGAAGTCAATTTCTTCGTCTTTGGCAAGGGTCCGGAAGCATCAACATTCGCAGGATTGGTCCAGTCGGCGGGATTTCAGAACGTGCTGCTTTCACCCGATGATGAAACCCTGAATCCTGCCCGCATATCAGGCAGCACCACGATCCACCTGAGATCGGCGGCATTTCCTCTGGAAATCAAACCCGACCAATGGTCGGCGGTTGTTTTGTTCTTTCACGACCACGAGTGGGAGCCGCCGATCCTGCTGGAGGCGTTGGCCACGCCCGCCTTTTATATTGGCGCGCAGGGCAGCCAAAAAGCCCGCGACAACCGCATAGCAGAACTGGTGGCAATGGGTGCAACCAAGACCGATCTGGCGCGCCTGCAGGGACCGATTGGGTTGATACCTTCGACGCGCGACGCGCGCACATTGACGGTAAGTGTGCTGGCGGAAATTCTGTCGCGACGGATTTCCACTTTGCCATAGCGTCCGGGTTGACGTGCCGCGCGCCCCTAAATAGCGTTCGCGACATTCAATTCTGACTGGAAATTTCATGTCCCTATCCAGTGGCCACAGCTATCTGGCCATCCCCGGCCCGTCGGCTGTTCCCGACCGCGTACTGAATGCCATGCACCGCGCCTCGCCCAATATTTACGCCGGGCCGCTGATCGATATGGTGGATACCCTGTATCCTGACCTGAAATCTGTGGCGCGGACAACCGGCGATGTGGCCATTTACATGGGCAACGGTCACGCCGCATGGGAAGCGTCGTTGAGCAATCTTTTCAGTCGCGGCGACAAAATATTGGTGCTGGCAACCGGCGCGTTTGGATTGGGCTGGGCGGAAGCGGCGCAAGGTTTGGGGATCAATGCTGAGGTTATGGATTTTGGCAAACGAGACACGATCAGCATGGCGCGGGTGCATGACCGGCTATCTGCTGACACCGCGCGTGAAATCAAAGCGGTACTGGCTGTCCACGTGGACACTGCAACCTCGGTGCGCAACGATATTCGCGGCTTGCGCGCCTGTATTAATGCAAGCGGCCATCCAGCCTTGCTGATGGTGGATTGTATCGCGTCGCTGGCGTGCGACAGGTTTGAAATGGACGCGTGGGGCGTCGACGTGGCAATTGTCGCCAGCCAAAAAGGGCTGATGATGCCTCCCGGATTGTGTTTTGTCTATTTTAACAAAAAGGCAGATGAGGTGCACAAATATGCCGGTCTGGTATCGCCCTACTGGAACTGGACGCCCCGTACGCGCGCGCCGGAGTTATTTCGAAAATTCTGCGGCACGGCGCCGACCGCGCATTTGCTGGGGTTACGCGAGTCACTGGATATGATCGTTCATGAACAGGGCATGGCAAGCGTGTGGGCACGGCACGAAACACTTGCAACGGCCGTGTGGGCCGCGCTTGATTGCTGGGGGACGACCGGCTCGATTGCCATGAATATAGCTGACCCTGCGTGGCGTTCCTGTGCGGTAACGACCGTAGCGATCAATCCGCCGCTTGGTACCCGGCTACGGGTCTGGGTTGAAGAACACACCGGCGTCACATTGGGCATCAGCCTTGGCATGGCGCTGGCAGACGATCCGGCATGGCACGGGTTTTTTCGCATCGCCCACATGGGTCACGTCAACGCCCATATGACACTGGGCGCTTTGGCCTGTATCGACGCAGGTCTAAAGGCGCTGGATATCGACCACGGACAAGGCGCCGTCGAAGCCGCAACCAAGGCCATTGCCGCCGCTGTGAATGCCGCGAATTCCTGACACCTCGAACCCCGGCACGACGTCGATCAACCCGCACCCGCTCCGGGCGGTTATTAAACCCAACCGACTTTGCGCGCATGCGCAGCCGCTTCGCCCCGCGACGAAACTTCCAATTTTCCCAGTATCGCCGACACATGATGATCGACGGTTTTGGCGGACACGAACAGCCTTTCCCCGATTTCGGCGTTGGACAATCCGTCGTTCAGCAGGCGCAGTACGTCAAGTTGGCGCTTGGTCAGCCCCGCTGGATTGGCTTTGGTCGAAGCGCGTGGTTCGTGAGTTCTGATCGCGATACCGGCGTCACGCATTTTTTGGCGGGCGAACTCTGCGACAACACCGGCGCCCAAGCCATCCAGAATTTTCAGCGCGTGGATTTTGGCGGTAGCATCGCCTTCCAGCAAGGCCAATGCTTGGTGATAGGGACTGCCAATTTCGGCCCACGCAGCGGCTTCGCCCTGCCAGTCTCCGGCCAAACAGCGCCGGAAAGGTTCGTTGAAAATCTGGTTCTTGGAATAAACGGGTGTTTCGCCCAACCGTTTCTGCCAAGGGAAGAGTTGTTCGACGCCTGCCGGAAAGATTGGCAAATCCAACACGCTGTCCATGAGGTCCAATGCCGGTTCCGGTTTAGCAAGACCCAAATATGCCCTTTCGGCCAAAAGAACGGCGTAGACGATTTGGTGACGCGCGTCTTCACCGTTGCTTACGACTTCATCCAATTCTGAAAATAGTGCGTCTGCGTTGGGCAAGCCACGGCGCATCGCGATCCGCGCCAGACAAACGCTGGCATAAAATCTTGCAGAAGAATGCTGCGGCCTATCGGCGAGAAAATTTTGTGCGCCAATAAAAACATCGTCCCAAAATCCCATTTTATCTAAAACATCGAACCGCCAAGCCTTTAGAAACTCGCTGCCCGCGTGTATTTCATGTTGATCGCAATAATGAATGCCTTCGTCATAGATTTTTATCGCGTCGGCAAACAGATAGTGCTCGTTATAATAAACACCAATATTCGCGAAACCGCGCCCGACATTTTCGGGAAAATTGTTGTCCAGTCCCAGTTTCAGACTGTTTCGCAATATTGGAATTGCCCGCTCAACATCGCCCCAATAGCACATACCCAAAGAGGACTGGGCAAAACTTTTAACATCCAAAAAACCATTGCTCTCGGCCAGTTCAATCGCCTTTTTTGATACGTTGGCTGCAATTTCAAATTCAAATTCCGCCATGGCGATTTGGCCGCGCTGCGCATAGGCCCAGGCCAATTCATAACTGTCGCTGCCTTCGGCTATCCTGACTGCTTCTTCAGCCAGCGAGCTGGCCATAGGTTTCATCCCGACTTCCCAGTGCAGCCGAGCGAGTTTTCGCAGATCGTCGGCACGGGCCAATTTCTGCCCAAGAAATTTTCGAATATCCAGCGCCTGCCCAAGGTTGGCAATAGCCTTGGGCTGTTGCGCGGTGAGCCCAAGAACCCGTGCAGATTTTTCTAACAAATCGGCCTGTTCCTCTTTTGGCAGCTCATCCCCGAACTCCAACGCGATTTCATAGTATTCCGCCGACTGTGTGAACGCGCCAGCCGCTTCGGCTTCGCGCGCTGCATCCGGTGCCAGTTGGCGGACCGCATCGGACAATCTGCCCACGCGGGCATGGTGCATCAGGCGCGCTTTTGAGGTCGTGTTGATCGCCGACAACAGATTATACACAGTGGCGTGCAAGGCGCGCTTCCTTATGGCGGACAGCCCGTTTTCCACCGCCAGTCGTGCAATTTCGTGACGAAAGGTCAGAAAGTCGCCCGCATCGATCAGCAGCCCTTCGGCAATACAGTCTTCTACCGCCGAAAACCCGTCGCTGTCGCTTAGTTCCATCACCAGATCAAGCTCGGCACGGCGCGGGAAAATCGAAACGGTGTTCAGGATATTTTGCCCAGCATCGCTTAAGGTGTCGACCCGCGACAGCACAGCGTCTTGAACGCTTGCGGGCATGTCAAAGTTGCGATTGCGCAACAACTCGGTCACGTAAAACGCGTTGCCCCCCGATTGCCGGTACAGTTTGACACCGTCAATGCCGGCCTTGTCGGCCAATTCGCTGACCGTGGATTGCGAAAGCGGGTTCAGTTCGATCCGCGTCAGGTTCTCGGCCGGTACACCATTAAAAGCCGCACGCAATTTCTGCCGCGCAATTTCGTCCACATCACGCGAATTGATCAACAAAACAATAGGTCTGCCGGCAATCCGCCGTGCCAAAAAGCGCACAAAGTCTAGCGATGCCTCGTCCGCCCAGTGCAAATCCTCGATGATCAGAACAGTTGGCTGATCTGAGTCATACGCCAATTCAAGGATTTGCGTGAACATTTCCAGCCGTTGACCATCCATCAACTGATCAAAATCCACATTCCATCCGGCAGAGCGGACGAGTTCGCGAACCGGGCCAAGCGGTTCGGGGATCGACAAATCCTCGCAAGCGCCTCGAAACATCCTGACGCCACTGCCAACCGTGGCTTCAAACGCCTGAAAAAAAGTTGTTTTGCAGGCACCCGCATCGCCTGTGACAATCACCGAAGCACCAACACCTTCTGCTGATCTGGCAAGAATCGCGCGAAGCTGCGCGAGCGGTGTTTCGCGTTCCAATATCGTGTCGGTCACCTGAGTACCATTTCAATTGTCGCGCCAACGATTGCCGCCAATATAGGGAAGCCTAGCACTGGATTGGCCGGTCTCACAAGAATTCGGTGGCGTGGTGGCAATAAATAGGGAGCGGGAGTTTACAATATAGGCAATGCCACCGATGCGCGACGACAGCGCATTTGCGAAAGTGGGGTCAAGCCATAAACGTCAATCCGGAGATCAAAATGACCCACGCACCAGTCCAATTCAACGTAGTTGACACCAAAATTGCAAATGCCGCACTCTTTCGCACGTCGAAAGCGCTTGCGGCAACTTTCCACAGCGCGCTCACGATCCTGCGCAACCGGCGACAGTTGAAAGCAGAGTTTTTGATACAAGGGCAGCACCGCCGCGAACTGGCCAGACGCCGGGTGGACAGCCTGCTGCGTTGAGTCGGCGGTGCGAGCAGTGTCGTCAGACTTTGAGCCAGTGGTTGTTGCGCACTGGGTGATTTTCCCAGTTTGTAACGGGCTTTAATCGTCAAATATCGCCACGGCGCGTGTAAATCCGGCGGACGCGCCTTTGATTTTGTACGGGAAGCACGAAATCTCGAACCCGGTGGCGGGGAGCGTGTCCAGATTGGTCAGTTTTTCCATGTGGCAATACCCGATTTCCATGCTGGCTCGGTGCCCTTCCCAAATCATCGAAGGATCGGGGTTTTCGGCGAAAGCCTGCGCCGTCAGCGCAAACGGTGCGTCCCAGCTCCACGCGTCGGTGCCGGTCACGCGCACCCCGCGGCTGGTTAAATAAAGTGTGGCCTCGCGCCCCATGCCGCAGCCTTTGATCAGGTAATCCGGCTGCCCGTAACTGTCGCCCGCCGCAGTGTTGACCACGACAATATCAAGCGGGCGCAAACTGTGCCCGATCCGGTTCAATTCAGCCTCGATATCATCGGCGCTGACAATATAGCCGTCGGCAAAATGGCGGAAATCAAGCTTGACGCCGGGATTGAAGCACCATTCAAGCGGCACCTCGTCGATGGTGATGGCGCGTTCGCCGTTGTTCATGGTGGAATGGTGGTGGTACGGCGCGTCAAGATGGGTGCCGTTGTGCGTGGCAATCTGCATCGTCTCGATTGCCCAGCCCTCGCCGCCGGGCAGGTCGTCCGGAGTCAGCCCCTCAAAGAACGAACAGATCTGCGCAGTGGTGTCTTTGTGCGCCATATAAGTGATTTTCGGTAACATTATTTCCGGGTCTGACACGATCCCCGTTTCAAGAGCCACCGACAGATCGACGTATTTTCGGGTCATTTTTATTCCTTTTTCCGGCTCAGGTCACTATTAGGCTAGCCTTAAAATCAACCTACAAGTAGGAGATTTTTCTTACGTCACTGATTTCGTCGGGCGAGGTGGTCAATCGATCAAAATATCCAGCTTTGCATGGCTGCGCTTTAGCGACTGCACCACCTGATCGGGCGTCTCGCCGCTGGCGAATATAAAGCCAAGATATCGCCCGCCTTCCGGGGCGGGCCGGAGCATGGCGCCGATATGGGCGCTGATCACCACATCCGTGACTCCGGCAATTTCACGGGCCGCGCCGACCCCGTCGATCCTGCGAAATATACCGTCGCCCGGGATGGGAACCATCATGACTCCGCGCGCGCCTCCGTCAGGCACGAAATCATTGCCCGGCAGATCAAGCGCCCGACGCAGGATCATCTCTTCCAGTGTCGCACCGCCAAAGACCAGCATGCGTCCGCAATGCCCACCTATCGATCGCGCGGCGATTTCGATCACCGTGGAACCTTTGGGTCCAATCCGCACCTCGGCGTGGATCGCGCCCTCGCGCAGGCCAAGCGCAAGGGTGGCGGCCTGCACCTGCGCTCTGGCATCGTGCTGCTGTGCCTCAGGCAGGTGCGACGGTGTCACGTAGATCGTTTCCTCGAAATATGGCCCGTCCAGCGGATCGGGTTTGTCGATCATGGCAAGGACCTGCAATCGGCCCCTGCGCAGTAAACCCTCTACTGCCACTTCGACACCGGGGATAAATTCTTCGATCAGTATCGACGCAGGCCGGTCGGCTCCGCGGCTGAGAATCGCGTCGATCTGATCGCAGGCGCGTAGAAATTCGCCGCGTGTGTCAGCACGAATGACACCACGGCTACCCGACAGGCTTCTGGGTTTCAGGACAACCGGATACGGTGCGGTTTCAGCGGCGGTATTCCACTCATCACGCCCATTCAGCACCGCAAACCACGGAGCGCGCACGCGGGATTTTTGCGCGGCCCTGCGAAACAGGTACTTGTCCCGCGCCGCGCGCACCGCCGACAAGGGATTGCACGGCAATCCCAGTTCAAGTGCGGCGGCAGACGCCAGTTCGACCGTTTCGTCGTCGGTGCCAAGGACAGCGTCAAACGGAGCGGTATCGGCGAATTGTGCAATGCAGGCGACCGCACGGGGATGGGCGCGAAAATCCAGCGCAAGCGATCCGCGCGTTGCAAGCGGTGACAGCGCCTGCCTGTGGTCCGTCCCGACCACAGTTTCAACGCCCAGCACCCTTGCCGCATCCAGAAAGCTCTGCGCCCGATAAGACGTCGAGGGGATCAATAACAGAACACGCAGCTGTTTTGGCCCGTGAAAAGGTAAGTCTGCTTTGACGCTGCGTGCGATATCAGTCCGCCCCTTTTTGGGTCTTGAAATGCGGGCGCGTCCCCAGACTGTGGTCGGTGACGTCGTGAACCGCAATTATTTCGGGCACGTTTTGCTTGATCAAAACCTCGACGCCCTGACGCAGGGTAACGTTGGCCATAGCGCAACCCTGACAACCGCCTGTGAACAAAACAAATGCCACGCCGTCGCGCACGTCCGACAGCGCGATTTCACCTTGATGCGCTGCGACCGACGGATTGATTTGGGTGTCAAGAACGTGCTGCACACGCTGCCGCGCCGTGGGTTCGGGCGGCGCAGCGGTTGACCGTTCGTCAAAGGATTGCGCCAACAGTTCAACGCGATGAACTGCGGGGACGTAGTGGCGCAGCATGGCGCTGATGCGTCCCAAAATCGGAATTACAGCACCGGGCGATCCCATTGGTCGCAGACACAACACGCCGTCCTCAAAACTGTCGAAGATTACATCGCCGCCGCGGTCGGCCAGCATCGGCGACAATTGTTGGCGCAACACATGCTTGATCTTATCAATGGATATCTCTGTCATTTTGCGCTACCCGCCCATGGGCGCCGCCGCCGGATCACCGTGAACGTGGTGCGCGCGATCCAGGGCCTGTTCCAGATCGTTGATCAGATCGGCGGGCGTCTCAAGCCCGATAGACAGACGCAACAGATCCTGTGGCACCGGCGTTGAAGGCCCCTCGACCGTAGCGCGATGTTCGATCAGGCTTTCCACACCGCCCAGAGATGTGGCCCGCTTGATCAGCATGACATTGGCCGCCGTAGACACCGCTGCCGCGCCGCCGGCTTTCACACGGATCGACAGCATGCCACCAAACCCGCCCTGCATTTGCCGCGCGGCAATCTCGTGGCCCGCAAAGGTGGGCAGACCGGGGTAAAGCACGTGGGAAACCAGCGGGTGCTGCGCAAAGTGTTCCGCAATTTGAAGCGCGCTTTGGCTGCTATGACGCACCCGCACAAATAACGTGCGCAGTCCACGCAGCAACAACCACGCCTCGAACGGTCCCAGCATAGCGCCCCCGTCGCGCCGCCACGCCCGCACGCGGTTCCAAAACGAATCCTTTTCCCGGCACACCAACGCCCCCGCCAGCACATCCGAATGGCCATTCAGATATTTGGTCGCCGAGTGCATCACCAGATCGGCGCCCCAGTCCAGCGGCCGCGTCAGAACCGGCGTCGCCACCGTACTGTCCACCGCCAGCCTGGCGTGGGCCGCGTGGGCAATATCGGCGGCTGCGGCGATGTCGGTGATGTCCCACGTTGGATTGCCCGGCGTTTCGATCCAGACCAGACGGGTGCTGCCGGGGCGCATCGCGCCGCCCAGTGCCTGCAAATCCGTTGTATCCACGAATTCCACATCCAGACCCCACGACATGGCAAAATCGATCAGCCAACTGCGCAACGCCCAATACATGACTTTCGACGCCACCACGTGATCACCGGGCAGCAGCGACTGAAACACTGCCGTCGCCGCCGCCATGCCTGACGAAAACAACAGGCAGTCGGTCCCACCTTCAAGGACTGAGAGAAGGCTTTCGGGCTCGTCGTATGTCGGATTGTGCGGGCGTGTATAACCGCGCCCCGAACGATACCCACCGTCGCCGTCACGTTCGTACGTCGTGGACAAATGCAGCGGCGGTACCAGGGCGCGCGTGACGTCGTCCACTTTACCCAAAGCCTGCGCCGCCAGCGATTCGTGCGCTGGCACCGGAATTTCGGAATTATTTTTGCTCATGGGCATGTCCTTTGAATTTATTTTGCGCGCGAAACCGGGCCTAGGCAAGCCGAAAACATTTGATATGTTTGGCTTACCCATCGTGGTTGCTTTCACGGCTCGCGCACCAATATCCGCGGTCGCGCGGTCCATGTGGCCGACTGCCAAAAACCGAACCCGCCCGTTAAACGCTGCAAATGATCACAAGGCGAACGCAATGCTCCGAGACCGTTATGGCAACCCTTTAACCACCGGCTCGAAAGCTGCACGCGACGCCTATGTCGATGCGGTCGACCGGTTCCTGTCGGCGGATGGGGGTGTCGAGCAGGCTTTTCGGAGCGCAATCGACGCCGACGAAAATTTCGCGCTGGCCCATATCGGTTTGGCGCGCATGTATCAGATGCAGGGTCACCGTGCACTGATCGCGGAACCGCTGGCGCAGGCGCGCGCGCAGGCCAAAAAGGTAACACCGCAAGAGACCGGTCAGATTGGCGTGCTTGGGTTGTTGCTGGACGGCAGGGTGCGCGAGTCCTACGACGCCATCCTTGCGCACCTGCGCGAATTTCCGCGTGACGCCATGGTCGCGCAAACCTGCATGGGCGTGTTTGGCCTGATCGGCTTTAGCGGCCAGCCCGGACGCGAGGCGTTGCAGTTGGCGTTCACGTCGACGCTCGCCCCGCATTACGGCGACGATTGGTGGTTTCTAAGCCAGCACGCCTTTGCCCAGCTTGAGGTCGGACAGGTCGGTCCAGCCGCAGTTGCGATCGAAAAGTCGCTGAAATCCCGTCCACGCAGCGCCCACAGCGCCCATGTGCGCGCGCATCTCTATTACGAAAACGGCGAAATGGACGCCGGCGCCACCTACCTGGAGCACTGGTGCAAAGACTATGACCCCGACGGATTGCTGCATTGCCATGTGTCATGGCACGTGGCGCTGTGGGCGTTGGCGCGCGGTGACGAGGCTACCATGTGGCGCGTGATCGACGCGGATATTTCAACCGACGGCACGCGGGGTCCGGCCATCAACGTGGTGACGGACGCAGCGGCGGTCTTGTACAGGGCGGAAATGGCGGGCGTTGCGGTGCCCAAATCGCGGTGGCGAGACGTCAGCGCCTACGCGGCGCGGCACTTTCCCAAACCGGGCTTGGCGTTTGTGGATGTGCACGCGGCGCTGGCGCACGCGCTGGCCGGCAACGCCGGGGCGCTCGACAAAATAATCAGCGACGCGAAAGGTCCCGCAGGCGATGTGGTGCGCGCCTGCGCTCAGGGTTTTTCGGCCATGGCTCGGGGCAACTGGGACGCGGCGATCAGGCATTTCACACCCGTGATGCGCGATCATGCCCGGCTCGGCGGCAGCAACGCCCAACGCGACCTGCTGGAATTCGCCTTTGCCTGCGCGCTGTTGCGGGCGGGCGACGCCGACAGCGCCCGTTTGTTTTTGTCCACACGCCGCCCCAACGTGACCGCGTCATCAGTGCTGCGGGGCCTGTGACAGGTTCAATCAGGCTGGCGCGTCCGAACAGGTAAATCACGGCAACGGGCGCGCGCTTTGACGACGACGTGCACCCGCTTGCGGCAGGACGAACGGGCATGCGCATTCGGCGAATGATCCTGTGAACCTGAGCGATCCGGGGGGGGAACGTTACCGGGGTCGACGATGCGGTCGCAATCGGCCCGCTTGGACTGGCCTTTGCAACCGCTTGGACAATTGATACTTAAACCGACTTATTTGATAACAGTAAAGTTGACGGCAGCGCCGGAACGGGGCTCTCGGCGGCCCTTACGGATTCTGTAACCGGCCTGATCGACGGCGTCGCGTCTGTATTTGGGGACGACGCTAACGTCGGGGCGTCGAAAGCACCGGAAAACGACGCGACCGGCGGACGGGTTGTAACAGGTGGAACTCCGGATCAGGAACCGGAGGATGATGACGAACGACCAAATGGTATTCCAAAAGATTGGATAAAAGAGCCGACAAAAAAGTCAGACGTTATATATTATGATCCGAATAAACCTGGTAATTCTGTCAGAGTAATGACGGGAAATCCGAACAGTCCTTATAAGCCAAGCCGAACTACCTATGTGAGATGGCAACGAAATGGGCAACTGTGAGATAAAAATGGTAACGTTCTTCAATGAAAATTCAATTCGAATGCGCGCTTTCAAATCAATGAGTTCAATTTTCTAATCGGTATATTCAAATGACCCCGCACACACGAAAAGCTGTGTTGGCGGAGAAGGAAGGAGTCGAACCCTCCAGAGGCGGGTTGACCGTCTCTTAACCGGTTTTGAAGACCGGCGGCGCCACCGGGCACCTCGCTTCTCCGTGGCGCGCTCAGGCGTCCGGCTTGTTCAGCGGACGGCCGCGTTTGCGCACATCACCGTGTCTCACGGTTCGCCCCGACCTGTCAAAACTTTCCAGAAGCGCCAGCGCGTATTTTCGCGTTGTGCCCAACAGATCGCGAAACGCGCCCACGGAAATTTCACCGTGTTCGGTCAGAAAATCTTCGAGGCAAACGTCGACGTCAGCATAGGCTTTGGCGCTGAAAGCCAGACCACCGTTCAGCCGCAGGACTTTGCCCTGACGCGCAAGTGCGTCAATCAGCCTGCGCGCAGCGGCATCGTCAGGATCAGGTTGGAGTGGTGCAAACGGAGACCGCTCCAGCATTGCCAGTAATGCGTCGCCCCGCGCCCCAAGCGCGCCTTTCAGCGCAGCATCGTGGCCGGGCAACGCCAACAAATTGCCGTCGCGTTGCAAACGACCCTCTGTGGTCAGCTGCGCCATGAGCGTGCGAAATACCGTCTTTTCGGCGCGCGGCGCCACGATTGCCTGCAACGCGTCGATACCCACCCCGGGCAGGGTAGGATCGTTTTGATGAAATCTGTGCAAAGTCGCCGTGCTGTCTGTTGCCAGCGTTTGCAGAGCGTGCATCGTTGTCACCCACGCGTCCGCAGAAACATCAATAGCGATCAGATTTTGGTCACCTTTGATCATTTTATCACATGCATCTAGCGACAGGTTCAGGCGAAAACCAAGGTCACCGGTGCGCAGCGCCACCGTGCCGCAAGCGTCGATCAATTGGCGTGCGGCATTTGAAAGATCGCCCGCCACTATGGATTTGAGCCAAATAAGGCGCGCACTGTCGCCGCGCGCACGTCGCGGCGCACAGGGGTCAAGCACCCGACCACCACCCAGCGTGTGTTCGCCCTGTTCGTCGCGCAGTACAAACAGATCGCCGGACATCGCGTGCACGGGTGCGCGCAGGTCCAGCTGCGCCAACCCCGAGTTTCCCGCAACCAGCGTGCGCGCGCCGCCCAAAATGGTCAGACGCGCCAGACGTTCAGCCGCGCCCACATGCAACCGCAACCGCTGACCGTTCTTCAGCGCCGCTGCACCGGTCGACTGGGAAATCACCGCGTCAAATCTTGTGGTGGCCCGGGCGATACTTGCGTCACAAAGAACATCGCCGCGATGAAAATCGGTGGTCGTGGCACCGGCGATATTGATCGCCAGACGGTCGCCGCTTTGACCGGTCGCGATGCTTTGCCCGTGTTTTTGTACACCGCGTACGCGGCAGGTACGCCCGCCGGGCACGCAGGCCAAATCGCGGTCCGTCGCCACCCTTCCTGCCAGCGCCGTACCCGTAACCACCACACCGCGCCCCTGCACCGAAAAAACCCGGTCGATCGGCATGCGAAACGGCCGGTCGCTGTGGCGGGGCGCTGCCAACGCCAGCGTTTTCGCAATCGCGGCCTTTAGCGTGTCAATTCCGTCGCCGGTCACATTGGATACCGGCACCACGGCCGCGCCGGCGTGACGCGTGCCCTCGGTCAGCAGGTCGATTTCGGCGGCCACCTCAGCCAGCCGGTCGGGCAGCACAGCATCGGTTTTTGTCACAACAAATATCGCGTGGCGCACCCCCAGCGCGCAGACAATGGTGAAGTGTTCTTCCGATTGCGGCATGACACCGTCGTCCGCCGCGATCACGAACAGCACCAGATCAATACCATGCGCACCCGCGACCATGTTGCGGATGAACCGCTCGTGCCCCGGAACGTCAATCACCGCCACGTCAGACCCGCCGGGCAACGTGAAATGCGCAAATCCCAGATCGATGGATATGCCGCGGGCTTTTTCCGCCGCCAGCCGGTCGGTGTCCTGCCCGCTGAGCGCCTTTACCAGCGCGGTTTTGCCGTGGTCTATGTGTCCGGCGGTGCCGATGACGCGTGTCACGTGCCAATATTCCCGTGATTGCCTTCTTTCAATTATGACATAAAGTATCTTTATTTACACAGGAATCGCTGACGTGCCTGCCACAGAAAATTCAACCCGCTTGCCTTCGGTCGATCTGTTGCTGCGCGACAAGGCTTTTTCGGGCCTCATGGCCGAATTTGGCCATATACAGGTGCGCGATGCCATTCGCGCGGTCCTCAGTGATTTGCGGGCGGCCAAAAAAACCGGGTCTGTACGCGGGATTGCAGATGCGGTTTCGCGCGCGCTGCACGGTCAGCACCGCGTTTCGTTACGGCCAGTTTTCAATCTTAGCGGCACTATTTTGCACACCAATCTGGGGCGCGCGCCTCTGCCGCAAACAGCGATCGACGCCATGATCGATGCTGCGGGCGCGGTCAATCTGGAATATGATCTGATAAGTGGTGACAGAGGTCAGCGCGACAGCCATGTGGAGGCCTGGCTCGTTAAACTGACCGGTGCCCAGGCGGCAATCGCCGTGAACAACAATGCTGCCGCCGTTATGCTGTGCCTGAATACGCTGGCACAGGGCCAAGAGGTCGTGACGTCGCGCGGCGAACTGATCGAAATTGGCGGCGCTTTTCGCATGCCCGATATCATTGAAAGTGCGGGGTGCGACTTGCGCGAAGTCGGGACCACCAACCGCACGCATATCGGTGACTACGAAAAAGCTGTTTCAGCTGCCACCGCCGCCATTTTACGTGTCCACACCAGCAACTACAAAGTCGAAGGGTTCTCTTTCTCGGTTCCCGAGGCCGAATTGGCTGAACTGGCGCGCAAATCGGACATTCCCTTTGTCGTCGATCTCGGCAGTGGGTCGCTGGTTGATCTGGCGACGTTCGGGTTGCCCGCCGAATCCACGGTGCGCCTGGCGCTGCAAAACGGTGCCGATCTGGTGACATTTTCCGGTGACAAACTGTTGGGCGGGCCACAAGCCGGGATCATCGCCGGTCGCGCCGATCTGATTGCGAAAATCGCCGAAAACCCCATGAAACGGGCCATGCGGCTTGACAAGATCACCATCGCGGCGCTGGCGGCGGTTCTGCGGCTTTACGGAAATCCATCAGTTCTGGCAGACCATCTGCCGACGCTCCGATTGCTAAGCCGGAAAGCGGATGACATTTCGGCCCAGGCCGCGCGATTACGTCCGTCGGTCGCCAAAGCGTTGGACGGTATAGCGACTGTCGAAGTGCAGCCGTGCCGTTCACAGATCGGCAGCGGAGCCATGCCGGTGGACCTGCTGGACAGCGCTGCGCTTGTGTTGACTCCGCGTGGTACGCGCGATCAGGACCTGCGCGATCTGGCGGCGGCGCTGCGCGCAACACCCCGCCCGGTCATAGGGCGCGTGCACAACGGTGCCGTTTATCTTGATCTGCGCGCGTTGGAAGACGAGCCGGAATTTCTGGTTCAGTTAAAGAGTGTTGCGGATTTAGCCGCGAAACCTGACCAATAAGGGATGGCGGAATAACCCAAATCGGTGTAAAATGACGTCATCGCACATAAATTGGGAGGAACCTCTATGAAGGACGAAGCCCCTGTTGATGCGGAACTGCTGCGCGAAGCGGTCAAAGATAAATACCGCGAAGTCGCGACAACACCGCATGCAACTTTTCATTTTCACACCGGACGACCGCTTGCCAAACGACTGGGGTATGACGACGATGTGGTCGGCGCGCTACCTGACGTCGCGGTCGAGTCGTTTGCAGGTGTAGGCAACCCGTTTTCTCTGCGCGACCTTAAACCGGGCGAGCGGGTGATTGACATCGGTTCGGGTGGCGGATTTGACTGCTTTGTCGCGCGCTCTCAGGTCGGCCCGGAAGGGCAGGTCGTGGGCATTGATATGACAAAAGAGATGCTGGACAAATCCAACGGCACCGCCAAATCTCTGGCGCTTGACAATGTCACGTTTCGCGAAGGCCTGATCGAGGATATGGACATCGAGGACGGCTGGGCGGACGCCGTGATCTCCAACGGCGTGATCAACCTTTGCTCTGACAAGCCCGCTGTGTTTGCCGAGATCATGCGCGTTCTGAAGCCCGATGGGCATGTGCAGTTCGCCGACATCGCCAACGGCAATCCGGTGCCACAATCGGCGAGGAACAACATCGATCTGTGGACCGCCTGAATCGCCGGAGGCCTGCCGTGCGCAGGATGGCAAGCGATGATGGAAGAAAGCGGCTTTGTTGACGTGAAGATCGGCCCGCCGGTCGATACGTTCGGGGGCGCAGGCGGCGAAGAAAACGCCCGCACCTTTGATGTCAGCGGGTATGCGTTTTTGGGGCGTAAACCCGGCAAACACAGCTGATAATCCGCGCAAAGATTTTGACGCCCGCGGTCGGACAGACCGGCGGGCGTCTTGCGTTGCGTGCTGTGCTGTACTGCCATGCGCACCCACGCTGGCCCGGCACCGGCCGCATGACCTGGCCAGTGATTTACCTCTCGTTATCTGGACGCCGATATCCAGTCGGGATATGTGCGCATTTTGCGTGAAATGATGGCGCTCGGGTTTTCCAACGCAAAAATCGGGTCCGCCGTACGGGCGGCGGCGCGCCAATGGAACGACCTTTTGACGGGGCTGGTCGAGCAGATCGAAAAAACCCACGGCCTGCCGCATCCGTTTGAAGCCATGGACGTCTCGGCCCTTGTCACCATGGCGTTTATCGGCGGGGAATCTCACATCCTGCTCGGCATCGAAGACAATGCCATCCCGGTTCGCCGTGCCTTGCGCCGTTTCGGTGCGCTTATTCGCCAGTTTGAGCAAACCCAGACCAAAGGAGATTGAGATGCGTGCACGTATTCCTGATCAGGAAGGAAGGGTCGATCGCGACGGGGTCGGCATCCATTATGAAGTTTACGGTAATGGCCCTGAGACGATATATTTCGTCCCGACATGGTCGATCGTGCATTCGCGCGTCTGGAAAGCGCAGATACCCTATTTCAGCGACCGGTTTCGTGTTGTCACACATGATCCGCGCGGCAACGGAAAATCAGACCGGCCCGAGCTGGCGTCAGAATACGATCTCGGCCATTCGGTCGGGGACGTGCTGGCGGTAATGGATCACGCCGGCGTTGGCCGGGCAACGCTGGTCGGGCTGTCCTATAGTGGGCTTGTAACCGCAACACTTGCGGCAAATCATGGCGACCGCGTTCGGGCGTTGATTTCCATCGCGGGCTATACGCCGATTTCGCCGGGCTATGCCCACAGGGACAAGAATTATGACGACGTCATCGAAAACCCGGTCGGCTGGGAAAAATACAGCAAACACCACTGGTTGACGGATTACGCAGATTTCTGCGCCTTTTTCATGTCGGAAATGTTCAGCGAACCCCATTCAACCAAACAGATCGAAGACACGGTTTCCTGGGCCGCCGAAGGCGACGGCGAGATGCCGGCAATGTCGATCGCCAACCGTTCGGGAGGGGAATATCTGGTTGACGACAGCATGTACGAACGGATTTCCTGCCCGGCCCTGTTCATCCACGGCACCAATGACCACATCGCGCCGATCGAAATGTCCAAACGCGCCGCAAAACTGTCAGGCGGAGAGCTGATGGTGCTGGAAGGCACAGGCCATTGCCCGCAAGCGCGCATTCCCGCGCGCGTCAACACCCTGATCCGCGATTTTCTGGCGCGCGAAATCGGAACCTTTGCCCCCAAACCACGGCGCAAATCCAATGGGGCGTTGCGTGTCCTTTACCTTTCCTCGCCAATCGGCCTTGGTCACGCGCGGCGCGATATTGCCATTACGCAGGAACTGCGAGCCCTGCACCCGAACCTGCAAATGGACTGGCTGGCGCAGGATCCGGTGACCTGCCTGCTGGCGTCGCATGGGGAAACGCTGCATCCGGGCAGCGAGAAACTGGCGAGCGAAACCGCCCATATCGAAAGCGAATCGGGAGAGCACGACCTGAACGCGTTTCAGGCCATAAGGCGGATGGACGAGATCCTGATCAAGAATTTCATGGTCTTTCAGGAAGCCGTGGAAACATGCAAATACGATCTGGTCATCGCCGACGAGGCCTGGGACATCGATCATTTCTGGCACGAACACCCTGACCTCAAACAAACCAAAATGGCATGGCTGACCGATCTTGTCGGCTGGGTGCCCATCCCCGAAAACGGCGATCACGAGGCTTTCCTGACTAGCGACTACAACGCCGAAATGATCGGCCATGTCGAGAACAGCCCCACCTTGCGCGATCGCGCCATTTTTGTCGGCAACCCGGACGACATCGTGCCGCTTGGGTTCGGGGCGGATTTGCCGCAGATGCGTGATTGGGTGCCCGATAATTTTGATTTTTCGGGCTACATTCTGGGACGGCATCCAAACCTGTTTGGCGAACGCGAACAATTGCGCGGGGAACCGGGCTATCGGTCAGGCGAAAAGGTCTGCATTGTCACTGTCGGAGGCTCGGGCGTGGGGGCAACCCTGATCCAGCGGATCCTCAGGGCCTATCCGATGGCCAAGGCAGA
>Ga0114932_10000437_pt1 | contig 49907 bp, 83 predicted proteins | sample 2SBtaG_2_FD_87286 | JGI IMG/M metagenome (GOLD analysis project Ga0114932, IMG submission 87286) | Deep subsurface microbial communities from Kolumbo volcano to uncover new lineages of life (NeLLi) - 2SBTROV12_ACTIVE470 metaG | ecosystem: Environmental > Aquatic > Marine > Volcanic ...
CCTGACCGAACCGACTGGAGAAAGTGGATAGAGGGGATTGAAGATGATAATAGGACATAATTTACACCCAACAAAAAGACTGGATAAACATCGTCGCGACGGACACAGGATTAAAATGTCTTGCGGTGGTGGAATGGGCGGTAGTAGCTGGCATGAGTATGTTACTGATATTTATGGTAGCGACCCAAACTACGAAGTTGTTACAACCCTAGATGGACAGACTAAGAGATTAGGAAAGCGGTTCATTGTAAAGATTGTGCCAGTTGACTTTCACGGTCAGACTGTTGATATATCTGGCTGGTGTGACGGCGGGTGTAGGAAGTCAGACAATCCTGTATACACTGAATGGTTTGATACTGTAAAGGGCGAGGAAGTAACATGGGTAAAGGGCGAGGGTGATAATGGCAAGATGAACAAGCGAATTCATCCATGCTTAATTGAATACCCTGTAGGTAAATAAGTAAAAATGATTAGCCATAAACACAAATGTATTTTTGTACATATCCCAAAAACAGGTGGGAGTAGTATAGAAAACGTGTTTCTTGGAAAAAGCGTTCCTCCTAAATATCAATATTCATATAAAAAAAGAAAATATCACTTCAAAATCAATGAGCAACACGCATTTCCCCATGAAATGAGAAGGTGTTATGGTATAACTTCATGGAGTGAATATTTTAAGTTTATAATCGTGAGAAACCCGTGGGAAAGATTTGTTTCTTATCGCTTCCACATGCTTAATCATAATTTACTGCATAAAGATATATCGTTTAATAGCTTCGTTAATATGTTTTTTGATAAAAACAAGAACCCTATAAAAAAAGAAAAGCATAGAGCTATGATAGAACCATGTATGTCATGGATTACTGACGACATAGATTATATAATGAGGCTTGAATCAATTGATTTAGAGTTTAATATTGTTTGTGATAAAATAGGAATCCCTAGACAAAAGCCTCCACACATAGGTAAAACCAACCATAAACACTACACCGAATATTATAATGAAGAGACGAAACAAATCATTGCGGAAAAATATGCAAAAGACATTGAGCATTTTGGGTACGGGTTTGGAGGTGAAGATGAGTAAAGTTGAACATAATGAAGAGAATATAGCAAGACTGGCAGAAGAAGTTACTGATTCCGTGGAGATGGATACTCTCATCCAACACTTCTATGAAGATCAGTATAACTATTACGAGAATGATAAGAAAGCGTTTGAAACAGACTGGCAAGATATGATCGGAGATGAAGATGACTGAGTATAGAGATCCGTTCGATAGAACACTAACTTTAAGTAAGCATGAGATGGTGGTAGATAGAGTACATGAAATCACAGTAGTCATTGAGGGCGGTATGTGTGTAGATGTCAGAGGACTACCAGAAGATTGGGACTATGCCATTGAAGATTATGATGTAGAGGGGCAAGGATGAGCAAACCATTCAAAGAAACAGTAGAGGAGCGAGCAAGGCGTGATCCCGAATTCAGGAAAGAACTAGAGCTTGAAATGCGGGAGATGGAACAGGAAGAAATTAACGAGATGCTAGGGAGTGACGATAACCGTTTATAATTAGTGGACACAGGGAGCCAGCAAGATGAGGAAGCTCGAAGATATTGAACTCAATAGTGTGTGGCTGGTGTGGCAACACGAAGGTTACTACAAAACCAGAGTAGTGGAAGCACACACCAACAGGAGTGAAGCTAGAGAAAGGGCTTCGACTCTATACAAAAATCAACCAAAAAATAACTCAATAATCAAACACAATTACAGCATTGAGAAAGTCAGGCTATGTGGAGACAAGGTGCGAGAAAGAGCGACGATGCACCAAGAATACATGAAAGAAAGAAACGAAATCAAAAACTAGAAGGAAATTAATAATGCCTAAAGTCAAGGAAACGTATCCACACAATCTTCCCTTAAACGAGGTGGGAACTAGGGTAGACATGGCAATAGAGGAACTCCTCAACGACTTTCAAGCTACTGATATTGAGTTAGAGAAAGATGTAAAAAACTCAGCAGGTCGTGTAGAGTTTTCCTGCAAAAGCATGGGGGTATCTGTATCGGGGGAGGTGTTGATTTTCGATGACGAAATTGAAGTTATTATTAAGCTGCCTTTTTTTGCGGGGGCTTACAAGAAGCGTGTGAGGGGAGTTATGGACAAACGAATCCCTAAATATCTGAAACAAAATTATGCCGAATAAGAAATGTCAATCATGTGGTAACGCCACGCCAGAAGATGAATACCTAGTATGTTCAGCACCTTATACTGCCATGTCAGTAGGCAGATGTCCAAGCTGTTTTGCTAATGATATATACCCATACCAAGATTTGGCTGACGCATGTTGGAGTGTTGGAGGGTTTGACCTTTGTGCTGACTGGTTTCAAGGTCTAATCATAAGTAATTTAATTTTTTATAACAAAACTAAAAAAGACTTTATAAAAGAAGTAAAGGAGATTGATTATGGAATCGAATTGCAAGAGCCTAGCAATTAGCTACCTGTGGCACAAGGCGGTGGCCGACAAGGAGAAGGCTCGCCTTTCCCTTGAGCTACTGTTAGAGAATGGTGTTGGTATTGGAGATCACTCAACTGGTGACTACCACCAGAATCTTGATGAGGCACTTGATCTATTGGTGGATGCGGAAGATCGCCTCGACATTCTGGAAAGAGATTATCCACGATGAATAAACCCAACCTTAAAATCTACAACCCAACGACACCCGACCACAGCGAGGCTAACTGTGAAAAATTAGCCAACCATGTTGTCGAGAGCCTATCCCCCGCCGTCCTTTTTAATATTGTTTACAAAGAACAACTATTTTATTACGTCATGGACAAAGACGCATTTGAAAATGATTGGGGAGAAAGTTTCGGAAATAATTAAAGTTTTCTCTTGACAATACCGATATGTATTGTATAATAGAATAAACCGCGTGCAAATTAACTTGATAGGTGTTTGAATGAAAATCAGCATTAGTGTAGAGCCAGACGAATTTACCGCTAGGGTAGCACAAGCGTTCGATCTAGAGTTTGATGGTACTATCACCACAGACATTCCAGATTTTGAACCACCCGATAAAAACTCATATAATATTGGCATGATTGTAGGGGCTAGCGGTAGCGGCAAGAGTCAGATTTTAAGAAATTACTTTGCCGAGTCTTCTGATTCCATTCTCTGGAACCCCGAAAAAGCCATTGTGTCGCACTTCAACAATCCAGAGATAGCGATTGAAAAGCTATTTGCCTGTGGCATCGCCTCTGTTCCAACGCTTTGCAAACCATATAGGGTTTTAAGTAACGGTGAAAAGTACCGTGCGACCATCGCTAGACTGCTTGGAAGTGGCATGATCCTTGACGAGTTCACCTCTGAGGTAAACAGAGAGACTGCAAAAAGCCTGTCGGTAGCACTTAGCAAATATATTAGAAAAAATGATTTGAAGAATATTGTGTTAGCTTCTTGTCACAAGGACATAATAGAGTGGATCGAACCGGATTGGGTTTTTGATTGCGACAGCGGCCAGCGTTTTGAAAATGTTGACCCTAGAACATCAATGAAGCGTGTAGCAAGGATTGAGATTTACTAATGTTTAAAAGACCGAGCATAAAGATTGATGTTTTTGAAGTACCGAAGGAACTTAAAGAAACCTACTGGGCTATATTCAAGAAGCATCACTACTTGGGCGACCAACTAAACAAGGCGGCTAGATGTTGGGTTGGATACCTGTGGGACAATCCCGTGGCTTTCGATTCCGTTTTGGCTATGCCTAGTGGCTCGCTCAAAAACGCTTGGCGTGAGCATCGCCTTGTTGTCCTGTCGGACTATCAAGGGATGGGTATCGGCAACAGGATGTCGGAATGTGTTGGTAAAATCTTAGTAGGAGAAGATAAAAGATTCTTCTCTAAGACCGCAAATATAAAATTAGGCGAGTACCGGAACCAGCAAGATATATGGCGAGCAACAAGCAAAAATGGGAAGGCCAGACTCGACAATCTTGGAAGAGGTAAAAACTACAACAATATGATTAAGGAATCATTGTCGAGAAGGGTTTGTTATTCACACGAATATGTGGGGTAATTTATGAAAAAGGCGTTTGTTTTTGACTTTGACGACACCCTAGCAACAACTGAAGCTAAAGTCCTTGTTGTCGGGCCGACTTCGTGTTGTGTGGGCGTAAAACAAGAACTAACGCCAGCAGAATTTAACGAGTATGAATTAAAGAGTGGCGAAAGATTTGACTTCTCTGAATTCAAATGTCCTCGCTTAGTTGAAGACGGCAAACCTACAGAACTCATACGGTTAGCAAAGGATGTATACGACGAGGATCACTCAGTTTATATACTAACTGCCAGAAGTAGCGACATGACATCTGCTATCGCAAAATTTTTATCAACACAGGACATAGAAGCAAAACAAATTATATGTGTTGGAGATAAGGACGAATCAGATGGGATAGCCGACAGCAAAAAAAAGGCACTCCACGCTATAGTTCGTGGATACGACAAAATATATTTCTATGACGACAACGAGAAGAACGTCGAGCTAGCTCAAACTCTTGGCGTGAAATCCTACCTAGTTTGAGCTTAAGGTGATTGATATGTCTTCAAAGCAACTTCATAATGAATCGACGGTCGTCGATCTACACACACATTCAATGCTGAAGGCCGATATTTTTGGTCGCAACCTAAGCAAGAGGAACGGAAACTGGCTGGCTAGACTATTCAAAGAGAAGTTCTGGCCTTTTAGTAACAGAGCATCGTTTCCGAAGATAGATGAGGGCGGGGTGGACGTTTTATTGTCTACGGCATACATCTTGGAGCGAGGGTGGATAGAAGACATTTCACTGATAGACTGGTTGTTATGGTTGACCCCCAGCGTTCGCAGGAGGATCGTAGACCCAACCTATTTTGATGCGACCAAGAACATGCTAGACGGGATGGAAAAGCAGGTGGAGGCTTACAACGCTGGCGTGAAAGGGACTGAGAGGAAGATGTCGATAGCACTCTGTCCCGACGATATAAAAACAAACATAGAGAACAAACACATTTCTGTTGTTCATGCCGTCGAAGGAGCACACAGCCTACAGGGAGTACAATCTGGAAAAGACAGTTACGATAAAATTACATCACATCCCGAGTCAGTAGAAGTCGAAGTGCTAAACAACTTGGAGCACTTTTTCAACAGGGGGGTTGCTTATTTAGGACTGGCTCATTTTTACCCAAACCACTGTGTCGATCCCGTATTCCCGTACCCAGAGTATGGAGCCAAACATATGAACTGGCGTAAGGCTTTGGGCAAGTGGGATGAAACCAATGGTCTAACATCGCTGGGCTTCAAGGTGGTTGACAGGATGCTTGATCTAGGTATGATTATAGATGTGTCACACTGCACCGTCAAGGCTCGCAAGCAAATATACGACCTTGTTGACTCAAGAGACAAATCCGAGTGCGTTCTAGCTACTCATATGGGAGTGTTTGAGGTCAACAGACTGACATACAATCTCCAAGACTGGGAACTAAAGTGGCTAGCAGACAGAGGTTGTGCTGCTGGTATCATCTTTATGAATTACTGGCTATCTTCTGTGGATAGCGGGCTAGGATTGAAGTACATCGAACAAACCCTAAACCACATCATCAACGTGTGTGGTGAAGATACTGCTGCTATCGGCACTGACTTTGACGGGTTTACCGATCCGCCAGATGAGATAGTGGATATGTCTGAGTTGCCTCGTATCACATCCTACTTAAAGGGTGTAGGTTATAGTGACGAGGTTATAAAAAAGTTTCTTGGCGAGAACGCTATGAGAGTTCTAATGAATGGATGGAAAAAGAAATGATAAGTTTTGCAGAGAACATTATCATTCGTATATGGATATGGGTCATGTTCTGCTTTCCAACGCAAGATTAAGGATCATATAATGAAAAATACATATAAGATTTGCCAGATCGTCCTGCTGTTGTCAATTTTAGTGATTCAGCAAGTATCTATAAACAGCCTGAGTGAGCAAATTAGGCAGGCTAAATCTCTACATTACTCTCACGAACGCGACATCAACGATGTTCGCATGATGCTCCATACATTCACAGACATTGCCCCAAAGGAGATGGCAAGGATCGCTCGTACAGCAGCGAGAAGTGAAATGTCTAGACTTGGCTTGTTCCCAGATGAGGAAATTAAATTAGACGACCAAGAGAGCCAGCCAAATGATTAGTTTTTTGTTTGATGTAGATGGCACTCTTACCCCAGCACGAAAAAAGATGGAAGAAGATTTTAAAAGGTTTTTTGGATTCTGGGTTAACAATCAACACGAAAGAGGGAACAGGGTATTTCTTGTCACGGGATCAGACAAAGAAAAGACGAAAAGTCAGATTGGCTTGGCTCTATGGAGACTTGCTGCGGGATGTTATCAAAACTGCGGCAACCAACTCTACATAAGGGGTCGCTTGAGGGAGGAGTCATCGTGGGAGCCTTCCGATGAACTTCGGTCAAACATAGCAAGGGCAGTCGAGTCCAGTGTATGGTACTGTCGAGCAGAAAACAACCTCGAAGAGAGGGCTGGCATGGCGAATATGTCCACCGTAGGAAGATCGGCTTCCCCCGTGCTTAGAAAAGAATACTTTGAATGGGATAAAAAACACAGAGAAAGGGAGGAGATTGCACGACTACTCTCCCAAAAGCATCCAGAGCTGGAATTCGCCATCGGTGGAGAAATAAGCATAGACATCTACCCAAAAGGAAAAGATAAGTCTCAAGTATTGTCAGATATGTTTGGACGCACTGTGTTTTTTGGCGACAGATGTGGAACAAGCGGAAACGATTACCATATCTCTCAAAAGGCTGACGAATACCACCATGTAAAAGACCCAAACGACACCCGACAAATATTGGAGACGATCTATGGCTGACTTTTGCTACGACTGCACAGCAGAACTCTTTGGAGATGGGAAAAGAAACGATTTTGCAGATGAATGGGGAGAAGATCGTGACTTATGGAATGTCCTATGCGAAGGGTGCGGATTTATCGTTGTAGACAAGAGCGGCAAGAAGGTCAACAATGAACAACGAAAATAATCTAATGGAAGTAATCATGCGTTTCCTATTGTGGTATGTGGGAGGATATGTACTCGGCTACTTATTTATTTACCTGTTATATAATATAGGAGTTTTTTGATGTTTGGCGATTTGAAAAAAGCGTGGAGTAACATTTTGTACAACTCAGTATTCACAGCCGACCATTATTCACAGACGGTCACAATCCCAATAGAACAATTTGAGGCTTTCCAAAAAGAATTTAACATATGCTTTGTTGAGCCTGAAGAAGATTCCGAATTCAAATCTTGGCAGGATGGCTGGCAAGAGGAATAACGCCACAAAAAACGTGCGTTAGATAATCATTACTACTATAATTAGACTGGACGGGGAGCCAGCATGAGATGTGAAACTGAAGACCTGTCAGACTCAGACTACTTTCTGATAGTCGATACAATAAGAGGCAAGCACTCTAAAAACATAGAAAAATTTTACAAACAAGTAGAAGAAGAAAAAAATAAACCAGAGAAGCCTAAGTCGTTTTGGTCACGGCTTCTCCTATTCTGGAGGTAATGATGTTTTGGCAAAGAAAAAAGAAGACCAACAAATTGATGACCTAATTGGCTCAATAGAAAAAAATCTAAGGATCGGCAAGGATGAGAAGCGGCGGTTACGACGAGAGTTCCGGCTCCGTAGAATCGAAGAAAAAACTAAGCTCATGGTGGCGAAGGGTAACAGATGGAAGTGGCTGGCTGCGGTAATTGGATTAGGCATTGTCGCCTATATGGTGTTTAAATTCGTAGGATAAGGGATAAAACATGTCTGTAAGATTTGATAATAGAAGTGTTAGCACTTTCAAAAAAGATATTTACTTTGCAACCCAGTTAGAAAAATATTTTTTTCACAGGTGGCTTAAAGCATGTGAAAATAATGAGAACACGCATAGACTCATCAGCGATTACACCATTACAACTTGGGACAACAATGGTGTTGATAATGACGGCGGGTTCATAGCTAGCGGCAAGACGGGCGGTGCGGACTACAAGGTCACTGGATCGTTCGGAACCCCACATGAGTCCCGTTTTCTTGAAGAACATCCACTGGAGGTTAAGTGGGTTCCAACGGCTGGCAAGTTCACCTTGAAAGAGGGCGATCTCAGGTCGTATATCAAAGAGGGTGCTAGTATTCTCTTTATATATAACTCAGTGAAATGTGGAACCGATCTTAGGAAACCAAAAGACTACAATCTAGAACGCCATATTAAATTAGTGGAGTCTAAGAGCCAGCAGATTAGGTGGGGTATAATGTGGGCTGACAAGGTTAGTCGATTCTACGAGGAAGCCAGAAGTGATGGCCTCATTAAACCAATTCCCTATATGGGTAATAAACTTGGAGTTGTTTTGCCGGATTATAATTTTCACAAATGGTTTACCATAGAAAAATGGGAAACATAAATGAAACTAGACCATATCGCGTTTCGCGTTCCCAATAGGGACAAGACTGTGAACCACCTCTCCCGCATGTTTAACTACGAGGTGGGTGCAGAGTTTGAAATTAATTTTGACGATAACTCCAAGGCTCAATGCAAAGCTCTGGTCGAAGATTCGCTCCCCGAGGTTTTCGTGTCAGAGGGGAGCCGTGGTTCCATAGTGGAGAAGTGGATTCAGAACACACCTAGTGAGCACGGAGGCATCCACCACATAGCCTACAAGGTTGAGAACATAGATCCCATCGTGAAAAAATGGAGAGACGATGGTATAGAGTTCTTAAGTGACGATGTTATTGACTGTCCCGATGACGATCTAAGACAAATATTCACGAAGCCACAACCCCTGCTTGGGGGTATCATCATAGAGCTAATCGAGAGAGGCGACAAGGGGTTTTGTGAGAACTCCGTCAAAGAACTAATGGAGTCTACCGATGAAGTTTGAAGACGGCTTGAAGCTAGATTTTGACGATGTTTTAATTAAGCCTAAGAGGTCTACCTTAGCTACTAGGTCTGGCGTAGGCATTGCAAAAGGTTATAACTATCTCCATGCTGATACACGAGAATTGGCAGTTCCCATAATAGCGGCGAACATGGACACAACGGGAACCTTTGCTATGTCAGAGGCTCTTGCTGGATTTGAAGGTGGGATCGGAATGCAAACCGCCCTGCATAAACACTACAGCCTTGCCGAACTGACTAAATATTATAGAGCTGGCTGGCGTTTAAATACTTGGTTCACAATAGGAATCAAGGAGGATGATGTTCGCAAACTGCGTGCAGTAAATGAGGCGGTACTATTCTATGATAATGATCCGTCCTTGAGGTGTGAGATTGGTATAGAGAAAATTTGTATTGATGTAGCCAATGGATACCAAAAGGTATTTGTTGACCACGTTAAGAGGATTAGAAATGAATTCCCACACGCAGTTATCATGGCTGGCAATGTTTGTACTCCAGAGATGGTAAGTGAGCTATTAATTAGCGGTGGAGCAGATATAGTCAAGATCGGCATTGGACCGGGAAGCGTTTGTGCCACGAGAAGAATAACTGGGTGTGGCTATCCACAATTGTCGGCCATCATAGAGTGTGCCGATGCTGCTCATGGCATAGGGGGACATATTTGTGCTGACGGAGGATGTAAAGAAGCGGGGGATGTCGTAAAGGCTTTTGCCGCCGGTGCAGATTTTGTTATGCTCGGAGGCATGTTAGCAGGAACGGATGAGTGTGAAGGCGAATGGGAGTACGACCAACAACTTGGTGCTACAAGAACATGGCCCAAATCACTCAAATTCTACGGGATGTCCAGTGAAACTGCAATGCAAAAATATAGTGGTGGGATGGAGACTTACAGAGCTTCAGAAGGTCTAGTCAAGAGCGTTCCATACAAAGGGCCAGTTGAGAATGTGCTTCAGGAAGTGGCTGGCGGCATTAGAAGTGCGTGTGCATATGTCGGAGCACCGACACTAAAAGACCTTCCCAAGTGTGCCACCTTTGTCGTGAAGAGATAATTCGTTTACCCAGATAGGCATAAAATGCGTATAAAAAAACACAAACGTTTAAACTTTAAGAAGTGAATCCCAAAATGGAGAAACATACACTATCGAACGTACTTAGCTCTTTGTACGACCCCTCATTGTCTACAGAGACGGCTTGGGAAGCATACAGTAACTTTGTAGAGCTTTTTCTTGACGGAGACCCCGCTACAATAAACTATTTATGTACAATATGCGAGCTTGGCAGCAAGCAGAGGCTGTTGTTAAGGCATAAAATAGCCGAGTATGGTTTCGAGCTTACGCCAAACGAGCTAAACCAATACGTTCTCTTAATACTCATGGCACTGACCGAGTATATGGAACTCAAGGATGCCTAATGACTGTCAACTTTATACACGTTCCCAAGACTGGGGGCATTTCTGTACAAAAAATATGTGGACACATAAAGAACAACACAATAAAATACAATCCACATCATGTTGATATATATGATCCACGAATCTCGAACCAGTTAGTTATAATAAGAAACCCAATCGAAAGATTCGTTTCGGCGGTAAGATATATAGTGCGTAGCCTTCGTGTTATTCATCAACACAAACATTCCACCAAATTTAATGAAGATAGACCGACAATCCTAGCCAATCCACTTGGTCCCGCCTATTTGGTTCCTACGTTCGTTGGGAAAAACAAGTCACAACTTTTTAACCTGCTGTTCAGGAAGGGGGCTAAAACCCCAGATAGCTGGGCCAATATCCTTAGCGACCCCAGACATCGGTTCCATGAAGCCTTAATACACATTATTTCCAACAACGAGAGCCACGACCTTAAGATAGGCCCGCAAAGCTGTAAGTATATTTACCCCATTGAGCCGCAGTCTAGCTGGCATCACAATCCTAAAATTGTAATAGTGATGGATAATTTTCAGGAAGAACTTTCTTTTTTGCTAAAGAGTCTTGACATCGATGCCGATATACCACATATGAACAAGACACCCCGCTCTCAAGATGACACCATTTCCGAAAAAAATTTGGGGTGGATTAAAGAAAAATATGCCAAAGATTTTGAACTATACTATAATTATAATGATGTTCTCCCTAGGGAAAGGATTATGGTTGCGTGATGCATGAGTACAAAGCCACCATCGACCGTATAATTGATGGCGACACCATAGACCTGATCGTGGATCTTGGGTTTCACATTAAAATAAAGATTAGAGGGCGACTAAAGGGGGTTGACACCCCAGAGCGTGGACATCCCGAATGGAACCACGCAACAGAGGTTTGCAGGGGGCTTCTCCAAGGGGTTCAGGCAGACACCGGTAAAGAGTATATAATAATAAAAACAACAAAGACCGGCAAATACGGACGCTGGATTGTAGAAATAGATGGGGTTACAGATGAGCTTGCAAAACGATGGCCGTATGGAAACTGGCCAGTCCTTTGAGCCATACCCAAGCCCTATTGACGCCTGCGACCACTGTGGGTGTTTCAGTAAGGTTTTGTATGTAGCATCACAAACCGTTTGTGATGAGTGTTTTAATGTTTTTTTTGAGAAAGATGAAAATGAAAAGACTACTGATTGCCACGTTTCTTATTCTAGCCGCCGCTCTAACTCAAGACGCACAGGCTCAGGAGATTAAGCGAGAACCCAGAGTCATCAAGGTGCTCGATCTTGGTAGTGTTGTGCGAAATTCCTGCAACCAGATCAAGACCTGCACGCAGCAAACCTTGGGTGGTATTGAGTTGATTCTGCGTGCTCCGTTTACTAGGAGTCCCGACAGACTCCCGTTGTTCAAGGAGTATCGTTACTATAAACCGATCTATGTTCCCGGTAGATGGGAAAGGGTTAAGTAGCTCGTGTAGGGGCACGAAAGTGCCCCGTATTTTTTTGGAGCGGCTATGGGAAGACCATGCAAATGCTGTAAAGACGACGATAGTAGCAGTAGTAGCAGTAGTTCACAGAGCATTAGTGAGAGCATTAGCCAGTCAATATCTGGCTCCGCAAGTACAAGTGCCAGTGCCAGTCAAAGCATTTCTGCTAGTGCTAGTGCAAGCACCTCTTCGGTTAGTGGAAGTAGTTCTTCGGCCAGTGCAAGCAGCTCTTCAGCCAGTGCAAGCAGTTCTTCGGCCAGCAGTTCTTCGGCCAGCGGTTCTTCAGCCAGTGCAAGCAGCTCTTCAGCCAGTAGTTCTTCGGCCAGTGGAAGCAGCTCTTCAGCCAGTAGTTCTTCGGCCAGTTCTTCGGCTAGTGCCAGTTCTTCGGCTAGTGCAAGCAGTTCACGAACAACAAGCTCTAGTGGTCGTCCTTCGTCGGGCGTGACCAGTGGCAGCAGCAGCGGCTCGGCGTCAGGGTCTGAATCAGCGTCACGGGATGACAACCCATGCGAGGCAGGCTCGTGCTATTACCTATGTTCCGCACCAACCGGACCGGGAAGCGAGCACTGGATTATTGACGCAAACGACTGTGACCACCGAGGTGACTGCACATGCGAACTTCCGGGTGCTCCGCCGGTTAACTGCGAAGGCCCAGCCGGAACAGTCACCCGATGTCTACTGGGGGGGTGACAAACATGATCTCAAGGAAAAGGACAATGAAAAAAACAAGTATTGATTCCAACGGAAAAACTGTTATTGGAGACGTTGATGCAACGTGGGAGGACGTTGACTGTCCTCATCTGGAGAACGATCATACATGTGACCTAGCGTCAGCCCTTGCCGGAGTACCAGCAGCCACCAACCCCTACGCCTGCTCCCTTTGCACGCAGTGGGAAGATGGTCGCACACATACATGCAGAACAGTTCAGAGGCTTGCGAGAAGGGCATCAAAAAAACACGGCCAAGAGTTGCAGCTTACAACAGAGCAAAAACTTGGAGAAGGTGTAGGAACGGAACTCCACAAGATGATACCAAGCTTTTTGGAGAGGTCTGGCTGCAACTGCAAGAGCTTGGCAAAGAAGATGAATGTCTGGGGACCAGATGCTTGTGAAAAGAATCGGGCACATATTGTGAACCACCTAGTTGCACAGGCGAATGGAAGAGTTATTTTTAGCTGGGTTCCAAGTTCAGCAACGAGGGTTGTGGCCAACAGCCTTTTAACCTCCGCTATAAACAAGGTCAAAAAGAAAGAGGCCAAAAACCCCAACAAGGACAAGTGGTTCTGTGCTGTGACTACGGCTCCCCGAAGAGTCCCGACAGTGAAGACCTGCACTGAGTCTCTGGTGGTTGCTGGCTTTGAGCCGTTCCTTTTTGCGGAACCGGATACCATATTGTCAGATGCGGACAACGAGTTTGTGATACGGCACAAAGAAAAGAAGGGAGTTTGGCATAATTGGCTGTACAGTGCTAGGTATGCGTTAGATAACAGTGACGCCAATATAATACTAACAGTGCAAGACGATAGCTTATTTCATCCAGATTCCAAAACCTTCCTTGAGAATCATATATTGTGGCCCGATACAAATGTTGGGTTTGTTTCCTTGTACACACCAAAACACTACAGTATCAAACCAAACAAGAAGACGATGATGAGAGATTATGGAGTCAATCGCGTCATCACAAGGAGCATGTGGGGAGCGTGTGCCTTAGCGTGGCCAAGAAAGGTGCTTGAGGAGGTAATAGAGTTAGATTTTTCCCAAAAATGGCTTGGTGCACGAACAAAAACGGCAAGCGTTTGGGAAAGAAAGAAGGCTGAAAGAATAGCGGAACCTTGGAGAATACAAAATAGTGATACCGCCATCGGTAAAATAATGAACCTTATGGGTAGAACTATGTGGTTTTGCGACCCGTCCCCAGTTCAGCATTTTGCAACAACATCAGCTATATCTCATGGGGGGAATAAAGGACGAAGGAACTGTGGAAGATGTGCTAAATGGAGCGAATCACTTGCAGAACAAATTCCCCTACAAACAAACGGCAAACCTCTTGATAGATTTAGTTACGACGAAATTATAATGGATACAGAGGATGAAAATCAATCCGACTCATAATGTAGAGTTGTATTTGGGGTCTGTAAACGAAGAAACCAAGGAGCCTTTTTCCTATGAGGATCTAGTTCGGGAGGTTGGTTTCTTTCAAGATGAATTAGAAAAACATATTCCCGTGTGTATAACTAGTGTGGAGTTTATCTCGGGGTCAAAATACAGGGAGACGGGGTGGAAAATTTCAGCGATAAATTATCCCCGCGTTGGAAACTCCTTCAAAGACATAGACAAATTCATGCTGGATCTAGGCAGAGTGCTGTTGTTTAGGTTTAAGCAGAATCGAATTACAGTTATAGGTTCCGACAAAACTGTCATGCTGGGCAAATAAAATACAAAAAAGTCTTGACAAAAGCACAATTGGGTGTATAATATATTGGCAGTGTGACACAATCTAGGAGAACAGACCAGTGACGATAACGGTAGAACAGACAATGACACGCTCGTACACCAGTGGCCCCGCCATTAGCTTTACGTTTTCTCCGAGTATCTCGTTTATGGAAGACGATTTAGGTATCGTGTTCGCAGTAGTCGAGAGCGACGAAGAAGTGACCATTCCAACTGGGTGGAATATGGGTGCAACCGCTCTGGCCACACGAGGAGCTACGCATCTGTGCAGGGTATATGGATTTTATAGAATCATGACATCTAGCCCCCCTAGCTCCATTAGTTTCACCTGTACTTCAGCCACCGCCGACGTTAGATTCATAGTCCATAGGGTTTCTGCAAGTCTTGGATGGAGTTCGGGAGATTTTTGGAACAACGAATCGTCGGGTTCCGACGTTAGTCCCAGCTACCCCAGCCCCGGTTTTCCTCCGACATACGATATCGGAGCAGCCACGTCTACTACCTTCGATGACGCCCTTATTAGGTTTGCCGGATGTAACGACAACGGAGATGAAGGTACGTTCGATACCACTCAATCATTCAGCGGCCACACCAAACTAGCCATGCTAACGGGTAGCGAAGTCGGGGCGGTTAGCCTGCGGGACGACGCTCTTGCACTCGGAACAATTTCAGCTTTAACACTTGACACAATTTCAGTTTCAGGTGGTGAGGTGGACGGAATAGCTTTCCTTAACGTATTCTTACGAGAAGGCGGAGCGGGCGGTAGCGATTTACTATTACGTGGAGTTGGATAAAAGGGGGGCGAAAAGGCATCGACAGATAATGAAAGTATTTGTTGCATTGACTGGTTGATCGGTGGGCCAGTATAAAAACCGATTAAATTTATAATTGCCGATAAGCAATTCGCGTTAGCTGCCTAGTGTAGCTTGGGGCTGACTTGAGCCTTATTAACCAATCAAGTCAAAAAAGGTTTTGTATGTTTCCTCAAAAAATATTCCTAGGTTGGATATGGGCCATCTGAGCATACCAACTAAACTTATCAGATTAGCTTTGTTTGTTGTGCGAATACAATAGACTAACAATGTAGAAGCAAATGTGGAAGTTATACTGGACGCGGGTTCGATTCCCGCCGCCTCCACTCGCGGTCTATTTTCTAATCACAAACACAACCGAGGAGCAAAAATGTCTTGGAACAACTGGCTTAAATTTTTATGCTGGGTTGGCTGGCACATGTGGGAATACATTTACAAAAGTGATTCCGACAGCATGGAGTCGCACAGGGAGTGCAAGAGGTGTGGCGTCAAGCAGACCAACTTGCAGGGAGAGTGGGTATAGACTAGGTATGCTTGAATCGTTTGGCAGCAAGGAACCCGATGACTGGGACAATATCTTTTTTCAAGAGGCTGCCCTGTGGTCTAGAAAAAGTCACGACACGCAAACAAAGTGTGGCTGCGTCCTAGTCAAAGATAGAACCGTTATTTCCTCTGGGTATAACGGTTTTATCAGAGGTGTTGACGACACTCTTCTGCCAAACACCAGACCCGACAAGTATCCCTATATGATTCACGCAGAGGCCAATGCTGTATATAATTCTGTTAGAATTGGAAGATGTACTTTAGACGCTTGGGCCTACATAACAGCGATGCCATGCCTACAATGCCTACAGACACTCTACCAGTGTGGCATAAGCAAGGTACTTTTTTCTAACATATCAGACCCAAAAATGTGCACACATAGCTATCGTTACATGACAATATACGGAATGATTAAAGACAAAATCGAGCTGATATACATACCAACGAACAAGCTTGACAGCTCGTACCTACAGGAAGCCGCCAAAGAAATTGAAAAAAATAAAAAAAATGGTTGACAAAGGAGGCCACATAGTTTATAATAGTGGTAGCGAGCAAACAAACATGCTCTAAAAGTTAGTGGTTACTAAAGAAGGAAAAGGAGATTTTTGATGACAACAAATTGGAATTCAATTCTTACAACGAAGAGAAGCCTTAGCACGGTTTCTAAATTTGCAAGCGGAAAGATGTCGGGGAAGGAACTTTCTTCCTCTTTCGCTAATACCCCGAGTAGCGGGACCGTGAATACGTTGTTGAGAAGTCACGGTGTTGAAAAGGCGAGAGTTTTGGCTCAGAAGGCTTTGTCTCGTCGATAAGTTGTTTAATTTTTTAGGGAGTTTAAATGATGTTGAATAACAGAATTATTCTTAAGGGTAATCTCACCAAAGATCCAGAGTACAAGAATATCTCGGAAAAGGATCTTGTTACATTTCGGATGGCTGTTAACGAGTCAACCGGAAACGGAAAAGAGGAAACCATCTATCTCGATGTGGATGGATGGGGCAGTCATGCCGCCTATGCACAAAACGTTACGCTGAGTAAGGGTGACAGAGTAATTGTGGATGGCAGATTGCGTCAACGCAATTGGGAAGACAAGAACGGTGTCTCTAGGACTTCGTATAGTGTCTTGCCCAGCACGTTCTCGAAGGTTGTTAAGCCAACAAAGGTTGAAACGGTCACGCAGGACGCTGAGGCAGAGGTCTTTTAAGTTGCGAGTACGAAGCCTCCACAGACCTAGCCATGTCGTAAAACTGGCTTTTTATAATGAGTAAGAACAACAAGAAAAGTATTGTCTCTCAGCTTAGAGACGTAAATCACAGAATCCAGATCCTTTCAGAAAGATCCTATAAGCCTGACTTGGGACGCTCTGAAACTAAGGAACTAGATAGACGGAAAAAGAAATTAATAAAAACTAAGGAAAAACTTGAAAAAAGACTTGACATTCACACCGTAGAATGATATAATATATATAGATCGGGTCGCCCCCGATTTTAGGAAGGTGGCCGAATAACCGGAGCCAGCAGGAGACGGTAAGGCACACACCCAACAGAGTATGTCCAAATGGATGAGGCTGTTAGGCGTGGTACAAATTAGGGAAGCTCCTTCACTGGGGTAGCCAGATTTTGCCCCGAAAAGTTGTAGGTATCTTTAACTGGAAATCCTACCCTTCCATTTTTTATTGACATTAAGTGACATATATTTTAAACGCAATGCCCCGCCTCTGGGGTATTATTTTTATAACCGTTGTCCTACTTATACTAATCGGATTGGAATACGACCAATGAAAAAGCAAAACAAGAAAAAAAATCAGCAAAACCGACGAAAAGAGCGGAGAAATGCTAGAAAACAAAAAGCTAAAAAAGAAAGAAATAAGGAAAAAAGACTAACGAGATGGCTCGCAAATGTCGAAAAGAAAAGAGCGGAGAGGGAGACTTACCATCTTGAAGAAGAGATCAGAAAAATACAAGCGAAAGCAGACCGAGAGAACCAAGAACTCATAAGACAGCACTTGGAAGCTCAAGAAGCTGCCAAGAAAACAGAAGAAAACTTAAGAGAGCTAGAAGATCAAGAATAGGGAGTAAATAATGCAAAATACAGGGACTTTTGACGGGACTATCGGTTTTTGGGTGTTGTTTTGTTTTATGGCCCCCATCGCCCTAGCCTTTTTATCAAGAGCGTTATGGGCAATTGCCGCATGTTTTCCAGAGGTTAAGGAAGTCCCCGTGGTGGTGGAGAAGATTGTATATCGTTCCGCACCCGCCGCACCCGCCGCACCCACCGCCCCCAAACAAAGAAGACATACACGAGCCGCTCCATCCAGAGAAGACGAGGCAGAGTCGGCCACAGATCCACAAATAATGGCAGACACTATAGGATGTCTCAAGAAATTAGGCTTTCGTGTCACCGAGGCAAAAAAAATGGTCAAAGATCTGTGTGCCTCAAAAGCATACTTGGACGCAGAAAGCCTTCTAAACGACTGTTTGGAGCAGTTAAAATGAGTTAATTGTGTATAATACTATGTACGTGTTTAACCCATTACGCTTGGAAGATCTCGATGGACCCAAAAGAGATAGTATCAGAGTTTGCAAAAAACATTGATAAAATTAAATACACCGACTCTCCACAAAGCTGGAAGGTAAGCAATAAGATTACCGTTGGCTGGGAAAAGGTTCTACCTGAGCCGCCAAAGAATTCCTCTCCAACAACCCTGAAAGAACTAAACTATCTTTCAGATCTCACTAATCGGCCTACCATTTCGCAAAAGGAGCTGGTAAAGCTTGTTGATGACGAGCCTCTTGATTTGTTCAACAGGACTCTCGCAAAAAATAGCCTGTACTTTAACAGGTCTAATTTTGATGAGGTTTGGAATGTGGCTCTTCCGGTGATTAAAAATTTGAAATGGCTACATAATCGGCCAAGACCAGACCAGTTGGCTCCTTTTTTTGGTATTAGAGTCAATGTGATTGAATCAGAAACATATCACACTCCGGCCTATCCATCTGGCCACACCGCATATGCTGCCCTCGGTGCACATCTACTGTCTTCCATGTACCCAGAGTGTAGCGATTCATTTTTTTATTCTGTAAAGCTTGCTGGCTATGCTAGATGTGTGCAAGGAGTGCACTTTCCATCCGATAATGCAGCGGGAATGGTTATTGCTGGTGTAATATGGGAAGATATTAAATACGATTTATTTCCAGAACTATTTTCGCAACACACAGGTTAAATCATGAAAAATTTTTGTTTAGGTTTCCTAGCAGCTTTGTCCCTATCTCTAATTAGCTACATCTTATGGGAGAACCATAGACACGTTCCGGTGGTTGTAAAGCAGGTTCCGGTTCCGGTTCCTATGTTCCAGCCTCCCGCCGTTTCCCCTGAACCGGCTGTAATACACGATGACACTTTATACCCAATAGATTCAGAAATTCAACAGTAATCAAGGAGTTCTACCATGCTTGATATCACCTTTAACAGACGAGACTTTCTCAGGGTTGGCACACTTGGCACAGGGCTAGGGATGATCCCCTTTTCAAATGAAGCCTTCGCGGAAGAAGGGTTCTCTGCACCCAACAACAAATCTGTAGTTTGGGTTTGGTTAGGTGGTGGCCCAACCCAGTTTGAAACTTTCCATGCTCCCACTGAGAATGTTCCAGATCCATATGTTCCGGTAACAGGGGTAGTCACCCACAAGAACGGGCTGGCTTTTGGTGGCTTGTTCAAAGAGCTAATCAAGCAGGGAGATCACCTTACGGCGGTAAACTCTTTTTCTCACGGAGATTCCTCTCACAGACAGGCAACACACTGGATGATGACAGGGCATCGTAACCCAAAACGAGAAAACACTGCTGACTCAGAGTATCCCGGTCACGGTGCTATTGCCTCTGCGGTATTTGGGTCTAATCATCCCTTAAACGGAATGCCTGCTTACGTAAAGCAGGGAAAAATCGAAGGGGAGCAGCCGACCTACTTAGGCGGGGCACACAAACCTTTCGACCCCTCGAACAAAGATAATCTTACCCCGAGGGTCGAAGTTAGTCGTTTTGCAGAAAGAAAAGACCTGCTTGCATCTTTAGATAGACCCAACAGAGTCACCTCTAGAGACGCCGAATCGTTTACCAAAATCGGCAACACTGCCTACAATGTTATTCTAGGTAATGCCAAAGACGCATTCGATCTCGACCAAGAACCGGAAGCGATGCGAGAAATGTATGGGAAGGGTGGTATTGGAGACCAAATGCTGCTTGCCCGCAGGCTGTCCCAGTTTGGAACGAAGTTTATTACCGTTCACTATGGTGGATGGGACATGCATGGAAACATCAAGAAGGCACTTGAAGGTAGAGTTCCGGCTCTCGACAAGGCTCTCTCCGCCTTTGTTAAGGATATTTATGACAGTGGAATGTCGGAAGACACGCTACTCGTTGTTACTGGAGAGTTTGGCAGGACAAGGCTAAACGGGAATGCTGGTAGAGACCACTGGCCGTCTATTACTCCCATGCTACTGTCTGGCGGCAACTACGATCATGGCCGAGTAATCGGAAAGTCCGACAAGGCTTATGTGCCGACAGAGAATAAGGTTGGGCCAATAGACGTTGCGGCCACTCTGTTTGACCACTTTGGTATCGACAAACAGACTCAAAGAACAGACCAAGGAGGTAGACCCCGCTACCTGCTTGAAGGCGACGGTAGAATAATCATTTAACAACAAAACGATAAGGAGTTATGGGATGAATAAGTTGGTTCGGAATACGGCGTTAGTCTTGGCGATGGTGATTTCATCGGTTGCACAGGCACAGGAAAAGGTTGCTCAACATCTACAGGATGTTAGTGTCACTATTAAGTCATCGAATTCTGAGGGATCGGGGGTTCTTATTACTAGGGAATTGCAAAAGTCTCCAGAAGACGCCGAGAAAATTAAAGTTAACTTTGTTGTGACGTGTGCTCATGTGGTGGACAACCTTCGTTCTACCCGCGATATCATTAACAGCAAAGGTCAGAAGCAGACCATCATAGAGTTTCGTGACGCACAAATCGTCAAAGAGCTTGTTGAAAATGGTCGAAAGGTTGGCGAGCTTAAAATGGATGCAAAAGTTATCTTGTATTCTGACGCCGAAGACGGAGAAGATTTGGCTGTGTTAATGGTTCGTAAACTTGGATTTGTTGACACTAATACTGAGTTTGAGCTTGCCGAAAAGCCTACGGCTATTGGAACCAACCTCTTCCATGTCGGAAGTCTACTTGGCCAATCTGGGGCAAACTCGATGACGGCAGGAATAATGTCTCAAGTTGGTAGAGTTCTCAATCTTGGAAGTGGTGATGGAGTCATCTTTGACCAGACAACAGTCACGGCCTTTCCGGGATCTTCTGGTGGGGGAGTTTTTCTCACTAACGGTAAGTATGTTGGAATGTTGGTGCGTGGGGCTGGCGAAACCTTTAATCTCATTGTGCCCGTTCGACGTATGAGGAAGTGGACTTCTTCTCGCGGTGTTAACTGGGTGTTAGACCCCAAGGCTGCCGCCCCCACGTTTGAGGATATAAAGAAGATTAAACCCGAAGCAGAGGGAGATGAGAACAAGAGTAAGTCGGAGACATCGAAATCTTTTCCTTACTTGATACGTCCGGTCAATACAGAGCTGCCGATATCCACCAGAGATAAGGGAGATCCAAAGCAAGAGAGATAAGACATGAGGTTCTACGAATACCGACAATCTGCCACTTCTCCGCTAAGGTATCATCTGGAATTACGCCCAGACGAACTAGAGCTAGTCAAGGAGCGGGTTGCTGAGATAATCCAGATAATTAGCAACACCAGCGAGCCAGCTAAAATCAAGGGGGCTAAAGATGAAGATTCCGGGACTCGATAGGGGGTGGCTGTTTGTTTTGTATTTAGGACTCGTGTCGTTTTTTATCATATCTATTATCTTGCTAACAAACGCAATATTCTAAGGAAAATTATGACAAGCAAAGAAGTTAAGTTACTGTTCCTGATGTTGGTATTAATGACGGCTGCATTTACAACGCAGAGCTTTGTGCTATTCAAAACCCAAGAGGAGATAAAGAGCAAGCAACTCACGCTTGAAGAGTCTCACGAAGAAGAGCTTGACTCTATTTACCAGCTCTTGGCTGCTGCCGCATTTACACAAAGAACCAATATGAACTTATCTGTCAAGACAAACCATTACCTTACACACCCCAAGGGGCAACATGGTGAAAAGCCTAACTTTACCTGCGAGGAATGCTGGAAGGGGTTCGAGCACCTTGTGAAAAATATGCCAACCATGCCGGGTGGCAACGGTGTCTATTGGGATCATTTTTATAAACAACCCTACGAAAAGCTCAAAAAGATGAGAGAGGAACAAACTCAATGAACGACTCGCTGAAGAAGATTATTGTAGATTGTGACGGCGTCATTGCTGGCAAGGACCACGGGGGAGACTACGCACTAGCCCCACCACTTGTTCACGGCATCGAACAGGTCAACAAGCTCTATGATCTGGGATACGAAATAATTTTATATACCGCACGGTACGGAGATAGGGAAAATGGCAATATCCACATGCAATACCAACGCGGCTATCAAGAGTGGTTGATATGGCTAGACAAGAATGGAGTTAAGTACCACAAAGCGTTTATGGGTAAACCGGCAGGAGTTCTTTATATAGATGACAAGGCCGCTAGAGTTAGAGGCAACGATACAGCCGGATGGCAAGAGGTGTGGAAAGAAGTGGAAGACCTCAAAGGTAAAGACAAATACGGAAACCATTTCACCGACGAACAACTGAATTACTGGGAGGGGTTCCTCGGATAGAATAATATTCGAGTTCACAAACCATCATTTAAGGGTAAACAAATGTTAACTTTATCTCGTAGAAGCTTTCTTTCGGTGGGCGGATTCGGCCTCCTCTCAATGCCGGAGATCTTGCAGGCCCAAAACCAAAGCGGTACGTCACATAAAGCTGTAATCAATATTTTTCTGGGAGGAGGGCCTCCCCATCAGGATATGTGGGATATCAAGACTAAGGCTCCTTCAGAGATAAGAGGGCCATTCAAACCTATTTCTACGCCTATCGCGGGCATCCAAATAGGAGAATGTTTTCCCAAGATCGCCTCTATGTTTGATAAGTTTACCGCAATTCGTTCTGTCATAGGATCTGATGGTAGCCACGATGGCCATCAGTGTGTGACCGGATGGAGTCGCAAAGAGATGGTTTCTGGAACCACTTATCCAGCCATTGGTGCATGTGCCTCCAAAATCTTAGGAGTTGTAGATCCATCTGTTCCTGTGGCTGTTGGTCTTGCCGAGCCAACACAACATAACCCGTGGTCTGAGTCTGGTGGAGCTGGCTACTTGGGAGATACTCACAAGCCGTTCAAACCCAACGGGGAAATGATGAATGACTTAAAACTTAACCTAGATGTAGACAGATTCCAAAGCCGGAAAGAACTTCTCTCTGGCTTTGCCAAGATTAGCGACAGGATAGATAGAGCCATCAATGTTGACACTTTCACAGAAGAAGCGTTTGGCGTTCTTACGTCCAGTTCTTTGGTGGACGCTCTTGATCTATCAAAGGAAGATCCAAAAATAAGAGAGAGATACGGAGACGGAAAACCTTTTAAGTTCCAGTACGATGGAGCACCAACCGTCAATGAGCATGTACTCATGGCCCGAAGGTTGGTCGAGGCCGGTGCCCGTTCTGTTACCCTGTCCTACGGTCGATGGGACAGTCATGGGGCTAACTTCGACTTGGTTAGAGATCATGGTGCAAAGCTAGACCAGTGCGTATCTGCCTTAGTTGAGGATCTTGATGAGAGAGGTATGCTTCAGGATGTTATGGTTGTTGTTTGGGGTGAATTCGGTCGCACACCAAAGATCAACAAGGGTGGAGGCCGAGATCACTGGCCACAGGTTTCGGGTGCCCTCTTAGCTGGTGGAGGATTTCGTCACGGGCAAGTAATTGGCTCAACAACCAGATTGGGAGAAGTTCCAGAGTCGCGGCCCGTTCACATCCAAGAAATTTGTGCGACCATGTACAGAGGCTTAGGTATCGACACCATGTCAACCACACTTCTGGACAGAACCGGTAGACCTCAATATCTCCTAGACCACAGAGAACCCCTCAAGGAGTTGGTATAATGAAATACTTCGCAGCTTTACTATTTTTAATTTTCGTAGCACCTTCCGCTTCCGCACAGGGGCCAGCAAGAAGAATAATAAAACCGTCGACTGCTCCCAGACCCTTGATGAACAGACAGGGGATTGGAAAACAGGAATGGCAAAATCCCCGTCCTCAAAGCCAAATTAGGCAATATGTGCATCCATTTTATTCTCCCTCCGTAGAAACTAGGTTTCATCCAAACTATGGGTTCTATAGAGTATACAGACCGCCAGTGATTAACCACTACTACGGCCCTCCTGTTATTGTATATCCTCGGTCACCCAGAGAGTATAACAACCACTCTCCCTTTTATCCATCTCCGTTTCAAGGGTTTTTCTTTCAGTTCAGATTTTAAGACGTTTTAAAAAGGAGGAGCAACATGCCCCTACCAACAAGAAATGAAGATGAAAGCAGAGAAAATTTCATATCTAGATGCATGTCTAGTGACAAAATCAAGAAAGAGTTTCCAGACCAGTCTCAAAGGGTAGCTGTCTGCACGTCTCAGGCTATGGACGGTCTGTCAAGCATGTCCGCCGCAGATTTCAAGTATAATGTAAACGAGCTTGGTTATACCGAGGCTTTAAACGAAGACAACTTCTACGTTCCCTCTGAAGATGAGTATGTTGATTTTGAAGACGACCCAGAAGAGTGGGATATATCTGTAGCCAAGCCGGGATTATGGGAAAATATCCGCAAGAAAAAAGAGCGAGAGGGAGACGACTACAAGCCAGCAAAACGAGGAGACCCCGACCGCCCCGACCCAAAATCTTGGAAGAAGGCACAAAAACCCAAGACCAAAGCTGGCTACAAATACCAAGACCCAAAGACTGGAGAGATATTTGAGTTTGTTAGAAAAGGAGTCTATACAAAGAATGGAAGAACTTTAATACCCGCATACTCAGCAGAGTATCAGGGCAGAAAGGTAACTCTAAACAAGCCATTCAGAACCCCCGATGGGCCAAAAAAGTTTGCTGTATATACAAAAAATCAATCAGGAAAGGTCGTTATAGTTCGGTTTGGTGATCCAAACATGGAGATCAAAAAGGATAACCCAAAAAGAAGGAAAAGTTTTAGAGCGAGACATAAGTGCGACACGGCCCCCGGTCCTAAGTGGAAAGCACGATATTGGTCTTGTAGAATGTGGTAAGGAAAAAATGGTAGAGTCTTGATTCCGGTCATGGCTACCGAAACAAGCGAAGAAAGTACACAACAACCTAAAAGGAGAAACACATGAATCGACGAAAAGCACTGTTAGCGGCAGCCTCTTTTTTGGCTATTCCGGCCCTATTAATGGCGGCCCCACGCTCAAAGGGCGTTGAACCATCTTGTAAAGACTGCGAAAAATGCGGCCCAGAGTGTCGTTGTGATTGCAGGGATGGATGTAAGTGTAGGGAAGGGTGTTGCTCAAGATCCAAACAAAGGGCACGCTCTCACAGCCGGTCACGACATCACGATTACCCGAGGTGGCGTTCCCACTGGCGAAGACACTTGCAGCGTGGTCATCACAGACATCACCGTGGCCATAGACATTGCTGCGACCATAGACACCGCTGCGATCACGGTCATCGTTGTCACCATCGACACGATAACCATCATCGTGGCCACGGTCATCATGGTCATCACAACCCCCATCACCGAGGTAGATCCTAGACATTTGTTGTGCAAAACACATTAGACAATTCTATAATCTACTGACAGTTTTTCTCACACACCGTTTTCTGTCTATCAAAAAAACGGGTATTTTCATTTTGGAGCTATAGAATTGCTTAATTTCATTGCACCTATCAATAACTTAGGATATGGGGTAGCTGGATATAATATATTTAAAAGTTTATTAAAGGTTAATCCATCCGTTGCCCTGTATCCTATTTCCAGACCAGAGTTTGTTGACGAATATATTGAACGGGGGCTAAAAAATAGATACCGCACCTTTGTTGACAAGGACGGCAAAGTTGGAGACTGCCCATCTGTTAAGATGTGGCATCAAAACGATCTATATCTTCACGTAGGCAGAGGGGAACATGTTGGATTCCCTATTTTTGAACTGACAGAATTTGACGAAGAAGAAAAATTAAGCCTCAAGCACTGCAACAGAATATTTGTGTGCTCGAAGTGGGCAAAGGAGGTTGTGCTCAGTCAGGTTAAGTTTCATCACGAACGAGTTCACGTTGTTCCGCTGGGCGTGGATACTGAGATATTCAAGCCCGCCAAGTCCGTTAGAAAGCCCACAATTTTTTTAAACTGCGGAAAATGGGAAAAACGCAAAGGCCACGACATACTGATAGAGTGCTTCAACAGGGCGTTTGCACACAACGACAATGTTGAACTATGGATGATGTGCGAGAATCCCTTTATAGGACAGGGAAATCAGGGGTGGGTTGATCTATACAAAAACTCCCCACTAGGGGGTAAGATTAGGATAATTCCAAGACAGCCAACCCAAAAAGATGTGTATAACATCATGAGCCAAGCGGACTGCGGAGTGTTTCCCACGAGAGCAGAAGGTTGGAACTTAGAATTGCTGGAGATGATGGCCTGCGGAAAAACTGTTATAGCCACAAATTACTCAGCTCACACTGAATTTTGTAGCCAAGACAACTCTTTACTAATAGATATAGAAAGTTTAGAAACAGCTCAAGACGGAATTTTCTTTTCCGGTTCACATGGAGAGTGGGCTAGCTTTTCAGAATCCAGCAAAGAACAGTTGATCGAACACATGAGAAAAGTTCATTCCCTCAAGAGTTCTGATCCTAATAGTTTATCGAATCCTAATGGTATTGTCACAGCTAATAAATTTACTTGGCATAACTCAGCTAAGGAGTTGTTAAATGGACTCTAACTTCAAAACGTCACGACAAATACTCAACTACTACAAAGGAGGGTTTGTTGGGGCTATTTGCGACGAAGAAGATGTTAAGAAACTTATGGGCGAGCTACCCATGCCTGTCTTCGGTGCAGCAGCATATGACTTGGCAGGCTCCGGCAAGGGAAAACTTAGCTTGCCATTCAAAAGCCTCTTGAGGTTTGATGCTGGGTTTGGCCCAGCAGAAAGGCAAACTACGGGAGATTGCGTTTCTCATTCCACTAGAAACGCTGTGGATATCACTAGAGCAGTAGAAATTCATGTGGACGGAGAACGCGAGGAGTTCGTGGCCCGAGGTGCAACCGAGGGGATCTACCAGTTCAGGGGCCATAAGGGCCAAGGAATGAGCTGTAGCCGTGCTGCACGATATGTACATGAGACGGGCGGCCTTTTACTGAGAAAAGAATACGATGACATAGATCTTTCTGAGTATGATTCAAACTTGGGTGCCAAGTTCAAAATACCTGACAACATTTATGTCAACGAGGCACAAAAACATCAAGTAAAGACCATATCAAATATACGGACAGTAGACGAAGCTAGAGACGCCTTAGCTAACGGCTACGCCCTTTCCGTTTGTTCTGGATATGGATTTTCAAGTCGTCGAGACGGTGATGGAATCGCGAAAAAAAGTGGAAGTTGGAATCATGCTATGGCATGGATTGCTTGTGATGACACACGAGAAAGAAAAAATGAAACCCTGTTTCTGGTTCAAAATAGCTGGGGCGTCTGGAACTCTGGGCCAAAGGTCTTAGGACAACCCGAAGGTAGCTTTTGGATCAGAGAGAAAGACGCTAGAGGAATGTTATCTGGCGGAGGAGCGTGGGTTTTTAGTAACGTAGACGGGTTCCCAGCACGAAAAGTCGATTGGACAATAGATGAGGTATTCTGATGAATTTCAACTTTAAAACAAGACTGATAATCGGTATTGTCGCTATAGCGGGGGTGATTTCTCTCCAGATTCCCCGAGAAAAGATACAGAAAGACTTGACAAATGCCGATCTAGAGAGTATAATAACTACAGTCGAGGAAGCTTTCTCGCAAGCTGAAAAAAAGATCCTCGGCACAAAGCCCGACATCCCTGACGACAAACCACTAGTACCAGACCCAGATCCAGAAAAGTGCGTATGTAAGGGTACGGGAAAAATAACACAAGGAGACGGACACGTTACACCGTGTCCCTATCATGGAGAAAAAAGAGAGAAGTGTCAATGTGACACCAAGGACACTTATTGTGACTGCGACAATGTTCACGGATCTTGTAAGTGTGCTAAAAAACAAAACACAGCAACAAACACTTGGAGAAGCGGAGTTTTGTTTCCTCTTTTCCAAGGGTTCAGATGATCTAACTGTAACTAGGAACGGTCGTTCCTTTTCATTACTTTTTTGGGAGATAATAGAATGTTTATGGAAAAAGTGAAAGCTCTGCTTAAGTCACGACGCTTCTGGGTTTCCGCCGTTGGTTTGGTGGGTATCTGTTCGTCCGAGCTTTTGGGCATCGACTTGGATGTCGAGCAGGTTGTTGGTGTTGTTACTATTGTTGTAGCATGGGTAATCGGTGACAGTGTTCGTCCCACCGCTTAACAAGGATTATCAATGTTAGACTTTTTCACTAACGTGCAACCGTTGCAACTGGTTTTGGTGGGGATTGGGCTGTTTTTGGTCTTTCCACACATTAGGGATATGTTCAAGAACAGGAACCCAAAAACTCCAGCAGACCGCTTAGTGCTCGATGATCCAGACCACAACCTAACGGAACTGGTCTGTCAATGGGAGTGCTTGAGTAATGCTTGTGAGCAATTGGGTCTGAAAGAAGCTTCCGCAAAACTAGAAGAGGTATTCCCCCTTCTTGCTAAAGGAAGAAAGAAACCCGTCCCGCCGGAGCCGGTTACAATCGAGGAGTAGATTATGTCGAAGAGAACTATTTTAGGCATAGTTGTCATCCTTGTGGGATTGTTTTTGCCGATGATTCAGGAAAGGATTCCTGACATCACCCCATCGCCACAGCCTGATGACAATCCTTTAAGTATATCCAAACCTAGAGAAGAAATTTTAGAAAAGGTTTCAAGTCTTGCGGACTTGGTAACCGATAAAGAAGACAGGCTTAGACTATGTGTATTCAATAAGGTTTTTGCAGAAAGAGTCAAGGACTACGCTGCTGATGCACAACAGATTAATGACGTATACGCTGAAGCAGCAAAGATCTTTTTTGGAGAAGCCTTGAAAGGAAAATACGAGGGTTACGGGACTGGTTTAGTCGTCTTGATGAAGGATTCTTTAGGCTCAGAAAACCACACCGTCACGAAGGAAGAGAAGGACAAGTTAAGTAGTAGTTTTAGTGGATTAGCGTGGTGTTTTTGGTAGCATACATAACTAGAAAGGGGGCTTAACATGCCATTATTTAACGGTCCTATCGGGACATTTCTCAGAAAACACAGACTAGTAAGAAAGGTAGCCCTCTTGGGCGGTGCTCTTGTAGGAATATATTTCTTGGGTGCTTCTCAAGGTTGGTGGGAAAGATTTCTATTTTAATCGTATAGCCAGTCGGTTTGGGGGGACTCGTTCCCCCCGACACCGACTATCAAGACAGGAGAAAAGATGGATATTATTGATGTGACTCGAAGCTCTTTGAAGGCCACTTTGGAAGAATCGGCATTTGAACTGAACGCTGCCCTAGCGGCTCCCACAGACGAAGGAGCACGGCTTAGGTTTGCCAAGGCGTTGCAAAAATATTCTCATACAGTAGCACAATTGGACACCCTCTTTAAATTGCAGCAGCAGGTAGATGGGCCAAAAACTCCAGAATCCCCAGCACAAGAACAACATGAAACTTAAACTAACTTTCCTGATAATGCAGGCAGATAACAGATTTGATATAATGTCTCCCGACTTCCTGAAAGTGCTGGTAGACGAGAACGATAATCTTCCTAGCACATATGTTTCCACTAAAAGCATAGAGGAAACTGTGCAGCAGTTATACAGTAAAGTCTCGTGTCTAGATTGCCATTGGGCTTCCCCCATATTGTCTGATCTAAGGCACGAGGCAGGCTCGACCGAATGTGAGGCTCTATATAGAGTCTTGGTCCCAGAAGGAACCGTTGGACCAAAAAAAGGTAAGTTAATAGAACCCCATCTTCTTGAATTGGAGGATTTTTATGTCAGAGGAATCATCGAATCGCCCAGATCAGTTTCCCAACAATTCTGAGGAAGTTTCTGCAAATTTGTCGATATTCGTTGACAACGAAGGAAACATAGCGTATAATTGTGACTGGGACTCAACGGAAGAGGGTTTAATTGGAGTCGCTTCCATATTTTACAAACTTATTCTGGACGATTTACCAGCGAGAATATTCGAGGAAATCAAGGAGCAATGCGTATTAAATAATGCGGAGAATGACTTTATCGCCATAGAGGGTATGTTACAACAGTATTCATCAGTGACCAAAGACGAAGACTCTGTGGTGATTCCTCCCGATAAAATAACCAACCTTTGATTGGGGGCAAGATATGTTCGACGAAGCCAAGCTGCCAGAAACCGCAGCCCGTAAGAGAATTTGCTGGAAAAGCTGGAACGTTGTAGTTGAAGATTTTGTGACGAGGGAGCAAGAAGCAATTCAGCAGGCACAAGAAGAAATAGAAGCAGCGAGCATGAATCCAGAGATGCAGATTTTACCACTCGGGCCGCTTGACATGGTTCCCAGAGTGCTACATACGCCATTAGGCATGTATCCCTTAGACTCGATGTTCAAGCCTTCCGACAGGTGGGACTGCTGGACAGGGACCACCAACTTTAGTATAACTCACGGGATCAAAGACAAACTTGGTAAAATTGAGGGGATCGAAGCCCTAAGAGTTATAGGTAGATATACATTTTTTATTGGAATTGCAAGCCTTTTTAAGTTTAAAGACGTTAGGCTTGATGTCGAAACCCAGCTTTGTGGATATACAGAGAAAGAGGTTTTGTCAAATGAAGAAACACAGGCCACTGTGGATCTCGTTAAGGAGCAGCTAGTAGGCAATAAATACTGGTCTATTCTAGTTGCCCCAACGGGACAAGTTGATTATGTTGTTTCAGACCAGCTAGATCAGACGTATCTTGATGGGCTGAATGAATTATTGGAACTTAAACAAATACTGGGTGGAGTCATCCTTAGAGGAGATCATGGATAATAATTTTGAAGAATATTGGAACAGTAGTGACGTGCAAAACATTATGAACAAGGTTGCGAACAGGTATAAAAATGCCATAGATTTTGACGATATAGAATCTATTAAGATGCAAACCCTGTGGAAGTGTATAGACAAGTACGACCGGACAAGGGGAACCAAGTTCACGTCTTATCTGTATCAACAAATAACTTTTGCATTTAAGAACAAACTTAAAAAGAAGCGAGTGGAATTTAACAACGAGTCTCTGGAGAAGGTAGACACCAGAAACAAAAGCCGTATGGAGGTCTTTGATATTCTTACCGGTTTAGACGCAGAGCTTAGAGATGTCCTAGATAAGCGGTTCTACCACAACATGACTATGGTGGAGATAGGCGTGTCAAATGGGTATAGTCGAGAAACCGCCAGAAGAAGACTCAAAAAAGCTATTAAAATGTGCCAGAAAAACTGTTCTGTGTAGACGGTATTTGTGTATATAGGTTTAGGAACTGGACTTCTTGTGGAATATTGGAACATATAAGTTTTGATTTTTTTTCTTAATCTAACAAGGAGATTATTATGCCAGTTCCCGGAGGAAGTGCAAACTATCTGAAGAACACCACGGGCGGTGCTTTTTCTACACAATCCCAAGGCGGCACCATTTTAGGTAACGGAGTGGAAAGTACTCCAGCTAGCCCTGTCGCCAATCCTTTTACGCTTTTAGACAATGCCCCAGCGGTCAACCCCGACGCACTGAAACCAGTGACGGGTAGTATTGGTGGAGTGGCCCAGAAAGTTATCTCTGGTTCCACAGGCGGGTTTGCTTATCAAGCCGCTGGTGAATACACCGTGATGACGATTAGCACCAAGATTGCTGGAGACAGCTCTGATAAGGTGCTTATTCCGGGTTCGGATTCGATTCTTGGTCGTCGTGCAATTCATCAGTTCCAGCACGACTTTGGTGCTGACACTATGGCTCTGATGAGAGCTGGCCGATACTCACGCACCGGTTATCTCGATGACGGAACCACAAGGGTTGGCAAACGATCCGGCAATCTGTGGCTTGACGCTGCTGGTAACGCCTATCAAGTGCCAGCAACCAAGTCCGCTGGTTTACCGTGGGCACCGGGTGGATCATCCAGAAATGGCACCGGAGCAGCAGCAGCAAATACTGACTCCGCCGCTAACCCAACCCGCACCGTACCGGGTCGCTTGGCTATGGCTCGAACTTGGGTTACTACCAACCTCAACGTTTGGACCGCTGTAGATGGTAATCAGTTTACCTATAAAGCCATCACTGGTATGTAATCCTTGAACCAAGAAAGCGGGGGCTGTCCCCTAGTGGGCGGCCCCCTTTTCTATAACAATGAGGGACATACTTTATGAACGAAACCTTCTCTCTTATCAAGGATGTAACCGAGGTTATTGGATTGTTTTTTGTGCCTGTTATGGCATGGGTTTTATGGAACATAGTTAATCATGGAAAGCAGATTATCGTGTTAGAACAAAAAGTAAACGATTCACTAAACGCCAGAATGCAACGCATCGAAAAGCGTGTCGGTGGCATCGAAGAGAAGATAGACGAAATGAGCGAAAATGTTACCGAATGCAAAATGGTTGTTCATGACAACAAAAACCTTCATAGCGAAATCAGCCAGAAGTTTGACACCATGATGTCAAAAATCGACAACATGGGTCAGTAGCTTCATGATAAACTAATTCGGTCCTCACAATACCGCTTGTACATTAATTTGGTGTGCAGGCGGTTTTTTGTTTTTTTTAGTTGACAAAACCCCACGTATGGTGTATAATAATCTACACGATTGTAACATCATGAGACGATTGGAAAGGTGGTAATGGAAGTAACGAAAAGGAGTGGAACCAAGGAACGGTTTTCCGTAGAAAAAATACACAAGGTGGTAGAGTGGGCCACTAATGGGATTAACGGAGTATCCCTATCAGACATCGAGATGAACGCAAATCTCTCCATTCACGACGGCATAGAAACCTCTAAAATACATCAGATCGTAATTAAGTCGGCCAATGATCTGATATCAACGTCTGCCCCCAACTATCAGTACGTAGCAGCACGACTATTGAATATGCAACTACGTAAAGAGGTATGGGGCTGCGGCGACAAGCCCCCGCATTTTCAGACATTTCTAGAGCGGAATACCGACAACGGAATTTATGATACTGCGATTTTGGAGAAGTGGAATAATGAAGACATAGAGGTTATCGAGGGGTATATTAACCACAATCGTGACGACATGTTTACGTATGCTGGGTTACAGCAGATGATAGATAAGTACTTGGTGAAAAACCGAGGAACCGGCAACATCTACGAAACCCCACAATTTGCCTACATGACAATTGCAATGTGTCTCTTCAACAATCTGGACGATGTAAAAGAAGCATACGATTGCTACTCCACTTTCAAGATAAACCTGCCCACGCCGATAATGGCGGGAGTTCGCACCACCATAAGACAGTTCGCTTCGTGCGTTCTGGTAGATGTCGACGACGATCTTGATAGCATCTTTTCATCGGTGCACGCCGTAGGAAAGTACACCGCTCGACGAGCAGGCATCGGTCTGAATATTGGTAGGATACGCCCGATAAATTCTCCCATCAGAGGAGGAGAGGTTATACACACCGGACTGATTCCGTACCTTAAGAACTTCGAGTCTGCGGTAAAGTCTACTAGCCAAAACGGACTTCGCGGCGGCTCCGCTACAGTTCATGTTCCATTCTGGCACTATGAGATCGAAGATGTAATGGTTCTCAAGAACAACGCCGGAACAGATGATAACAGGGTTCGTAAGCTAGACTATTCTGTCCAGTTCTGCAAACTGTTTTACGACAGGCTAATTAAAAACGAACCCATAACCCTCTTCAGCCCACAGGAAGCCGAGGGACTTTACGAGACTTTTGGGGACAACAAACGGTTTGAAGAACTATATTTAAAATACGAGAGAGCCACATCCCTAAAATTCAAGAAAAAGATTCCGGCAAGAAAGCTGGCAGAAATATTCGCACGAGAGAGGCTGGAAACAGGCCGTATCTATAGTATGAATATAGACACAGCTAATACGCATGGGTCTTGGGACACTCCAGTTTACATGTCTAATCTCTGTCAGGAAATTATACATCCAACTAAACCGATTAGCTCGATAGATGATCCAGACGGAGAAATAGGAATCTGTATCCTTTCTGCACTCAACCTGTTAGAGCTTAACGACGACGAAGATATTGAGCGTGCTTGCAGGGTCGCCGTCAGGAGCTTGGAGTCTGTAATTGATTATCAGTCCTATCCGGTTTTAGCGGGTGAAAACTTTACAAAGAATCGAAGGTCTCTTGGAATAGGTATCACCAACTTGGCTGGCTTCCTAGCGAAGCACAAGCTCAAATATAGTGACAAGCGGTCACTGAAGCTAATTCACTCCACTATGGAGAAAATTCAGTGGCATCTTTTAAACGCTTCTTGTATTCTCGCCGCCCGAAAGGGGCCGTGCCCAAAGTTTTACGATACGAAGTACTCAAAAAAGAAGCTTCCCATTGACTGGTATAAGAAGACAGTGGATGAACTGGTTCTTCCTAAATACAGCATGGACTGGGAGGAGCTGAGAGAGAGGATAGCTAAGTATGGACTGAGACACTCTACGCTGTCCGCTATTATGCCCTGTGAGTCCTCCAGCGTCATTCAGAATAGCACCAATGGTATAGAGCCGGTACGAAGCCTACTTTCTTATAAAAAAGCTAAGAATGGCATTCTCAAGCAACTCGTACCAAATTACCATCGTCGTAAAAATTATTATACATTGGCGTGGGAAATGAAGAGCAACAAGGCTATAATGAATATAGCGGCGGTCATCCAAAAGTTCGTAGATATGGGAATGAGCACCAATCTGTATTACAACTATTCGCACCATAAGGATGGAAACATCCCTCTAAGCGAACTAATCAAAGATCAAGTCTATGGCTACAAGTACGGACTAAAGAACTTTTACTACGCCAACACACCAGACGGTGATGGCGAAACAGAAAAGGACATGCACTGCGAATCAGGAGCTTGTGCAATATAGGAGAAAAGAATGTTTGAAGGCTACAAAGGAAACAACTTTATCAATGGAGTGTGGTGTAGTGGTTCAGGGGAATCTTTTTCCAAAATAGATCCATGCACAGAACAGGAAATGGCAACGTTTCCCCAGTCATCAGAGGACGAAGTTAAAGAAGCGTGTGACTTAGCTAGGCAGTCTTTTAATAGCTGGAAAAAGTTAAGTCGTGTTAACAGAGCCGAGTTCCTGTTTCGCGTGGCTAAAATCCTAGAGAGAGACTTGGAGAAATTTGCCACAGCGATTTCTATGGAGACCGGCAAGAATTATAACGAATCGGTAGCAGAAGTTAACGAAGCTCTTCATATGGCTCAGTATGCTTTCGGCTCCGGTAGAACCCCACAAGGAGAATGTGTTGCGTCCGAAATTCCTGAAAAAGACGCCTATATGCTACGAAAGCCCAAGGGAGTTATTGCTGTTATCAGTCCTTGGAATTTTCCTCTTGCCATTGGTGCTTTTTGGTGTGCTGCTCCTGCTCTCGTGGAAGGCAACACAGTCGTTATCAAACCAAGCGAAGACGCCCCCCTCAGCACCGAGCTAGCAATAAAAGCCTATGAAGAAGCGGGTGTTCCCAAGGGTGTTATCCAACTTCTTCACGGAAATGGTCAAGTGGGAGACATGCTCGCCAGAAATGATGAAGTGGATCATATCTGCTTCACGGGGAGTGCCGAGGTGGGCCAGCACATCAGAAGAGTTTGTGCGGATAGCTGGCACAAGACATGCTCCTGCGAACTTGGAAGCAAGTCTGCTGTAATAGTATTTGATGACGCTAACTTTGAATTAGCTCTCTCTGCGGCTATTGCTAGTTCATTCAAGTTGTCTGGACAAAGATGTGTATCTGCTGGAAGGCTTATTGTACACAGGGATATATATAGTGCGTTTTGCCATCAGTTTGCCCAGTATGCAGAACAGGTAAAAGCCGGTCACCCTTTTGACTTGGACGCCACAGAAGCTGAATCAAATGCCAACTTCTTTAGCTTTGGCAACAATACACAGCGGAAAGCTCCAGTGCAAAATAAAAATGCTTACATGGGGCCACTAATTAATCAGGCCCAACTAGAAAGAGTTAAACAATACAACAAGATGGTTCTTGGTGACCCCGAAGCAGAGGTTCTCGTGCTTCCCGAATATGAAACCCCCGGTTACTACGCTACCCCGCTTGTGTACAAGACCGAGTGGAGAGACGTTCCCTATCTAAAACAAGAGGTGTTTGGGCCACATGTTGCTATTATTCCTTTCTCTGACACTGATGATGCTATCAGGATTTATAACGATACTGATTATGGACTTGCCGTGGGCGTGGTTACAGAGGATTACAAGAAGGCCAGAATATGCAGGGATCGTTGTGATTACGGTATGTGTTACTGGAATGGTGGCAGTATTGCTGCTGAGTCACATATGGCTTTCGGAGGAGTAAAAAAATCCGGTAACGGTTACCCCTCTGCTGCCCGAACGTTTAGGGCTGTGACGCACGAAGTATCGTGGACCGTGAACCATGATGAGACATTGAGCTTTCCCCAAGGAATGAAGTGATGGGTGCTTGGGCGTTAATACTAGCTTTTATATTATATCTAGTCGTAGCGGTAGACTTGGCATACAAAAAGAATTACCCCCTCGCCGTGGTGTTTCTGTGTTATGCCGTAGCAAACTTAGCTTATATCTGGGTAGGCGACTACATGAAAGGTAACACATGAAAATAGCGATAGTGGGAACAGGGAGAATGGGCCGAGCTATTGCGTGGGCCATAGATAGTCTGCATACTCAGGGCCAGTGGTGCGACTTAGAAACCCTAACCTTGGTAGATACCAGCATAGCTAGCCTCAAGGAATGTTCCCAAGAACTGGACTGCTCTGTTCTGGCGATACATTCATCTAGCGAGGATGATTATCATTACCTTGCAGACCAACATGTTGTCATTTCTGCGTTGCCATATCACCAAAATAAAACACTGGCCAAATATTGTATTGACGCCAAGACTTCTTATTGTGATCTAGGGGGGCACGTAGGGACAAGCAACGATATAAATAAGTATGCTGAGAAGTCTGGGGCTGTTGTGATGACGGACTTGGGGTTGGCCCCGGGATGGGTGAACATACTGGCCGACAGGGGATACCGCATGTGTCGTACTTCCGACTCTATACCCACGACGGTGGAAATGATGGTGGGGGGATTGCCAATAGATCCTCGAAACTATCTAAAATATGGTTGTACATGGTCATACGACGGACTTATTAATGAATATAGAGACCAATGCGAAGTTCTGATTAACGGCTTTAACACTCTAGCTGCTGGGATGTCTGGCTTGGTAGACATAGAAACTTCCCTCGGGCCAATGGAAGCTTTTTACACAAGCGGGGGAGCTGCTCACACGATAAAAACGATGCAACAAAGAGGAGTAAAAAATTGCCACTATAGGACAGTTAGATACAAGGGACATTGTGAGGCTATGAAGTTCCTCATGTACGAATGCGGCTTGAGTGACGAAGGGTTATCAGAATTACTAAGGCACGCCTGCCCGCCTGCTGACGACCTAGTTATCATACAAGCTAGGGTCGACGACTGGGAAGAAGAAAAAATTATCGTCTCCAACAAAAGATTTTCTGCTATGCAAATGTCCACAGCCTTTCCAATGGCTGTGATCGCCACCATGATTGCCCACCATTGTGAGCACGGAGGTGGACCCCTTTCGTACCAAGACTTTTCCCATTCTGCCTATAGGGAATTCGAGCTAAACCTAGATTTTCTTTTCAAGAAGGCGGAACAGAAACAATAGCATGAAGACTATATTTAACACTAATCACGTTGACCCAATGTCGCAACCTCTTTTCTTAGGGAAAGACTTGGGAGTCCAGCGATATGATGTTATCAAGTATCCTGTTTTTAAGGATCTCGATAGCAAGCAGATGATGAACTTTTGGAGACCCGAGGAAATCGAGCTGAAGAAAGATCGGGGTGACTTCAAGGAAATGTCTGATAATGAAAAGTTTATCTTTACCAGCAACCTCAAATATCAAACTATGCTAGATAGCGTCATCTGTCGTGGTGTCCCAACGCTGCTAGAGTATGTCACCAATACCGAGCTAGAAGCCTGCCTTATGACTTGGCAGTTCTTTGAAAAAATCCACAGCCAATCTTATTCATACATCATTCAAAACGTTTATGCAGATAGCAAAGAGGTTTTTGAGGGGATTTATGAAGACAAAGAGATTATGAGGCGTGCAAAAAGTGCAATCTCAGACTACAATAACCTGATGGGAATGGTTTGTGAGACGGGACGTATCTCCTCTCTTAGAAGACAAATCTACATGACCATAATTAGTATTAATATCCTCGAAGCTGTTAGGTTTTATGTCAGTTTCATCTGCTCTTTTGCGTTCGCGGAAAACAAAAAGATGGCTGGCAACGCAGATATCATCAAACTTATTAAGCGTGACGAAGCACTCCATCTAGCAAACACCCAAGAGATACTTAAAATTTTGCACAGGGAGAATGACGAGGGGTTTGTAAAAATTGCGAATCAGTGCCAAGACGACGCCGTCGAGATGTTTGAGCGAGCCGCTCAAGAAGAAAAGAAATGGGCGTCATATCTTTTTAAGGACGGTTCAATTATTGGGTTGAACGAAAATGTTCTGCATCGATATATCGACTGGTTATGCATGTCTCGCAGAAAGACCATTGGATTACCATACGAAAAGGTTGGTAAAAACCCGATAGCCGGATGGACTGAGCCTTGGATGAGAAGCGAGGCCGTTCAAGTGGCACCACAAGAACACGAGATAACTAGTTACAAGATTGGAGCCAGCAAGAACGATCTGGAAGACATGGATTTTGGAGATATGGGGCTATAGGAAATGGGAATCAGAGACGACTTAGCCGATCAATTCGGTGACGATTTATTGTTTGCTGACAACTTTGATGATGCTATTATTGGTATAGCCTCTGGCCACGATGCCGGAAGGGTTGTATATGATTACGATAAAATGATTGAGGTCTTTGTTCGCGACAACGGGTGTACTTATGAAGATGCACTTGAATATTTGGAGTATAATACTTTGGGTGCTTATGTCGGAAAACAGACCCCGCTTTATGTTATAAGGAACGAAGAGTGATAAAAAAGGTAGGAATTATAGGACAAGGGTTCGTGGGACAGGCGTTAAAGGAGTCCTTCTCGAAATACTATGAAGTGTTCACATACGACAAGTCTGTGGTGAAGATATCCACACACAACTCCGTGTCGGAACTGTGTGAATCGTGTGATGCTGTATTTGTTTGTGTCCCGACACCAATGAACGAAGATGGTTCCTGTAATGTTTCGATAGTAGAGCACATATGCTCCGAGGCCGTGAGTGCCGGAAAAGACCACGCAATTGTTATCAAGTCCACTGTTCCGCCGGGAACCACAAAACGTCTGAATGAACAGCTCAACACAGACCAAATAGCTTTCAATCCAGAGTTTTTGACTGAGAGATTCGCAAGTCAAGACTTCAAAAATACCAATAGGGTCTTGCTGGGCGGCAACATAAGAGTCACTACCGCACTCAAGCAATTTTATTCCCACGTGTTTCCAAATGTAACGGTAATTAAAACAGACTCCTCAACGGCTGAATACGTGAAGTATTTGTCTAACTGTTTCTTGGCGGTTAAGGTTTCTCTAGCTAATGAATTTGCCGCTTTATGCGGTGCGGACGGAGTTGACTACGATAAGGTTTGTGAATACGCAACGTTTGATCCTCGTCTTGGTCATACTCACTGGGTTGTGCCGGGGCCAGACGGAAAAAGAGGCTTTGGAGGCAGTTGCTTCCCAAAGGATCTAAACGCCATTTTGCACTTCGCTAACGAAATGGGAACTCCATGTCACACCCTACAAGGGGCATGGGAAACCAATCTAGAGGTCAGACCAGAGAAAGACTGGGAGCAATTAAAGGGGAGGGCTGTCACCTAGTGGACGCATTTTTGGCTGGTATAACAGCATGGACCATAGAATTTACCATCCTACTCATGGGACTACAGCTTCTCAAGCTGGAAGAAAAGAAAGTCTTTAACAGACGTAGAAGGAAAAATAAATGAGCTACACAAGAATTGTAATTGTGTCGGGATATTTCAATCCACTCCACACGGGACACTTAGACTACATAGAGGGTGCAGCCGAACTCGGAGACGAGCTGGTTGTCATTGTGAACAGCGACAGTCAGGTAAGACTTAAAGGCTCTAAAGAGTTTATGAATGAAGAAGATCGAGCCAGAATTGTGTCCGCATTGAAACCCGTTACTCGGTGCGTGATTTCCAAAGACACAGATGGCACTGTGGTAGAGACCCTTAAAGACTTATACTCACACTATTCGGTAGACTATTTTTTTGACAGTATGATATTTGCAAATGGTGGAGATAGAACAGCAGGAAACTCCCCAGAAGAGGAGTACTGCCAATGGAGAAACATAAAAACCGCTTACAATGTAGGGGGAGGAAAAACACAGTCATCAAGTGAACTTATCGGTAAGGTGTCAACTAATGAGTAAAACAGCGTTGGTTACGGGGGGATGTGGTTTCATCGGTTCTCACATTGTTGACGAGCTTGTGCTGAGGGAATTTGATGTTACGGTAATAGATAACCACTCCGCAGATTGTCATGAGCAGTTCTATCATAACGATAATGCAAGGTATCACAATATAGATATCACTCAATATGACGCAATAGAACCACTGTTTTCTGGGATTGATTATGTTTTTCATGCTGCCGCAGAGGCTAGAATACAGCCCTCGATAGAAAATCCAAGACTGGCATTCCAAACCAACGCTATAGGAACTCTGAATGTTCTGGAGGCGTCTCGAAAGAGTACTGTCAAAAGAGTCCTCTATTCTTCTACCTCATCAGCATATGGACTCAAAAACAGCTCTCCAATGGTTGAAACAATGGAGAGAGATTGTCTAAATCCTTACTCCGTATCAAAGTGTGCTGGAGAAGACCTATGCAAGATGTACTACGACTTGTATGGCGTCGAAACAGTCGTCTTCAGATACTTCAATGTGTATGGTGAGAGACAGCCCACCAACGGGCAGTATGCCCCAGTCATTGGTCTCTTCCAGAAACAGTATCGAGAAGGAAACTATATGACCGTTGTTGGAGACGGACAACAGACTAGAGACTATACACACGTATCTGATATTGTAAACGCCAACATGACAATGGCTTTTTATCAGGGCCGTAGGGGTTTGGGCACTGTGTTTAATGTGGGCACCGGCAAGAGCTGCTCCGTCTTAGATTTAGTATCGATGATTGGTGGCGTGTATGGAAAGTATAGACATATAGCAGAGCGACCAGCGGAGGCCAGATTCACAGAGGCTAATATAGATAAATTAAGATCTTTTGGATGGGAACCTTCTATTGACCTCAAGACATGGCTGGAGCAAAGTAAATGAAAAATTTAGTTGAGCTGCTGGGTCACTACGGATCAGATGTAACAATCGCGTGTTCCGCTTGGACAAGTACCAACCGAGACCTAACAGACGAAAAGAGGGGTCGAGTTGGCAAGCTTATCAATATGTTATGGAGCAATGGACACGAAACACCCTTTGAAAAAGGTGTTGTCCATTTTTTGGTTGATACCGATATTGCTAGCCACGTCCATCTACTCAAACATCGGATCAGCAGTCTCAATGCCGAGTCCGCTAGATACAAGGAACTAAAAGAGGACAAATACTACCTTCCAGAAGACTGGAGAGACGTGTCTCTGGGCGTAGAAGAAATGTTTCGTTCCCCCTCAGATACGTGGTACGAAAGACTGGCGGAATACACAGAGGAGGGTAACAGGCTATACCACGCCTGCATGGAAGATCTAACTCCGGCCCTTGGTAGAAAACGTGCAAAGGAATCTGCTAGATTCTTCAAGACATACAATAGCCAAATACAGGCCGATATCATGTTTAATATGCGGAGTTTTGCCAATTTTCAAAAACTGAGAAATAGCGAACACGCACAGTTAGAAATCAGAGACATAGCAGAACAAATGCTCGCATTGGTTGCGAACATCGAAGGAAACCCCTTCAAACATACTTTAAACGCATGGAGATGTGATGACGAATGAAGAAGCAAGATACGGGGGAATGGTTGACAATTTGATTGACGGGATTCTGGATCGCGTTGGTATCGAGCCTGAATTAATCAAGAAAATTAACAGTTTAGTTTCAGACGTAATGCAGCATGTCGAGTCTGAACAAATCGGGGATGAGACAGTATTTACTATACATTTAAATAAGATCCATTTTAAGATGAAAAATAATACATGAGTATACAAGATCATTATGCTAGGATGAAGCAAAGAGACAACCCCTTTTCAGAGCCTGCGAGAGACCTTGCTTCACTAACGGAAAGGGTTATCCAGTGGCATCGCGATAGAAATCTTATTGGAGGCAGTTCGGACAAGGATCAGGTTCTAAAATTGCTACAGGAACTGGGAGAATTATCCGACTCTGTTTGCAAAAATAACGACATAAAAGACGATATCGGGGATATGCTGGTGGTTATGCTTAATATTTGCGAGCGAAACAATGTAAGTCTTTTTGACTGCCTTAAAGTCGCCTACAACGACATCAAAGACAGAAGGGGGCGTATGGTGGATGGAATTTTCGTAAAAGAGGATGACTGAATGTGTATATACTAGTAGTTTGGATACCTTTTTTGACGGGATTTTCAAGTGCCAATCAGTAATCTAAATAATAGCAGGATTTTTAACGCCTGTCAGGGTGTTCTGTACAGGAAGCGACAGAGCACCACGTCGGGTGGAACTGATAATTCTGCTGGTACTATGGATGTTCTGCGTGGCGTTCAATCCATAGGCGTGGATTCAAGCTTTCCCAGAACACCCTACACTGACCTTGGAAGATTCCAACAGGAATACGGCAGCTATGGAAAGCAGGAATTTTCGATAACCATCGACAGAGTGCTTGACGGGGGCAACGATGACATAGGTTACGGAAGGCCATTTTATTATCCTGTCGGTAGCCCATCCACCTATAAAACTTCTCATCTACTGGACTCCTCCAATCTTGGTGCCGATGGCTTCAGTGGAACTCTAAGAAACTATGACATCTGCATTGTTTATAGCGATGATGAGGCGGCATATCTAGGAGACCCCAAGGGCAACCAAAAGTTTTCTAGTGCCACATACAGATCCTGCCTGTTAACATCGGTAGACTATTCTTTTGCGGTGGATGGCCCGATAAGAGAAAGTCTGTCTTTTACCACTGGGGTCGCCACAATGAACGATATCACTGGACTAGGCAGTGTAACATGGGGCACGCCAACCGCGTCACCTCCTACCCCCGTAGGGTTTCAACCCCCAGCGATGCTTTTAACGAGACGACACCTTGATTCACTAGAATGGAAACTGCCCGAGGAAGTAGAGGACATGTTTGATATGGGCAAGACTAAAAAAGAGGGAGCTTTTGGCCCAAATTTACCAGTGATAGGACTGCAAAGCATAGAGCTGGGAATGACTATCGATTATATGGATCTGTTCGATAATGGGGAATTTGGAGGAGCCAGAGGAGATAGAACCAAACAAAACTTTATGAAACAGATAGTACTTCCAGTTGGTGTAACAGCATCTTTCACTGGGGTGGTCGCAGACACATACAAGGGGAGAGCGTCGACCGACTGGGAGCTGAATGATCAAAATTTTGCAGGAGGCACTGGGAACTTATCGCTCTATAAAACCAACAGAGAAATTGCCCTATATACGAAGGCACTGGGAGAAGATAATACTACTAGATATATTAGCTGGCTACTGGGCAAGAAAAACTATTTAACAAGTTTAAGCTTCGGGGGAGGCGATGCCAGCGGTGGCGGCAATGTAGAAGCTACCCTGTCTTATCAAAACGACCACAGTGATTTTGTGGTTTTTCAAGATACCACACTGTACGCCAACCCCACAGCAACAGAAATTTACTAAGGTACACATGGCTAGAAAAAAAAGAAACCCAAAATACAATGCTCGCCCCGCCCGAAAGAAGCTCAAACCAAAGACTCAGAATCAGGCGGAATATATTAGATCTATGGTCGAATCCGATGTGACGTTTTGTTCTGGGCCTGCGGGAACCGGCAAGACGGCGGTCGCGGTCGGAATGGCTTGTGAGTACATCCTAGAAAACAAGGTAGAAAAGCTCGTTATAACCAGACCCGTGGTGGAATCTGGAAGGGGTCTTGGGTTTTTACCCGGCACTCTCACCGAAAAAGTTCAGCCATACCTAGTTCCCGTGATGGAAGAAATGAAGCTTTATCTAGGAAAAGATACATATAACTCAATGAGATCTAGCAATACTATCGAAATATGTCCTCTCGAATACATGAGGGGAAGAAATTTTCATGATACATTTATGATACTAGATGAAGCACAAAATGCCACCTTTGAACAAATCAAGATGTTCTTGACTCGTATTGGGATGGGTTCTAAGGCTGTAATTAATGGAGACTTGGACCAGACGGATCTCAGAGGTAACGAATATGGTGGCCTCCATTCATGTATCTCAAAACTTGACAACTGTCGAGGGGTTTCTATTTGTGAGCTGGATTCCTCAGACATCGTCAGAAATAGCATAATATCAAATATTTTGGATCGGCTAAAATAAAAAGTGCATTCTTCGCACGCCCAACCCCATAATATAGAAATTGACGAAAGGAAAAACAATGCCTCTTTACGACTTTGAATGCACGCCTTGTGCCTACTACACAGAAATTCAGCAGCGTATGCAAGACCCATCTGTACTGAAGTGTCCTGTTTGCGGAGAGACGACTCTCAGAAAGGTTTTTATCAGCCCTCCCCACGCATTCGTTAGGGGGGAGTCAAAAACAATTGGCCAACAAGCCGAGAGAAACTACAAGAATATGGGATTTTACGAGAGGCAAGACAAGGCTATTAAAGATGGGATAGATCGCGAGACAAAAAAGAAGCAGAAAGAAAAAAGAGAAACACATCAAAAAATAGTGTCTATGACTCCTGAGCAACAGGTCAAGTGGATCAGAGAGGGCGATAATGGAAGATGAGGTTAAAAAAAATATTGACCTTACGTCTAGGCTCCCCAGTGGACTCCCTTCGTCTCCCAGAATAGTTGGGCATAACAATGGCAGTGGGGACATGTACAGGAGCACGAAGCCCCACATGGCTATAGTAACGATGAAGGTTGACATAAGAGCCATGAATCCAGATGGGACGTTAGATCTGCATGTTATGGGTTCAGAAGCGTTGAAAAAATATAACATAGGACAAAAGGCACAGTTTGTGGTCAAAGGCACTTCAGAGGCGAAGTGCATAGACAAATTAAAGAAACTTTTGGAGAGGATAAGCGATGGGGAGAGGTGAAAACGAAGATGTTTCTGGTCTAGACTTGCCAGACCCACTCAAAGTAGATATCGTCTTTTATGACGACCGAGGCGTGGAGGCAGATGAGCAAAAGGCTGTCGCCAAAACGGTTTCAACGATCCTTGGTTATGAACATCCATCTACGCAAAGATTCATATTGTATGGACGAGGAGAAATCTTAGACCCTCATGGCACTGACTTTCGGGGAAACAGGAATTTATACAAATACAAAAAGGTCTCAGAAGATACATTTGAGAACTATATCAAATATTTGAAGTCGAAGAACACGTTGTATTTTACTAGAGCTAGAAGACTTGTTATGGAGTAAAAAATGAAAAAGGGTCCACTTTCAAATAAAGAAAAAGAATATATCACCGAACATCTTTCTGAGGGAGCTGAAAAACTCGCTAAAGAAATGAATCGCTCGGAATCTATTGTGCAAAAATTTGTCGACAATTTGCCCAGTGACACAGAAGAAAAAAGTGATGTCAGTGGTCTCTTTGCCAGAAACGAAGAGAGAGGGGTTACTGTGATGACGGAAACCGCGTCTATGGCGGCAGACGAGAACAAGAGTAAAGAGACAAAAACCCCCTCGTCACCAGATAGATATAGAAAGTATATCCATAAGATCAAAGAGTAGCCAATGTCCCCAATCTGCACGAACTTTGATGGGTACATGAAAAAATTGTGCCACGAAGACTTGGTGATGAGTTGGCAAGTCACTCTAACTGACAATACGGTTGTTTACGGCGACTACGAACGTCCCGATCTTGACAATCCTTGGAACAGGTTGAGAAAACATTGCCAGCACAACAACGTGTATCCCGCAAAAGTAGAACTCTACATGTTTGGGGCGGAGCATCGCGTTTTTTTTGAAGACTCGCAGGGACTGGATGGAATCTCCATCCTGCGTGGCGTGGGACAGGAGCAGACGATGGATGGGTCTTTTGGCCAGTCCTATCAGACTTTAACTGTGTCATTGCTGAGGGATTCGTGCGATTATATTGACGTAGCCAAGTACACTTGGCCTATCAATCATTTTGAGGCGGCAGAATCTGTGAGAGGGCTGTCTCTAGACAACTTGAAAAACATGATCTTTAAGAATGAATCAAAAAAAATCAAGCACCCGAGAATACAAGAGTATCTCAACATCGCAGCCATGTAGTGCCCCACAATATATTGCGGAATTGGTGTGCATACGTCGGAGCGAACGGGAAAATACCGGAAGCCTCGAATACAAGTTCTGGAATAACTCTAAGAATGAGCAGTATCAAACTCAGGTTAGGGTTGCCGCGAAGCTTGTGAAAAAGTACGGAGACCAATCTATTCTGCACTACCTGAACAGCCCTAGTGGAAGAAGTGTTTATTCGCTAGGGTTTCTACACAAGTCTAAAAAATTTGTTCTCCCTCTAAAATTTGTCGAGGAGGGGGTTGAAAAATCTAAGAAGATACTTGACGAGCAAGCAAAGAAGGAGAAAACTGTAATCGATCTTCCTAAAGGGGAGTACAAACCGAGGAAACAAAAGCCTAAAAATACATTAATGTCAAAGCTGAGGAAACTAGATGGCAACAAAAACGAAGACTCCTGAATATCTGAAAAAGATTGTTAAGGACTACGGAGAAATAATTCGCAGCGGCACCGAGGTCTTAGAGCAGAAGAAGAATTACAAGACCATTTTAGTCAGTCCTGCAATAGATATCGCTTTGGGTGGCGGGATCAGAGAAGGAAGCTGGCTCACGCTAACAGGAGACCCGAAATCTGGGAAGACCACCACAGCCATGCAAATTGCTGCCAACTGTCAGAAGGACGGCAGGCCAATCATTTATCTGGATGCGGAAGGCAGACTAAAGGATATGAACTTCGAGGTCAGAGATCTAGACCCCGAGAAGATGACTATCGTGGCACCTGAAGACAAGCCTATTCCTGCGGAGGACTTTCTGGACGTGGCGTATAAGATGTTGAGCCACCCAGATTACTACGGTGCTGTTTTAATTATTGACTCGATTTCTTCATTGATGCCAAAAAAAGAACTGGATGGAGACTTCAGCCCCGGAAGAGCGGGTCTTCCAAAAATCCTATCTATATTTACAAAGAAGATTGGTCAATTGCTACCCAGACAACACGGCTTGATTATTGCTATCACGCACTATATCGCCAATACGGGCGGCTTTGGTAAGGCAAAACTTGCGGATGGTGGTAACAAAATCCAGTATCAAGCAGACACCCGCATGGAGATAGCCGGAGGAGGAGAGAAGGTCTCGGCTGTTTCTCCGTGGACAAGCACTAATGGCGATAGGATAGGACAGGTTATTAACTGGAAGATCATCTGCTCGTCTATGGGTGCACCGGGTGGTCAGGTGCAAAGCTATCTCAGATATGGTTATGGTATTGACAAGACGCAAGAAATACTGATGCTGTCTTGTGATCTGGGTCTTATCGACAAGTCTGGAGCTTGGTTTACATGCACATTTATGGAGGGGTGTAAGGACTTGGCAAAAGAGATCAAGCCAGACCTAAATACAGATGACGAAGAGGCTTTTAACAAAGCTTTTAAATTTCAGGGGCAAGATAACTTATATGCATTCCTGTCTGAAAATCCAAAGCTTATTGAGTTTCTTGAGTCTTCGATTAGGGAAATGTTGTGAAAATAACAGGCTTAGACGGCAAAGAATATAGCTGGAACCCGTCCAGCAAAGAGTCCTCTGTGAAAAAAAGATCGAAACTTCACGAAAAAGCCAAAGATCTCCTTGACATTCTATTTCCATATGATAGAATATTGGAAGAGGTTTCACTCGCCGGAACAAGCTCTGGGCCAAGAAGGGGAACGTTGCGTGCGGATTTTTTTATTCCCAACAGAAACCTAATTGTCGAGGTTCATGGAGAGCAACACTTTAAGTTTAACAAGTTTTTTTTTAATGATAAGCTTTCCTTTTACAGAGCCAAGGCGAGAGACAAGGACAAGAAAGAGTGGTGTAGTCTTAACGGTATAAGATTAGTAGAGTTTAACTACAACGAACCGGAAGAAGACTGGATAAGCAAGATATGACTACCAAGTGGCAATACTCAATGAAAAAGAAATCTAACGACGAGCTGTTTTACGTACAGGACTTGCGGAAAACCTGCCCGACCTGTGCCACGAAACACGCGGTATCGGTGTACGACGACTTTACGTTTCATTGGCTTCTTCCCTCTACATCAATACTGGTCTATCACATTAAGCAGTTTGAAGAACAATTAAAAAATGATTCGAGTAACTGCGACACAGTCATTACACATGCTGGCTGTTACACTTTACAGCCCAAGATTTTCCACAGGCCAAAACATAAGATAGGAAGACCGACTGTAAGCCAGAACTTAGACCTTGATCCAATAATGGCGAAATGTAAAAGGTTATATACAAACAACCTTTACGAAAATATACACGACAGAATCCTCCCGCTGCCATTGGGGATTTTCAGAAAAGAGATTGCCGATTTTACCCATCTTAGAGAAAATAGAAAAGAACATTTTTGTTACGCTAACTTCTCTATGACTATAAATTATAGAGCTAATGTCGCTCTATGGGCCGCCAATAACCCTCATATAGATTGTCGATTCGCAAAAAGGTTCCCAGAACTCGAAGAGGATTTGGATGAGAACTTTCTATCTGATGAAATATTACCGTTTGAAGAGTTTTTATCACTCTTAAGTTCTTACCGCTTCTGCATAGTTCCCAATGGAGTAGGAATAGATACAGATAGACTATGGGAGTGTATATATATGAACGTTGTACCAATTGTTCAAAACAATTATGGTAATCGTATTTTTTCTAAAATATGGCCTATGATTTTAGTAGACAGGTATGAGTTTGCAGATATACCCAAGCTAACCGACCAATTTGAACAGCGATATGGAAAGAATATCCAATACAACCACGACCTCCTTTTGAGAAAAAATTTGCCAGAACTTCTGGATCGAATAGAACATGAATGTGGAAAGGTATAGGCGGTGACAGGAGAAGAAAAACTAAACGAATTTTTAGAGGCTATTGACGATTGGATCAGTTGCAATAACATCAAAAGCCCAAAAGGCCCAAGAAAGAACCTTAAGGGCGAAAATGCTAGCAACATACCAAAAATACTTAATATGACCTCCGACACGCTTAAGATGCTTACTGGTGAAGAGTGTCTTGTATATGCATATGAATTACACAGCTACGCCGAATACATAGAAACACTTCGCACAAAAGAAAATGCAGTTTTAGAGTGGGCGGATTCCAGTATTTGGTATATAATATCTACAGTGATGAACCAGTACGGCACTCAATATACAAAATGGCAGGAGAAATACTACTCGGCCATCAAAGAGAACCCTCTGGCCTCCCAAATACTCAAAGTCAAAAATCATGCCGAAGCCAGAGTGAAGATTCTCGACGGAAAAGCCGATAGAATACAAAGCATGGCTCAAGTACTTAACAACCTATCCAAAAGGAGATAGCAATGATGTCCGAGCATCTAGAAGACTTCTTGGGGTCTCTTTCCCCAGAACAGAAACAGGAGCTTATTAAAGCTTTGACGAATGACTCAACAAAGCCAGAGCCAGAGCCAGAGCCAGA
>Ga0114932_10000440_pt1 | contig 49880 bp, 45 predicted proteins | sample 2SBtaG_2_FD_87286 | JGI IMG/M metagenome (GOLD analysis project Ga0114932, IMG submission 87286) | Deep subsurface microbial communities from Kolumbo volcano to uncover new lineages of life (NeLLi) - 2SBTROV12_ACTIVE470 metaG | ecosystem: Environmental > Aquatic > Marine > Volcanic ...
TGATATGAAAATCCGAAGTACCAATACCCGTATGGATTCTTGGTCTTTTCGCGTATTTAAGCGCCTGAGCGGCCACTTCAATATCTTTTTGCACGGCGCGGCTCAGTCCGCATACCGTTGCATTCGTAATCGCTTTGGCTATTTGTTCAACAGATTCAAAATCTCCCGGACTGGAGATGGGAAAGCCCGCTTCAAGGATGTCTACACCCAACGACTCCAGCTTCAGTGCCAGCTCCAGCTTCTCTTTGGTATTGAGTTTGCAGCCGGGCACCTGTTCTCCGTCGCGGAGCGTAGTATCGAAAATGTACACCTTTTCAGCCATGAATCTTTCTATTTTATTCGAATTTAGAGCGATATCACAGGCCGATAAGTTCAAAATTGGCGTTATTTTACATCCTGTAAACAGTGCCCGGGGCCTTGTAACCCTTATTGGTATTGGATTTTAGTATAAATGAATTACGATGCCCAACCGTTCTACCGATGCACTTTTCCAGCTGGTTCAATCGCTCGAAAGGTCTGAAAAACGCAATTTCAAGCTCTATATGAACCGGATTTCGGCCGGAGGGGGTGGTGATTTGAAGATTGTGCAGCTTTTCGATGCCCTGGATAAGATGAAACAATATGATGAGGAAGCCCTCCTGAAAAAGAACCCTTCCCTTCAAAAACAGCAGCTTTCCAATCTCAAAGCCCACCTGTATCACGAACTCCTGGCCAGCCTGCGCCTGTTGAAACAGGAAGAGAATATCGACCTGCAGCTGCATGAGCAGCTCGATTTTGCCCGTTTATTATACAACAAGGGGTTGTATCACCAAAGTCTGCGGATACTCGATCGCATCAAAGACCTGGCCCGTACCAATAACCAGGTCACTTATATCGGGCAGGTATTGTTCTTAGAGAAAAAGATCGAATCGCTGCATATTACCCGGAGTATGCAAGACCGGGCGGAGCGGCTCAGCGCCGAAGTGGAAGAAGTGAATGCGCGGCTTTCTGTTATCGGCAAACTGTCTAATCTTTCCCTGCAATTGTACAGTTGGTATATCCGCAATGGGCACGCCCGTAATGAAAAAGATACGGCAGCGCTGGATCTTTTTTTCAAGCAGGATGTACTGCAACATAGCCAGACCTGCAAAGGCTTTTATGAACGACTCTATCTTTATCAGTGTTACTGCTGGTATGCCTTCATTACCCAGGATTTTCTGATGTATTACCGTTATTGCCAGAAATGGGTAGACATTTTCGATAACGATCCCAAAATGATCGAAATAGAGACTGCTCATTATATCAAGGGCATGCACAACCTCATGAGCGCACATTTCGATCTCAGGAATTACCAGAAATTCAACGAGTCTATCGAGGTGTTTGAAAAATTCATCGAAACACCTGTGATTCAAGGCAACCAGAACAACCTCATTCAAACTTTCATTTACCTGGTAACCGCCAAGTTGAACAAGCATTTCATGGAAGGCACTTTTACAGAGGGGCTCTACCTGGTTCCTTATATTGAAGAGAAGATCAAAGAATACGAATTGTATCTCGACAGGCACCGGATATTGGTATTCTATTATAAAATAGCATCACTCTATTTCGGTAGCGGCGATCATGATAAAAGCATCGATTACCTCAATAAGATCATCAACCTTAAAGTAGACCTGCGCACCGATCTGCAATGTTATGCACGCCTGCTTCACCTGATTGCACATTATGAGTTGGGCAATTTTGAATTGCTGGAATACCTGTTGAAATCGGTTTACCGCTTCATGGCCAAGATGGAGAACCTGAGCACTGTTGAAGAAAAGATTTTTGCTTTTTTGAGAAACTCTTTCCGGTTAACGCCCCGTCAGCTGAAACCGCAATTCGAAACGCTGTTACAAACATTGAAACCGCTCGAAAAAAATCGTTTGGAAAGTCGCGCCTTCATGTACCTCGATATCATTTCCTGGCTCGAAAGCAAGATCGACCAGAAACCGGTGCAGGATATTATCCGGCAAAAATTCCTGGATGCCAGGCGTAATAAAACCGATTAAACGGTTTGAGTAGGCGGTTCAATTAGTATTTCTCTTCCGGCAGGGAAAACAATATGCAGTTGGCATCCTTTGTTGGGAGCGCTTTTCAATTCAATACTGCCGTTGTATAATTCCACGCGGCTAAAAATATTGTTGATGCCGATTCCCTTTCTTTTTACAGCGGTGTCGAAGCCCTTCCCGTTATCGGTAATGGAAAGGCGGATGAAATCATCCCTGTACAATTCAATAGTAACACAGTTCGCATTGGCATGCTTGATAATGTTGTTGATCTGCTCCTGCACGATCCTGAAAATATTGAGCTTAAACTCGTAGTTGATGTCTTCCTCATAAAAAGATTCGTAGAAAAATTCAATACTCATCTGGTTCGCCACCAGTATATCTTCTACCAGTCCGTCGATGGCTTTGGCCAGACCAAAATCTTTGATCAGCGGCGTTACGAGCGCCTTGGATAGTTTCCGGATCTCTTCAATGGCGTTGAAAATAAAACCAGAAGATTGTTTCAATAATTCCTGGTGATTATCGCTTCCCTTCAATGCCGTTGCGAGGTACATCATGGCAACCGTGAGTTGCTGGTTCACATTGTCGTGCAGCTCTTTGCTGATCTCATATCTTTCTTTTTCCTGCTCGCGTATAACAGCTTCCGTGATCTCCTTCTGCTTCATCTGCCTTTCTTCCTGCAGCTTTTTTTCCATCTGCTTCTTTTCGGTCACATCCCGCGAGTTCGACACAATGCCCCTGACAGAAGGATCCTCGATGAGATTGGTAAGCTTAGCCTCCAACCAGCGCCATTCCCCATCGGCATTCTTAAACCGGAAGGAAGATATTTCAAGCGATGGCTGCTGGCTGATCTGTTTGAACCGTTTGCGTATAAACGCCATATCATCCGGATGGATGAAATCGAATAAATTCCTGCCTACCAGGGTTGATGGCGTATAACCCAGCACTTTTTCTACCGTAGGGCTTGAGAAAGTGAAATGGCCATCTTCATCCAGTATTTTGATCATATCTGATCCATTCTGCACCAGCGACCGGAATCTTCTCTCGCTGTTGATGACTTTGAGTTCGGCCAGTTTGCGGTCTGTGATGTCCTGCATGGCGCCTATCATCCGGCGTGGTGTTTGACCATGATATAACAGGTATCCTTTGTCAACCACGTGCGCATAAGTTCCATCGGCCTTCCTGAAACGGAATTCATCCTGCCAGATGGAATGTGTATTACTGCTGATGGATTTGAACAAACCATCTATGACCCGCTGCCTGTCGTCGGGGTGGATACATTTCTCCCAGAAATCTGCCGAAGTTTTAAAATCGGTGACCTGGTATCCGTAGAGTTTGTAGATGTTTTCACCGGCCCAATAAATCTCGTTCGTATCGAGGTTCCAGTCCCACACCATATCATTGGTGGCCTTGGTAACAAATTCATAACGCTCATTGCTTTCGCGCAGGTTTTCCAGGTTCCGCTTACGTTCTATGCTGTATTGAATGGATTTGGAAAGCAGCTTCTCATCAAACTCTCCTTTTATCAGGTAATCCTGCGCGCCGTTAGCCATAGTTTCCAACGCTACGTGCATATCTATCATACCTGTTAATACAATGATGGGAATAGAAACGGCATATTGGTTGATGATCTTGTAAGATTCCAGCCCATCGCTGTCGGGCAGGGTAAGGTCGAGCAGCACCAGGTTGATCTTTTGCAGTTGGAGTACTGAAATGGCTTGTGTCGCATTCGTTACCCTGAAGAGCCTGGCCACAGGCAACGAAGTAGCACCGAGCAACTCTTCCAATAAGAAAAGGTCTCCCGGGTTATCCTCTACAATAAGTATGTTCATTTGCAGGTAATGATCAGACATACTCATCTGTTATTTTGAACGGCCTTAGTTTTCCTCATACAAACAGGTATAAAATAACTTACAAAAAAACATAAACTATTCTGCTATTCCATGTCTTTCCTTTCATTTCATTGAAATGATGAAGATTATTTACCGATGGTCAGGTAAAAACAACTGCCATTCTCTTTGCCCGATTCCACCCAGATACTGCCGCCATGTCTTTCTGCGATCTTTTTACAAATAGCCAACCCTATACCGGTTCCGCTGTAACTGCCTTTACTATGCAGGCGTTGGAACAGCTGGAAAATCTTCTCATAGTGTGCTGCATCAATACCAATACCATTGTCTTTCACACTGAACAGGTACTGGCTCTCCATCTCTTTGCATGTTATTTTTATCGAAGGAATTTCCTTGCTATGGTATTTCAATGCATTGCCTACCAGGTTCTGAAACAATTGAAACATCTGCGTTTTATTCGCATTGATCATGGGCAGGTTACCTATTTCCACTTGTGCATTCGTTTCCTTGATCTCTTTTTCGAACAAGTTGTAAATATCTTTCAGCAACTCATTCATATTTACTTCCTCATACCCGCTTTTATCCGACCCTACGCGGGAATAAGTGAGCAGGTCGAGGATCAATTTCTTCATCCTTTCAGCGCCATCCAGCGCATAATGGATGTACCTGTCTGCCGTTTCGTCTATTTGCCCTTCGTATTTTTTCCTGAACAACTGTAAAAAGCTGCTTACCATACGCAAAGGTTCCTGTAAATCGTGAGAAGCTACATACGCAAACCGTTCGAGTTCAATATTTGAAGTAGTCAGTTCCGCAGCCCTTTTTTTCAGGCGTGTGTTCAATTCCCCAAGCAACGCTTCTGCAGCCCTTCTTCTCGTAATATCCTGCGTGGCGCCGATCATGCGAATAGCCTTCCCTTCCTGATTGCGTATGATATATCCCTTGTCGTAAATATAAGCAAAGCTCCCGTCCGCCTTGATGATCCTGTACTCATCATCCCAATAAGCATCCTGCGAATCATTGAGTGCCCGCGCCCTTTTATCCAGCATGGATTCGAGATCATCGGGATGCACTTTCTTAATCCAGAAATCCTTGTCTTTTGAAACTTCTACCGGATCATATCCGAAATTGGTTTTCAATCCATGCCCTGTTCTTGTAACAATATCCGACTCAAGGTCCCAGTCCCAGATGGCGTCGTTGGTTGCCCTGGCTACGTATAAAAAACGCTCATTGCTTTTATAAAGTTCTTCTTCTTTCTCTTTTTTTTCAGTGATATCACGCTGGTTGATGATCATACCCTCCACACCTTTCATGTGCAACAGGTTAACCACCGTAGCTTCCACCCAAACAAAACCACCCTCTTTTTTTTGACTCGATATTCTTTTTTGAAGCTCTTGCCCGGTGATTGGAGGACCTCTTCAAATTCACCCAATAACCGGTTGAGGTCTGCTTCATAGATCATGTCACGTAATCGCTTTCCTACTACTTCTTCTACTTCATAGCCCATGATCTTTTTTACAGCTGGATTGATATACGTGATCTCCCTGTGTATATTGGCATGGATAATAATGTCCATGCTATTCTCTACCAGCATCCTGAACCGTAGTTCACCGGCACCATCTGAAACAGCTTCAGCATTTCTAGTCATACGCAGCATTGGTCTTCACACAATTTCGCCAAGATTTGCAAAAGCGCCAAGAAGATTTATTGCACAACAAAAGCACGCTATGCAGCTTGCTATTAAACTGATTAATAGCAGTTTACGAAGATGCTCTATTTAAATGGAAACCGGGGTCAACGATAAATCTGCTCGATCGCTTCTCTGAATTTTTCCATCACCACTTTTCTTTTCAGGCTCAGCTTGGGTGTCATCTCACCTGTTTCGATGGTCCATTCATGTGGCAGCAATTCAAATTTTTTGATTTGTTCAACGTGGTTGAAACCGGTATTGTACTGATCTACCAGTTTCTGATACATTTCCAATACACGGGGTTCACGTATCGCTGCCTCATTGGTAGTAAAAGTAATATTATTTGCTTTCATCCAATCTTTCAGGGCTGCAAAAGTTGGCACGATCAAAGCGCCTACGAACTTACGTTCAGGGCCTACCACCATTACCTGTTCTATGAAACGGCTTTCTTTGAGTTTATTTTCAATGGGTTGTGGGGCAACATATTTTCCTCCGCTGGTTTTGAACAATTCTTTTTTCCTGTCGGTGATTCGCAGGAAGCCGCCTTCTTCCAATACGCCTATATCGCCGGTATGCAACCATCCGTCTATAACCGTTTCGGCCGTAAGATCGGGTCGTTTATAATACCCTTCCATTACACTGGGGCCGCTTACACATATCTCACCGTCTTCTTCCAGTTTAAGGGTTACTCCTTCTATCACCGGCCCCACTGTTCCAAGGCGGTTACCACCTTTTGCTTTCCGGTTTACCGCGATAACCGGACTGTTCTCGGTTGGTCCATACCCTTCATAGACAGGTATGCGGGCAGCATTGAAAATACGCAATAGCTTTACCTGGCAGGCCGCTCCTCCGGTTACAATGAAGGCAACATTACCCCCCAGCGCTTCGCGCCATTTGCTGAAGACCAGCTTATTGGCAAGCGCCAACTGCAAACGATACCAGGGCCCGCTGCTGTTGTTGTTATCGTATTGAGATGCCAGGCTTACCGACCAGAAAAAAAGTTTACGCTTGATGCCCGTAAGCTCATTGCCTTTGTTCATAATGCGCTCAAACACTTTCTCCAACAAACGCGGCACTGTGGTAAACCCATTAGGCTTTACTTCGCGGAGATTGTCTCCAATAGTATCCATGCTCTCTGCATAATAAATGCCAATGCCGCTGTAGAGATAGATGTAGGTGACCATCTTTTCGAAAATATGGTTGAGCGGCAGAAAGCTCAGCACTTTATATTGAGGTGCATCTTCAAAAGGGAAACTTATTTTCGAATAATACAGGTTCGAATAGATATTACGGTGACTCAACATCACGCCTTTGGGTGTACCCGTTGTTCCCGATGTATAAATGATGGTAGCCAGTTGCGATACCGGTATGTTCTTTTTGATACGCGCTACTTCCTGTAGCAGATCGTCATTTGCGAGCTCTGTTACCGCACTCCAATGTTCAGCTCCTTCTATCTTGTCAAAGCTGTAAATGGTTTTTATAGAAGGCACACGGCCCGCCACCGATTTTGCTTTTTCATACAGTTCTTTATTGCCTACGAAAATGTATTTTACCGCTGCGTCGTTCAGTATAAATTCCAATTCAGCCGGGTTGGTGGTAGGATATACTGGCACCAGTATAGCGCCCAGTTGTTGTACTGCAAGATCGGCGAACAGCCATTCGGGCCTGTTATTACTGATGATGGCGATCTTATCGCTGCTCTCGGCGGTCATATCACCGGCGCTCACGCCCAAATGTAACAGGCCGGCGCTGAACCTGTTCACAATACCTACTACTTCTTCTGTTGAATAAGACACCCATACTCCGTTCTCCTTTGCCGACAGCATATCCTTTTTAGGAAAATGTTGTAACTGGTACTCCAGGCAATCAAACAATCTTTTCGCAGTCATAACAATCGGCGCCTTTAAATGCACCAGGGGTAAGTTAGGCAAAACAGTACAAATAACAAAGCTTAATGGCTCATGTAGTATTGTCCTGCCGGCAGTTTAAACACGCGGCCCTCCTGGAATGATTTGAAACCGTTGTATTCTTTTGGATGGTTGTTTTGCCATATCTGGTAAGCATCTGCGTTGATCACTCCGCCGAACAACCATTGATTGTACGCTTCAAAAATTCCTTCCCGCAAAAGATATTGTTCCTGCTCGAACAAACGGAAAGGATACTGTTGTTTGTTATTACCCTGGAACCATTCCAGGATGAAGCGGGTCCTAATCGTAACCAGGTTGTCGATATTAACGCCGTCTTTCGCCAGCGCCATTGTTTTAGCATAAGTGTTCAGCACTTCTTTTTCAAAGTTGCTGGTACCTTTCGCAGCAACAGCATCCTGCAGGGTATTCCCTTTGAACAGATTCGCGTATGCAAACAATAATCCTTTTTTCACATCTTCTGTCCGGGGTGTAAAGCTTTCCAGGTTCAGGAAGAGCTCTCCGTATAATATCACCCTGATCCACTTGGCTTTTTTAGCGTAATAGCGTGCTGCATTGTAATAATTACTGCTGTAATTAGGATCGGACATGATGCCTTTTTCCCATTTTACAATGGCATCGCCAAGACTGTTATCCATTTCGAGTAACTCACCGTACTCGTTGTAGATAACGCCGCTGTTGGGGAATTTTTTGATAGCCTCTTTGTACAGTTTGCCGCAATCTTTATATGCAGCAATGCTTTTGTAACTCATTCCCAGTATCTGGAAAGTTTGCTCATCGGCATCAGGTCGCTGCACCAGTGGTTTGGCTACTTCTATTGCTTTTGCAAAATCCCTTTTAAGGTAATTGGCATAGGAGAGATTTTTCAGCAACTCGAGGTTCTGGGGATCTTTCGCCACGGCTTTTTCAAGGACTGTTACAGCATTCGTAAAATCTCCCTGCCGCATCATGGACATGGCTGTTTCCTGTAGCTGCTGGGCAGTAGTTTGTTGTCCGTAAGAACCATGAAACAACAATAAAGCAACGAAAGCGATCAGTACGTTTTTCATAATATTATTTTGAATCGGCGCCGGATGCCGGTACGCGCTGTTTATTGATAAATAAGATGCGTCAACAATCCATCCCTTAGTTTCGGCTCAAACCAGGTGCTTTTGGGAGGCATTACATTACCGCTGTCGGCAATATCAAACAGCTGTTCGATGGTTACCGGGTACAAGCTGAAAGCTGCTGCCATCTCCCCGCTGTTCACTCTTTTTTCCAGTTCCTGTAATCCGCGTATACCTCCCACAAAATCAATCCTTTTATCGGTACGGGGATCTTGTATGCCCAGGATGGGATCAAGCACATTGTTTTGTAGGATAGTAACATCCAATACACCAATTGGGTCTTCGATAAACGTGCCTGGTAAAGCGGTGAGTTTGTACCAGCTGCCATTTAAATACAATCCGAATGTATGCAGATGGGAAGGCTTGTATGCTGCAGCGCCCACCAACTCTATCGTGAACTTCTCTTTCAATGCTGCAAGGAATTGTTCCGCATCCAGTCCGTTCAGGTCTTTCACCACCCGGTTATAATCCATGATGTATAACTGGTTGGAAGGAAAGAGTGTAGTAAGAAAGAAATCGGCTCCGTTGCCCGTTTTGTTTTCTATCGCTTTACGCACTTTAGCTGCTGAAGCGGCCCGGTGATGGCCATCAGCAATATAGGTATAGGGTATTTCTGATTCGAAAAGACCGCTGATCGTTTCGCAGGTAGTGGTATCATTGACAATCCAGATGGTATGTTGTATTGCATCATCGGCAACAAAATCATATACCGGCGATTTGGTTTCCTGCCATTCGGCAATGAGGGCATCTACTTTTTCATTGTGGCGGTATGCAAGGAAAACATTCCCTGTTTGCGCACCGGAAGTTTTGATGTGATTGATGCGATCCTGCTCTTTCTCCGGGCGGGTGAATTCGTGTTTACGGATAATGTCGTTCTCATAATCGTTGATGCTGCTTACGCAAACAAGCCCGGTCTGGCTGCGGCCATCCATCACCAACCGGTAGATATAATAACATTCCCTGTTTTCCCTGAAAAGCACATCTCTTTTGATGAATGCCTCCAGGTTTGCTTTCGCCTGCTCATACACCTGCTGTGAATGGATATCCACAGATTCGGGCAGGTCGATCTCGCTTTTGGTAATATGCAGGAAGGAATTGGGATTGCCTTGTGCTTCAATTTTTGCTTCTGTACTGTTCAATACATCATACGGACGGCTGGCCACTTGCTTGGCCAGTTGCGCATGCGGACGCAGCGCCTTAAAAGGTTTTACTATTGCCATGCGGCAAATATCTGCAAATAATTATAAAAGAAATGTTAGGGTCCTGGCTTTCTCAGCGTATGGCGTTTTCAAAAGCGGCCAGTCCTTTTTTGACGAGGGGTTGTTTTTCCGACAGCCATTTGAACAGGAATATCCCGGTTACTGAGCAGGCTATGCCCGCCAGCACATCCAACACATAATGATGGCCGGAATACACGGCCGAGAACCAGATGCCTGCCATTACCAGCACAAACAGGAGGTTGACAGCTCCCAACTTGTTTTTGATACCATAATACAGCACGATCAGCGGATACGCAGCATGCAGCGAAGGCATGGCAGCGAACACATTAGAGCTTTTAGCATACAGGGCTTTGAATATCCCCACATGAAAAATACGGTCGAACGCCGCGAGGCCGGCGGTATTACCCGGTGTGCCCGGGATAAAGCCAAAACCATATTGCTGTACATACCAGGGCGGCGCTGCCGGATAAATATAATAGAACGCAAATCCTATCAGGTTCACCAGCAGAAAGCTGAGCGAAAAATAAAGGAACTGCCTGCGGTCCTTAAAAAATAAAAAACCGGCGAAAGCCAATGGCACCGGTACCCAGCAGAGATAAAAAATGCCTGCCGCTATATCTAACAGTGTATAACGGTGCAAAGACCAATATTCATTGGGTGTCAGCAGCCGGCCGTCATGCCAGATGCCAAACAGTTTTTTTCTGCCTGGTACAGGCTTTCTATATGCACTGTATTGTAATGGTAATTGGGAAATGCCTTCATGTAATCGAAAATGATCCAGAAGATCATGAAAATGGAAAACCCGGTGATGAACTTGCGGGTGGCGGCAGACAGGTAGTAAAGCGTGTTGAACAATGCTACCAGTATCAGTTGCTCAGATTTGAATCCAATAAGAAATGACGATAGTAAAAGATAAGCAACAGACAAAGTACCCGTTAGCAGCAGGTCTTTTCGTGTGAATAAAGAAGCAGTAGTAAGGGAAGAAGGTCTTTGCATATCAGGGTTTAAATCGTTCCATCACTTCTTTACCAGTCGCTTCATCCCTGCCCTTCAACTCCATGTAAATGATGTTGGGGGACCAGAAAGTACCGCCTGGGTCGACGCGAATGAAGATCCTGTTCAGCACCACCATTTTCTGGTTGATATGGGTGTAAACGTGGAATTTATTGTCGTGCGTCGATTTCATGAGGTATAAAGTCTGCTTTCTATACGATACAAAATGCAGCTTGTATTTGCCGGCCGATTCCATCTGCGACCTGATGCCGTAAGCAAAAATGCGTTGGATATAGTTGAGCTCTTTTCTCATCCCTCCTTCCGGATAGCGTATCCAGCATACATGCACGGGGTTGTCTTCATCCAGCTCTCCTTTGCTGTTCAGGTTCAGCTCACAAATGATGGTGTTGGTATTCGATGTGCGTTGCAGGTAAAACAATTGCTTGTCATTGCCTTTGGGAACCGGGAAAGTGTCTTGCGGATCGATCACCGCGGCGCTTGCAATTGGCTTCACGGTTTTACGGGGCGCTTCATGAGCCTGCGTTGCTATACCCAATACCAGCAGGCCCGCCAGCAGTAGCAGCTTTTGACCTGCATCTCTATGGTTGAGCGCTTTCCCAGCCTGCCGTAAACGATTGATGGCAGTGAGATTGGTGAGTACCGCCATCACTGTAATGGGAACAGTAAAAATAGACATCGTTTCCAGCACATGGAAAGAAACACCCGGAATATACCATTTATGATCGCCGCCAATATAATGAGCCGTGATGCCACAGGCAATCGCAGTAATCCCGATCAGGATCACCCGCTCGGGCCTTTGCATCAACCCATCTTTACACTGTATGCCCAATCCTTCCGCCCTTGCCCTCGTATAACTTACCATCATAGAGCCGATCATGGCAATGAAAGCAAAAATGGAGCTGAGAAAATAGTGATGCGCCACGAGATAATAACAGATACCGAAGAACATTACCAACTCACTGTAACGGTCCAGCACCGAATCGTATAAAGCACCAAATGAAGAGCTCATATTTCCCAAACGCGCCACCTGTCCGTCGAGCATATCGAACAGGCCTGCAAACAAAATCAACGCACCGGCCCAGCCCACATAAGAAAGATCGCCACGGTTTCCGCGTTCACCGCCCCTGATAAAAATAATGGTTACCCCCACATTCAACGCGAAACCAATAGTGGTAACAGCATTGGGGGTGAGCCCTGCTTTGATCAACAGTTTCACAAAAGGGTCTATCACAACATAAATGCCTTTCTGCAATCTTACTCTAAGCGGCGCCTTTTCCATGAATCATGCACTTTTCAATACAAAATAAAAATATATTAACCAGAAAGCTGTAATCATCAACCACAGCTTTCCAACTCGTTTTAAAAATCGAACTTGAACCTGGTCCGTACACCGATCGTAGCGATATAAGGATTGTTCAGGTAAGTGAATCGTTTCACCAGGTCTACCCTGATCAGTTTGAATATATTACCCACTCCTACACTGCCTTCGATATAAGGTTCTTTGGAAAGTGAGAAACTCGTTGTAGTTCCTTCCAGGGAAGGAAACTTGATCAAAGCAGGGTTCAGGTTGGGATTGTTTTCATCCCGGACACCTCCGTACAACACTTTCACCGACAACAGTTCCCTCAATTTGAGCTTTCTCATCAAAGGGATCCGGTTAAAGATCAACCCATTGAAATGGTGATCGATCGTAACACCTGCATAGTGGTCACTTACGAACTCCATAAAGTTCATCAGGTTATATGAATTCAACTGGTAAGCATAAGTCTGGTTGGCACGGTGAATGGTCATAAGTGGATAAGGAAGCTGTCCGAAAATAAAACCGCCCTCCAACACCAGGTCGCTGTAACCCAACTGCGACATATAAGCCCTCTTTTCTACCCGCAGGTTCAGGTTCTGGTAATTGTATTCACTACCAAACAATCCTTTCACACCTGCCGTAAAACGCAGTGTTAAAATGGGATATTTATTGATGATGGGAATACGATACACTTTACCCTGGTAAAATTGTTCATGCGGCGCCCAGCGCAATTCACCGGAAAGTTCGGTGGTGGTGATATGATCTACGGCCACCGTCCCGGTACTATCTACTTTGCTATAACTGATAGCTCCCGCGGGTTGGTGTTGCCAATGCTTGAACCCAAAAGTGTACGACAAATGGCTGGGCAGTTCATGTATGTATTCCAGTTTGAAGATATCGTTGTACAATAGTTTATCGTTCTTACCTCTTTTGAAAGACAACAGGAAATTATCTTCCGATACAAACTGCAGTTCCTGGCCGGGTATCTTGGTATCTTTCTGGTAGCTGGCCCTGATGAAGTTCAAAGGGTATTCATAGATCGATTTATTGTTGATGGAATAAGTTCCGCTGAGGAAATATTTCCATTTCTCATCTTTGAATCCATAAGCGCCATAAGTTTCAAAATAAATGCGTTTGCTCATCTTAGGCGTGGTTCTGCCGCCCAGTCTCAACTTGAATCCTTCAATGGGATTGAAACTGTAGAACGCATTAACAGGTCCTACTTCAAACGGACCAAAAGAGGTATACCCCGCAACCAGCAAAGTAGCAATAGCCATAGCTCTCCGGAACGAAGGCATTTTTTCCAGGCTATCGATATTGCTGTATATCTTCGATTCGGTATGTGTAAGTGAGTCGTGACGGTTGGCCAGCCAGAAGCTGTCGGTATGCAGCCCGGCCTTATCCAGTTTTACCAGTGAAGGTCCATTGTATATGCTATCAGACAATGGTTTGTTCACTACATAGTTCTTATACGATACAGTTCTGCTGCCATAAAAACCGCTGGCCCCCGATTTGGTAATACCGGCTTCGGCCATCACACTGCTTTTCTTGATATGGTAACGGCTATCCTCGCTTTTTTCAAAATCAAGGTCGATATGCAGTTCACGCACCCAGTTCAGGTTGGCGTTTTTGCTGATGAACATATTCAGTTTCTGAACGGCATAGTTTCCATCGAGCGTGATGTACATATTACCCCTGAAGAGCAGGTCGTTGGTATTCCTGGGTGTGAAATACATTTTGATCAGCTTCCTGCCATTCTCATCGGTTACTGTATCCTTGATATAATACATGTAAAACGTGGGACCGAGATCGGCAATGGGGCTCAGGAACTGGTACGTGAAAAGCGGGATATTGTTGTCGTATATATCCACATCCATTACCAACCTGTTCAGGTAACTGCTTACTCCTTGGTTATCGATGTATTCACCAAAGTTCACCTGCTTCTGGCCGGTGACAATGGTTTTGGTTTTTTCTGGATTACGGCGATAATATTTTTTCGACAATGTCTCTTCCAGGTAAACCGGCATCAACGATTTGCCGCGAACAGATACAGTATCCTTGTTATCGAATAAGAACTGGTACTTGCGCAACAGTTTGCTGTTCGTTATTTTTTCGGGAATACTGCTGAGTGATACTTCCAGTTTTTCGTACTGGTCGTATTGGAGATAATTATACCGTTCTATGCGGTTGATCGGTTTATTTTCGATCACGCGCCTGATGAGCTCAACCGCCGGGTTATTCTTATTCCTGTATTTCGCCCGCTTATTAGTAGTAACGGTTACATTGTTCACGGCACGGGGGTCCGTCTCCATTTCGAGGTTGATGGTTTGCTCCTTACCTATTGCAATAGGTCTTGAAATGGTGATATATCCTACATAAGAAATCTGAATAGTAGGATTGGAAATCTTACCAGTTGATTGGAGTGTATAATTACCCAGACTGTCGGTAACTGTTCCGCGTCCTCCTTTGAATACCACGCTCACATACTGCAGTGGTTGTTTGGTAACTGTATCAACGACCTTTCCTTGTATCACGGTTTGTGATACTGCTGCATAAGCAAAGCCCAACAACAAGAACAGTAAGGAAAATAAATATTTTATCAGGGTCCTTTTCCTTTCCATAACAACTATTTAAACACGAATCTCTTTTGCATCAGGTAATTATAGGTAGCGCCTATAACTACTGATACCAGCATCTTCGACAACACATAATTTATTCTTCCATAGTTCGTAACTACATATACACCACCCGAAACCAATACCAGGTTGCCCATCCATACGAGCAGGTATTTGATCGCCTGTATAGGAATGCCTTTCTCCGTTGCCTTGAATACCCATCTCCTTCCCAGCATGAAGTTGGCAACTCCTCCGCTGATGGTACCGATCACACTTGCAGCCAGGTACCAGCAGTAAAACACTTCCACCAAAATGATGGTGACAGCGAAATCCACTATGGTGGCGCCCAGCGAAGCGGCCTGTGCTTTTATAAAAGTAACCATCGTTTAAAACAAGTTGAACCACAACACAAGTTGGAGCAGCAGGTTACTGTATATACCTGCAACCACATCATCGGCCATCACACCCCAGCCTCCGGGCAGTGATTCTGTTTTACGGATCAGCAGCGGTTTTACAATATCAAAAAAACGGAACAGGATCAGTCCTGCTACCACATACCAAAATTTTACCGGCACGAACAACAGCGTAACACACATACCTGCCACTTCATCGATCACTACACGGCTGCTGTCTTTTCCCCAATCTTTTTCGGTCTTCGATGCAACCCAGGTGCCTGCAAAAACAACGATCACTGCAACTATGAGACCAGTCGTGTAGCCCGCTGTTTTCAGTGGGGTCAGGTACCATACTGCGGCAGTTAGCGCAGCAGCAATGGTACCTCCTCCGCGAACATATCCTATTCCAAAGCAACTGGCGACCAGTTTACTGATGGTGATCATAATGCTTCAACCAGGTCCTGGTAATAATCCAATCCCAGGTGGGTGATCAGGTCTTCTCCCATAAGATGACGCAACGTATTCTGCAACTTGATCAACTGTTTGAAAATATCATGTTCCGGTCTCAGGCCTGGCGCTGTTTGCGGCGATTTGAAATAGAACGATAACCATTCCTGGATACCTGTCATACCTGCGCGCTTGGCAAGGTCCATGAACAATGCCAGGTCAAGCACGATAGGAGCTGCCAGGATAGAATCGCGACAGAGGAAGTTGATCTTGATCTGCATGCCATATCCAAGCCATCCGAAAATATCTATATTGTCCCAGCTCTCTTTGTTATCACCGTGCGGAGGATAATAATTGATGCGCACTTTATGATACAGTTCTCCATACAATCCTGGATTAATCTCCGGTTGTAAAATATCTTCCAATACACTCAGTTTAGATACTTCTTTTGTTTTGAAATTATCCGGATCGTCCAGCACCAGTCCGTCCCTGTTACCCAATATATTGGTAGAGAACCAGCCGCGAACACCCAGTGCTCTTGCGTGCAAACCTGGAGCCAGTATGGTTTTCATCAATGTTTGTCCGGTCTTGAAATCTTTTCCGCCAATCGGTGTATCGGTTTCTTTGGCCAACTGTATCAATGCAGGTATGTCGCAAGTGAGGTTGGGAGCGCCGTTCGCAAAAGGTATACCCATCCTGATGGCGGCATAGGCATAGATCATGCTGGGCGATATGGCTGGATCGTTATTTTTCAATCCTGCTTCGAAAGCTTCGATGCTTTCGTGCACAGCCGATTGTTCAATGTATTTCTCGGTTGAACCACACCATACCAGCACCACCCTGTTACAACCATTGGTCTTGCTGAACTGCTCGATATCGGCAGCCACTGCTTTGGCCAGGTCGTATTTGGTAGGCGCTTCTTTGATATTATGTCCGTCGAGATTTTTGACATAAGATTTATCAAACACGGCTTTCATGGGTACGATGACCTCCAGCTCCGGCTTGATGGCCTGTAACAAGGCAGGCTCCAGCACTTTTGCTTTCATGGCTGCTTCATACACATTATCGTCGTATACATCCCATCCGCCGAAAACTACGTCCTGCAGGTTGGCTAAAGGAACAAAATCCTTGATCAGCGGGTACCTGTTTTCCGTGCGCTTACCCAAACGAATATTTCCCATCTGCGTAAGCGCCCCGATGGGTTGGGCCAGACCCTTGTTTACGGCTGCTACCCCGGCAATGAATGTGGTGGCTACGGCGCCTAAACCGGGCAGCAGTATACCCAGTTTACCATCCGCTGATTGAATCTGTTCTTTCATTTTTTATGTATTTACCGTTCAATAAATCCGCCAATCAACCTATGATAGAACGATTGGCGGCTGTGTATATTTTACTTTTTTAAGTCCGCGTATCAGAATCGAAACAATGGATCCTATCCGCGCCTCCATTTTAGTGTATTTATTGTTGATGAACATGTCGCGCTCTATGCCGCGCAGCGAGCTCACCATAACCGAGGGTAACAGGTCTAGCTCCTTACCGATACTCCTGTCGAATTCGCCATTGGCCAGTCCGAATGAAAGGATACTCTTCATCAGTTTGGTTTCCTGCTGGTCGTATGCGAGGTACATGTGTTTCATGCACCGCATATTCTCCTGTAATTCGCCCCTGACGATCTTATAAAGATTTGATTTTTTTTGCAGCGCCTTGATCTTGGTAACGGCAAACATTTTCAGCTTCTCCTCTGCGGTAACTGCATGGTTCACAGCCTGCATCACCTGGTGGAACACTTCATCCATTTCCTTCATGATCACCGCATCGAATATTTCTTCCTTACTGCAGAAATAATAATACAATGTGCTTTTCCCCTTACCCAGTGCTTTGGCAATATCTTCCATCGTGGTCTTTTTAAGACCATATTGCTGGAAAAGCTTCTGCGCTACTTTCAGTATCTCTTCCCTGATCAGTTCGTCTTTGGGTGAGGTGATCATTTTCGACTAAAATCGTTTTTCGGTCCAAAATTAGTGCAAAAACTTTTTCCCGGCACAACCGTTTATCAAAATCATCCGTTCTTGGAGGCAAAATGGCGCATCAGGTCGCAGAAGGTCTGTACGCTTTCCAGCGGGAGGGCATTGTACATGCTGATCCTGACGCCACCCACAGTACGGTAGCCTTTAACGCCGATCATGCCCTCCTGTTTGCAAAGATTCAGGAAGCTTTCTTCGAGAGAGGGTTTCTGTAAAAAGAAAATGGCATTCATCCAGCTGCGGTCTTCTTTGGCAACTACCGGCTGGTACACTTCCTGCAGGCTGTCGAGTGTATTGTAAAACAAGTCCGCCTTCGCGCGGTTCCTTTTCTCCATTTCGGGCAGTCCGCCTTCGTTCAATATCCAGCGCAGCGTAAGCATGCTCACATAAACTGCAAAAACCGGTGGTGTATTCATCAGCGATCCGGCTGCAATGTGTTTGCTGTAGTCCATGATGGCAGGTATCTTCCGGGATACCTTACCCAGCACGTCTTTGCGAATGACAGTCATGTTCACACCGGCGGCTCCCATATTCTTTTGCGCGCCTGCATAAATGAGCGCGAATTTGTTGAAGTCCATCGGCCTGCAAAAAATATCACTGCTCATATCGGCCACCAGCGGTACTGCTGTTTGCGGGAACTGGTGCCACTGTGTACCTTCCACTGTATTGTTGGTAGTGATATGTAAATAGCTGGCATCGGAAGGAATAGCAAAATCTTTCTGTATATAACTGTGTTTGCGGTCAGACGTATCAGACACTACCTGCACCTTTCCAAACAAAGCCGCTTCTTTGTGTGCCTTGTTTCCCCAGATACCATTATCGCAGTATGCGGCCATGGCATTTTCATCCAGCAGGTTCATCGGTACCTGCATGAACTGTGTGGTAGCGCCTCCGTGCAGAAAAAGCACTTCATGGTCATCGCCCAGTTGCATCAATGTTTTTACGGAGCTAATAGCTTCATTCAATATTTCCTGGAACCAGGCGGTACGATGACCGATTTCCAGAATAGACAATCCAGTGCCATTGAAATCGAGGATAGCCCTGGAAGCTGCTTCCAATACGGGTTGTGGCAGGATCGAAGGTCCTGAATTGAAGTTGTGAAGTTTCATTTCGGTTGCTTGAGGCCGCAAGATACTATATTCTTCATTTTTGCTCCGGACTAAAGTCCGGAGCAAAATTATTCATGCACATCTGTTACACCACCCGATACCGCATACTTCATAGCATCTGCGGCGCTCACCTTATCGATGAGGCGGATATGATCGCGGGGAACGATATACGTAATGCCCGATATGGCATAAGAATGCGGCACATACACCGTTACATGATCGGCAAGATCGAATTCACGAGCCGATTGCTGCGTCATGAAACCGATACGCCATACATTGGGCGCATCTACATTCACCAGAACGGCTTTGTCGAATTTTTTCTTATTACCTGCAAAAGCTTCCAGGAAATCTTTCACCGACGAATAAATGAATTTGATACCCGGTGTTTTTTCCAATACGGTATCCAATACCGCTACCAATCTTCCCACCACGAAAAGTGATGACAACCATCCTACCAATAATACCAGGGCCACTACCACCACAAAACCCAGGCCAGGCAGACTGGTCACATTGCCAGCTATGTCTTTTTTTAACAGATCGGGAAACAAGGCATTCACCAGGTTGGGTAAAAAGCCGTCTACCAGCTTGAAAAGGCCCACTACTACCCACAATGTGATGCCTATCGGCGCCAGTACGATCAACCCTTGTAAAAACAACTGCAAAAGTTTCTTCAGATAGTTGCGTACATTGGGTTTCAGCCTGCTCATGGCATTCAATTTGTATGCAATCTACAGAAGATTTCTTAATAGCACCGGAACCGTTCTTTTCAAAAAACGGCCATTAAAATACAATATTGGGTAAGCTGGTACGTCTCCCAGTTTGCGTTCATCTTATTTTTCAACCGTTCAACACAAAAAATGAGGAAAAAAGGCCGGAAACTTTAGCAACGATTAAAGTTTCCATAGTTTTACAGCCCGAAATGTGAGTTATGGACATACAAGAAAGAATTGTACTGAAAGCACACGAGCTGTTTATGCGCTATGGTATCCGTAGCGTAAGCATGGACGAAATTGCCAACCACCTGGGCATGAGCAAAAAGACCATTTATCAGTTTTTTGCCGATAAAGATGCGCTGGTGGAAAGTGTGATAGACATTGAGATCAGCAGGACCAGGGAGGACTGTACCGCTTACCGCCAGAAATCAGAGAATCCCATTCATGAGATTTTCCTGGCCGTTGAAATGCTGCAAGAGTTACTCAAAAGCATGAATCCATCGCTAATGTTCGATCTTGAAAAATATCATGCCAGGGCTTTTCAGAAAATCAGCGAGCACAAGAACCGCTTCCTGTACGATGTGATCAAAAGCAACTTGGAAAAAGGCATTAGAGATGAGTTGTACCGGCCTGAGATCAATACGGATATCATGACCCGTTACCGGCTGGCCACTACATTCCTTTTGTTCAACCCGGCGTTGTTCTCTCCAGGAAAGTATACATTGCCGCAGGTGATGGAAGAGATCACGGATAATTTTTTATACGGACTGGTAACGGCGAAAGGACTGAAGCTCATCCAGAAATACAAGCAACAACGATTAAAGACAAAAAATGTAATCTATGAGTAAAAGAGGATCAACAACCATTTGGCTGTTTTGTCTGGCATTGTTCAGCAGCACGGGTTTTGCACAAGCACCGGGGGCCATACATGAACTTTCCATTCAGCAGGCTGTGGAATATGCACACAAGAATAATGTACAGGTAAAGAACGCCCTGCTCGACATCAGCATCCAGCAGCAGAGCAACAGGGATATTACTTCTGCAGCGCTGCCCAGCGTAACAGGATCGATCGGAGCAACGGATTACCTGAAGATCCCTACTTCACTGTTGCCAGGAGAAGTGTTCGGCCAACCGCGCGGAACCTATATCCCGGTTCAGTTCGGTACCAAATACAATTCCACCGCCAGCATACAGCTGCAGCAGTTGTTGTTCGACGGACAGGTATTCATTGGTCTGCAGGCAAGGGCCACTTCCCTGGAATGGCGAAAAAAATCTGCGGAAGTAACCGAGGAAGCCATCAAGACCAATATTTACAAAATATACTACCAGCTCGTTGTAAGCAAAACACAGATCGCGCTGCTCGATGCCAATATCAACCGGTTGAACAAACTGGATCATGATACACGCGAGTTGTATAAAAACGGTTTTGCAGAAAAACTGGATCTCGACAAGATCGCCGTGCAGGTTGCCAATCTGCAAACTGAAAAAACCAAGGCGCTCAACAATATCGATATTGGTTACCTGGGGTTGAAAACGCTTATGGGCATGCCCATCAAAGACAGTCTTGTGCTAACCGACAAAATCACAGATGACCAGATTAAGGAAGATTTTACGAATGACAGCAGCTACCAATACTCCGACAGAAAAGAATTTCAATACCTGCAACTGGCCAAGAAACTGAACGAGTTCAACATCAAGCGTTACAAACTCAGCTATTTCCCCACGCTTTCATTGACCGGCGCTTACAGCAAAAATGCCCAGCGCAATGAATTCGACTTTTTTGGGAAAGGCGACTGGTTCACCACTTCGTATGTGGGACTGAATATCTCCATTCCTATTTTCGATGGTTTTGCCAAAGATTCCAGGATCAAAAAATCCAGGATGGAGCTAACGCAAACCAATAACCAGATCGATAACCTGCAATTGTCTATCGACAATGAAGTAGCGCAGGCCAGGATCAATTTCCGTTCTGCCATCTCCACCATGAATTACCAGAAGAAGAACATGGACCTGGCAGAAGATGTGTACAACCAGACCAAAAAGAAATACGAAATAGGTTCGGGCTCGAATACAGAAATCACTTCTGCCCAAACAGATCTCGTTACTGCTCAAACCAATTATATCAACGCTTTGTATACCGCCATCATTGCGAAGGTGGATTACCTGAAAGCAATAGGAAAATTATAATCACTACCAACCTAAAACCGAGTATATGCAAAAGATAGCACAACTGGCGCTCATGGCAACCGCTATTACCCTGGCATCTTGCGGAGCCAAGTCAGACAACAATGCAACCAGTGAAAAACAGGCAAAACTGGCCGAACTCAAAAAACAGCAGGCCGGTATCAATGCTCAAATTGAAACACTGGAAAAAGAACTCGCCAAAACCGATCCCGCCGCAGCCAAAGAAGAAAAGGCCAAACTGGTAACCATTGCTGCCATCCAGCCCGAAACCTTTGTGCATTATATTGACCTACAGGGAAGGGTTGAAGCGGTGAATATTTCTTATGTGGCTCCTAAAGGCGCGCCCGGTGTAGTGAAAGCGGTGTATGTGAAAAAAGGCGACGTGGTGAGGAAAGGCCAGCTGCTGCTGAAACTCGAAGACGCCATCCCTCGCCAGAGCCTGGCCGCAGCACAGCAGAACCAGGAGACACTCAAAACACAACTGGCTTACCTGAAGAACTTGTACCAGAAGCAGAAAAACCTTTGGGACCAGAACATCGGTACTGAAGTACAACTCATCACTGCTAAGAACAATGTTGACAATGTGGAGAGCCAGATGAAAGCCAGCGATGAACAAATCAAGATCGCCAAAGAGCAACTGAATTATACTTCTATTTACAGCGATGTGAATGGTGTGGCTGAAGATGTGAACATCCGCGTGGGTGAAACCTTTGCAGGTATTGCCGGTACCAGTCCGCAAATAAAGATCGTGAACACATCCGACCTGAAAGTAACCACAGAGGTACCGGAAAACTATCTTGGCAAAGTAGCTGTAGGCACTAAAGTAAAAGTAAACCTGCCAGATATCAATCGCACGCTCGATGCCAAAATCAGTGTGGCCGGTAAACTCATCGACCTTACCAACAGGAGTTTCTTTGCAGAAGCCAGGATACCTTCCGATGCTGCGTTCCATCCCAACCAGGTGGCGCTTGTGCAGATACAGGATTACACCAAACCACAATCCATCACCGCTCCTGTCAATACCATCCAATCGGACGATAAAGGCAAATACGTAATGGTGGCTGTTAAAGAAAATGGCAAAATGATCGCTCACAAAAGACCGGTAGTAATTGGTGAATTCTATGGCGATAAAATGGAAATCAAATCAGGACTGCAAACAGGAGACCTGATCGTTACTGATGGTTTCCAGAGCCTGTATGAAGGTCAGCTCATCACAACGGAAAACAAATAACCCACTGTCTAAGACCAATACCAAACTATTTATATGAGCGTATTAGAAAATATCAAACACAAGTTCAAGGAGTTTGGGCCTACTACCTGGAGTATCAAAAACAAAACATCGATCTACCTGATGATGCTCTTCGTGAGTATTGCAGGTATATTCCAGTTTGTTACGTTGCCCAAAGAACAGTTCCCGGATATTGTGATCCCTACCATTTATGTCCAAACCATTTATGTAGGTAACTCTCCGAAAGACATCGAAAATCTGGTTACGAGGCCTATCGAAAAACAAATCAAGGGAATCACAGGAGCCAAGATCAAAAAGTTCACCAGTACATCGCAGCAGGATTATTCTGCCATCATCGTTGAATTTGACACTGATGTAAAGACCGATGTGGCGTTACAGAAAGTGAAAGATGCGGTGGACAAATCAAAGCAGGACCTTCCCAACGATCTTACACAAGAGCCTACCGTATTGGAAGTAAGCTTCAGTGAGCAGCCCATCATGTATGTGAACCTGAGTGGCGATTATGATCTTCCCCGTCTGAAAAAATATGCCGATGACCTGAAAGACAAGCTGGAAGACCTTTCGCAGATCACCCGCGTGGATATCGTAGGCGCTCCGGAAAGGGAATTTCAGATCAATGTAGACAATTACCGCATGCAGAGTTCCGGTATCACTTTCGATGATATCAATGCTGCCGTACAGCGCGAGAACATGGATATATCCGGCGGTTTGCTGGATGTGGGCAAGATGAAGCGCAACCTGCAGTTGAAAGGCCAGTTGAAAACAGCCCAGGATATCGGGAAGATCATCGTTCGTAATACCAGCGGTGCTCCCATCTACCTGAAAGACATTGCCAGGGTAATTGATACAACGAAGGAAAAAGAAAGCTATGCGCGTCTCGATGGCAAGAATGTGGTAACCCTGAATATCATTAAACGCAGCGGTGAAAACCTCATTGAAACCAGTGATGGTGTGAAAAAAGTAGTGGAAAGCGCCAAAGGTGTTCTGTTTCCGAAAGATCTCAAAGCAGTGATCACCGGTGATATGAGTATCAAAACAAGAATCTCATTCAACGACCTGGTGAACTCTATTGTGATCGGTTTCGTATTGGTATTAATTGTACTCATGTTCTTCATGGGTGTCATCAATGCCTTCTTCGTAGCGCTCTCGGTGCCATTGAGCATGTTCGTGGCCTTCGTGTTCTTACCGGGTGCCGATCTCATCATAGGCACACACGTAACACTGAACTTCATTGTGCTCTTTGCCTTGTTGTTCGGTCTCGGTATCATTGTGGATGACGCGATTGTGGTGATCGAAAACACCCACCGTATTTTCACGGAAGGAAAGGGCAGGCTACCGATTACGACTTCTGCACGAATGGCTGCGGGCGAGGTATTTGTGCCGGTATTGGCTGGTACGCTTACTACGCTGGCTCCCTTTTTCCCGCTACTCTTCTGGCCGGGTATCATTGGTAAGTTCATGGTGTACTTACCCACCATGCTCATATTCACGCTGGCCGCTTCATTGGTGGTAGCATTCATCATGAACCCGGTATTCGCTGTAGACTTCATGGCCCATGCCGATGATGAGAGCAAGGAAGCGCCAGGCGCCATCTTTAAAAAGAAAGGTTTCTGGATTGCCATTGGCATAGGCTTGCTGCTGGATTTGGCCGGCGTTCCTTTCTGGGGCAACCTGCTCATCTTCTTCATGCTGCTCGTTATCTTAAACCGTTTCGTGCTCGACAAAGCCATCCACTCATTACAGAACAGAGCCCTGCCCTGGATCATGAATCACTATGAACGTTTGCTTCGCTGGGCCCTGAAAGGATGGAGACCCGTGCACCTTTTATTAGGAACCATTGCATTGTTCTTTGTCTCCTTCTTTGCATTCTCCGGCAGCATCGCTTCGGGCAGGATTCCTATTACTTTCTTCCCGCAGGGAGATCCCAACCAGATCTATGTGTACCTGAAATTGCCGGTAGGAACGAATGTAGCTTATACCGACTCCATTACCCGCATACTGGAATCACGTGTGAACGAAGTATTGGGCGTTGATAACGGCAAACAAAACCCCGTAGTGGAAAGTATCATCAGCAACGTGGCCATCGGTGCGGGCGACCCTGCCAGTGGCGACCGTAGTACACGCAGCGAACTGGGAAGGATACAGGTATCATTCGTGGAATTTGAGAAAAGGCATGGCGTTTCTACACGGCCTTATCTCGACAAGATCCGCGCAGAGATGAAAGGTATTCCCGGCGCCGAGATCAGTGTTGACCAGGAGAAAGGCGGACCTCCCACCGATCCTCCCATCAATATTGAAATTGCCAGTGAAGAATTTGATGACCTGATCAAGACAGCCACTGCGCTCAAAAATTATCTCGACAGCATACAGGTACCGGGTGTGGAAGAATTGAAAATGGATGTGGATCTTCAAAACCCCGAGATCACGCTTACCGTAGATCGTGATCGTGCCCTGATCGAAGGTGTTTCTTCTGCCCAGATCGGTTCACAGATACGTACTGCTTTGTTCGGAAAAGAAGTATCGAAGATCAAAGAAGGTAAAGAAGAATATAAAATACAATTGCGCAACAACGAGCTGCAAAGAAAAAGTCTGGTTGATCTGCTGAACATGCGCGTTTCATTCCGTGATATGGCCAGTGGCGGTGCAGTGAAGAATATTCCGATTGGTGCATTGGTAAAAGTAGAACCCACTTCTACCCTTGGAAGCGTGAAACGCAAGAACCAGAAACGCCTGATCACTTTGCGTTCGAATGTATTGACCACGAAAGGTTACAATGCAACGGCTGTGAACCAGGTACTGGCCAAACATATTGCCAATTTCAATAAGAAGCCCGATAATGTAACCATCAAACAAACAGGTGAAGGTGAACAACAGGCCGAAACAGGAGCATTCCTGGGTAAAGCGCTGGCCATTGCACTCGGACTGATCTTGCTGGTACTGGTATTGCAGTTCAACAGTGTAAGCAAACCGGTGATCATCCTCACCGAGATCATTTTCAGTGTGATCGGTGTATTCATTGGCTTCACCATCACCGGAATGGAGGTATCGATATTGATGACAGGGCTGGGTATTGTTGGTCTCGCAGGTATTGTGGTGAAGAACGGTATCCTGGTGATTGAATTCGCCGATGAGTTGCGCTCCCGCGGTATCAAAACCAAGGAAGCAGTGATACAGGCAGGTAAAACACGTATTATTCCGGTATTATTGACCGCGCTGGCGGCGATACTCGGATTCATTCCCATCGCCACAGGCTTCAACATCAACTTCATCACGCTGTTTTCCGAACTCAATCCGCATATCTTCTTCGGAGGTGATAATGTGGTATTCTGGAAGCCGTTGAGCTGGACCATCATATTCGGTCTCGCCTTCGCCTTCTTCATGACCCTGTTCATCGTTCCCAGCATGTACCTTATTGCAGAACGCCTGCGCAGGCCCATGCGTAACATGTTCGGTGGTAAATGGATCAGCTTCATGGGTATTCCGCCGCTCACCATCATATTCCTGTTGCTGATGGTAGTGGCGCTCATCAGGCACCGTATCGCCAGGAAAAAAAGAGAAATAAGATTGAAGAACGATAAGAATGTCAACGCTGCTTTTACCGGCAGCTGGTTCTAACATAGTTTTGGTTAATAATCAACCGGCCGCCAACGTTTGTGAAGACACAAGCCTGGCGGCCTTTTTATTAACACAGGTGAACCAGCTTCTCTACTGCTTTTTCTAATGTCTGTTCTTTTTTCGCAAAACAAAAGCGCAGCACTTTATCATCTTTGCCTTCTTTATAAAAGGCCGACACGGGAATGGTAGCAATGCCATATTCGCGTGTTAACCTGATGGCCAGCTCTTTATCGGTTTCATTACTGAAATGACCGTAGCCATAGCATTCAAAATAACTGCCGTGCGAAGGAATGCACCTGAATGGTGTTGCTTCCATCAGTTTCCGGAAATAATCGCGTTTTTGTTGCATGAAGTCACTCAGTGAAAGATACGCGTCTTCATGCGTGATGTATTCGGCTAATGCTACCTGCTTGGATGTATCGCAACTGAAACAATTGAATTGATGCACTTTTCTAAACTCTTGCATCAGGCTGGGGGCGCTGATGCAATAACCCATTTTCCAACCGGTGCAATGATAGGTTTTGCCAAGAGAAAAACATACAAAGCTTCTCTCCAACAAAGCGGGGTAACGCAAGACCGACTGGTGGGCGATACCATCGAATATCAAGTGCTCATACACTTCATCGCTTAACACAATGATATGGGTTCCTTCAACAATTTCCTGTAACTGCCGCATATCTTCTTCACGCAATACGCTACCGGTAGGGTTATGTGGCGAATTGATCATGATCATCCTGGTTCTACCACTGATTTTGGAACGAACTTCATCCCATGGAATCGAATAACCGGGATATCGCAGTGGTATCAATACCGGTTTGGCGCCATTGATTTCAATATTGGGAATATAACTATCATAGGCGGGTTCAAAAACGATCACTTCATCACCTGGTTGTAATACAGTGGTGAGCGCTGTATAAATAGCATAAGTACCACCAGGTGTTATCGTTATTTGCGCGTCAGGGTCTATGGCAGCACCGTATAGTTGCGCAGCTTTGGCTGCCAGCCTTTCACGCAGCAGGGGCAGTCCGTTCATATGCGTGTACTGGTTCCATCCGTTGCGCATGGCTTTATCAACAAGTGAAACCAGTTCATCGCTCATGGGAAAGTCGGGAAATCCCTGGCCCAGGTTCACTGCTCCATGTTCTGCAGCCAGCTGGCTCATGACCGTAAAAATAGTAGTGCCTACATTGTGCAGCTTCGAATGGATGAGGGGTTGCATGAAAGAACAATTAGGTATGATCAATGCATTTATTGCAGCAATTTACTGATATGTACCAATCTTCCGTCTTGTGTTACCCCTTCCAGTATAAATTGGAGTGAATGACTGATATGGCAATGTCTCCTGGCATTATTAAAGAAATGGGAAAGTGTCTGTATCAGGGAGCCAACTGGTTGGAGAGACGCTTCAATTCTGTTTCGGCAATTTTGCCCATGTAGTTGAGGTTCATCAAACGGTAGCCTGCATCTTCAAAGCTTTGCTGCGCCAGCTTTACGTCAACGATGGTGGCCTGCCCCACTTGAAAACGCTGTAATACCAGGTCCATCAACCGGCCAGAGAGGCGATAATTGTCCTGCTCGGTCTCTAATTGCTCCAACGCATTAGTGTAAGATTGAAAAGCTCTTACAGCGCCCGCTTCGAGACTAAGCGCCAGGTTATCGCGTTGAATAAGGGCATTGCGTGTATTGATCTCTGCTACCTGTTGTTGCCTTTTGCTGGCGCTTCCGTTATAGATGGGTATCGACAAACTGAGACCAACAAAAGGGCCATAACTTTGGTTCAGCAGGCTGAAACCTGCACTACTCTTGTTGCTATTGAAATTATACCCGGTATTGGCACGCAGAGAGGGATAACGGAGGGCGGCTGTTTCTTTTTCTATGAGTGCATTGATTTGCACCTGGCTGGCAGCAGAAAGTAATTGGGGATTATCTTTCAATGCCGAACGGATATTATCCAGACGGATAGAACGGTCTACCACAATCGTATCGGCAATATTCACGGAAGAGTCTGGCTTTGCAACAATCAGGTTCAGCAGATCTGTCTTGGCCTGCTGAATTACCAATTGCTGGTTGAGTTTTGATTGCAGCAATGTATTGAGGTCGAGCTGTGCCTGGTATATATCTGCATTGTTCGACAGTCCAGCTTCTTTACGCACCTGCAGTATGGATAATTTTTGTTTCGATACTTCGATGGATTGAAGAATGGTTTGCAGGAGTTGCTGCTGCCGTACAATATCATAGTACTTCACACTAACCGCTGCAATGGTGTTCTGTATCTGGGCATTCAGCAATTGCTGGTTCTGGCGTTGTAATTCACCCAGTCTTTTCTCGGTTGTTACTACCCGGTACCCATTGTATAGTAAAATACTACCAGTGATGCCTGCTGTTAAGTTGTTGGAACCTACATTGTTCCTTTTCACATCACGCGCAGCGTCTGCATATTTCTGGTTGATGGTAGTGAGTTGTTCATTATCGCCTGCCGTTGCGCTTACTACCGGCAAAGCTCCTGCCACACCGCTGTTATTATTGATGTTGCTGATCTCCAGGTTGTTTTTAGCCAAACGGATATCGAAGCTGTTTTTCAATGCGGTATTAACAGCATCGGAAAGCGACAGTGACTGCTGGGAATACCCTTCCATGGCAAGGGCAGTCAGGAAAACAAACAATAATTTTTTCATGTGCTGTGAAATTACCGGGCTGCTGTTGATGCATCCTCAAAAATTACACCAACGGATGAGTTCAGCTTACCAGGGTACCAACACGCATGCCTTCCACCACTTTCAACAAGTTGCCTGGCTTATTCATGTCGAATACAATGATGGGCAGCTTATTTTCCATGCAAAGTGTGAACGCGGTCATATCCATTACCCGCAGGTTCTGGTTGATGCATTCCTGGAAACTTACCGTATCGAATTTTTTAGCTGAAGGGTCTTTTTCGGGATCGGCATTATAAACACCGTCTACGCGCGTTCCTTTCAATATCACATCTGCTTTCATTTCAATAGCACGCAGCGATCCCGCTGTATCGGTAGTAAAATAAGGATTACCGGTACCTGCGCCGAAAATTACCACACGTCCCTTTTCCAGGTGGCGAAGGGCTTTGCGGCGGATATAAGGCTCGGCCACCTGTTCCATATTGATGGCGCTTTGTAAACGCGTATACACGCCGATCTTTTCCAGCATCGCCTGCATGGCCATCGCATTAATCACCGTAGCAAGCATACCCATATAATCGCCATGCGCCCGCTCAATACCACTTTCGGCCTCATTCATACCCCGGTAAATATTACCACCGCCGATCACAATGGCTACCTGCACACCGAGGTCGGTCACCATTTTGATATCCTGTGCATATTGCTCAATGATACGGGGGTTAAAAGGATCACCATTCTGCTGGTCGCCTAATAAGGCTTCACCGGATAGTTTGAGGAGAATACGCTTGAACTTGGGGAGCATGAGGAGGTTATTGATTCGACTGCAAATAACCTGAATTTTTAATGAGTCGCCAAACAGAAAATAAAAAGGGGTGGCCTGTATCAGTACCACCCCTCAATTATGCTACAACAGTATTGCCCTTATCCCAGTGCAACACGTTTAAAACCTGTTACTTTCAGATCGGCTCCTACACTCTTCAGGTATTCGCCCACACTCTTACCACCGTCTTTCACAAAAGCCTGTGCCAGTAAGGTTTGCTCTTTGAAGAAAGCATTCAGTTTGCCTTCAGCGATCTTGGAGATCATTTCATCGGGCTTACCGGCCATTTTAGGATCCTGCTTCATGGTATCTACGATGATAGCCCTTTCCCTTTCGATCACATCGGCAGGAACTGAGTCGGCATCCACCGCTACAGGGTTCATCGCTGCGATCTGCATAGCGATGTCTTTTCCTGCTTCAGCAGCTTCGCTTGACAGTCCAACCAGCACGCCCATACGGTAAGCGCCATGGATATAAGAAGCTACATAAGGCGCTTCGATCTTTTCGAATTTCGCAACACCGATCTTTTCACCGATGGCTGCCAGTTTATCGTTGATCAGGTCAGATACTTTAGCCCCATTGATCACCACTTCATTCAGTTCTTCAGCGCTGTTCACGTTGTTGGCTACAGCAGCATCGGCGATGCTTTGCGCGAAGGCAACAAAGTCTGCGTTTTTAGAAACGAAGTCGGTTTCGCAGCTTATGCATACAATAAAACCGGTTTTATTATCAGCAGATGTTTTTGCAATGATCACACCTTCTTTCGCTTCACGGTCGCTGCGCTTGGCGGCTACTTTCTGACCCTGTTTGCGGAGCCAGTCGATCGCTGCTTCAAAATCACCGTTTGTTTCGGTGAGGGCCTTGCGGCAATCCATCATGCCGGCGCCGGTAGCCTGGCGGAGTTTATTAATTTCTGCGGCTGTAATTGTTGCAGTACTCATATTCTTTTTACAATTTTGAAACGTTATTGTGGATGCGGTGTGAGCAAAACTAATAGCTGCACCCGGATACCAACATTATGGTTTAATGAAATAAAAATCAGTAGCAGCGGATCAAACAAATTGGGTCATTAAGCCATTACCCATAAGAGAATGACGTAATGACCCAACGAATATTTCATTCAGGATGATTATCTGCTTCCACCACCGGCAGGGCGACGGTTACCCGGAACACGACGTTTGGGTTGTCCTTGTCCTCCTGCATCGGCGCTTCCACGCTGTCTGCCTCCGCGGCCAGATTCAGACTGGGCTTCCGCTTCGAGGCGACGGGCTTTTGCTTCATTTTCGTTATTGCTTTCTTCGGTTTCTTCTTCATCTTTAGAAGCCTGACGTTCTGCCAAACCTTCAGCGATAGCTGCTACGATATAGTTTACAACGATAGCGATAGACTTGGTGGCATCGTCGTTGGACGGAATAGAAAAGTCTACTTTATTGGGATCGCAGTTGGTATCAACCATACCAAAAGTAGTAATACCCAGGCGCTTGGCTTCTGCCAGTGCAATATGCTCATGCCCGATGTCTACCAGGAACAAAGCAGCCGGCAGGCGACCCAGTTGAGCGATACCACCCAGTACTTTTTCCATTTTATCCTTATCGCGACTCAAAGTCAGACGCTCTTTCTTGGTGAGGCTGTCGGCGCTGCCATCTGCCAGCATTTTTTCAATGCTCTGCATTTTCTTAACGCTCTTACGAACCGTATTGAAGTTGGTAAGCATACCACCCAGCCAACGCTCGGTAGCATAAGGCATGTTCACACGCTTGGCACACTCGCTCACGATTTCTTTCGCCTGCTTTTTGGTAGCAATGAACATGATTTTCTTACCGCTTTTCGCAATCTGTTTAACAGCAGCGGCAGCTTCCTGCAGGTGATCCACTGTTTTATTCAGGTCGATGATGTGGATGCCTTTCTTCTCAGCGAAGATATAAGGCAACATCTTGGGATTCCACTTCTTTTTCAGGTGACCAAAGTGTACGCCGGCCTCCAGGAGTTGTTGTTGCAGTGAAGTGTTATTTTCCATTGTATTGATTGTATAAGTTGTTATAATTTAATAATACACAGGAGCCAACGATTAACGCTTGCTGAACTGGTAGCTTCTACGTGCTTTCTTGTGACCGAATTTCTTACGCTCAACACCACGGGGATCACGCTTCAGCTGACCTTCTGCTTTCAGCGCAGGACGTAATTCAGCATTCACTTCCAGCAATGCGCGGGCAATACCCAGTTTGGCTGCTTCGGCCTGGCCTTTCAAACCACCACCGGTTGCATTGATCACCACATCGTACTTACCAAACACATCGGCAGTTTTCAGTGGAGCTTCCACCTGGTTCTGCAGGTATACCAGCGGAAAATATTCTTTATAGTCCCTGTCATTTACAGTGATCTTACCCTCACCCTTGCTAATGAATACGCGGGTAACGGCTTCTTTACGGCGACCAACTGCGTTTTTTTGTTTTTCCATTTATGTTGGAATTAAAGTGTTTTAAAACGGTTGATTTAGAATTTAAATTCTTTGGGTTGCTGTGCAGTATGCGGATGGTTGGGGCCGGCATACACGAACAGTTTCTTGATCATTTTGCGACCCAGGCGGTTCTTAGGCAGCATGCCTTTTACCGCTCTTTCCATGATCACTTCAGGACGACGCCTGATCAGGTCCTGGGCAGCTTCTTCTTTCTTACCACCGGGGTAGCCGGAGTAGTTGATGTATTGTTTGTCTTCGAACTTGTTACCGGTGAAGACTACTTTTTCTGCATTGATAACAATGACATAATCCCCGCAATCTACGTGAGGTGTATAATACGCTTTGTTCTTACCGCGAAGAGCAGCAGCGATCTTGGATGCAATACGACCTACGGTTTGATTAGTACCGTCAACCACGTACCAGTTGTGCTGCACGGTAGCCGCATTCGCATGCTTTGTAGTGAAATGAAGTTTACTCATAATCTTTACTTTTTTTGTTCAACCGGCGCTATCCCGACGGTTTTTAAATGGACGGCAAAGGTACGGCCACAGCAACCGATTTTCCAAGGAATTTGCGAAGTATTTTAAATGAAATCTTTGCAAATGATTGATAATCAATAAAAAAATAGCGTCTCAAAAATCATCACGCCTATTTTACCCACTCCGCTACAGCCGAAGCACAGCTATTCATATTTGTAACATTATTTAATAGCCTTAAAAGTTGGCAAATTACCAACTTTTAATACCTTTGCTTTATGATCGTAAGCAAGGGTGCAGGTACAAAACCATTGCTTATGCTTATTATCAACGGAAGGCTACTGGATTCGTTTGCCCTTGCCCATGCTTCTACAAGAAAAAGTCTGGCAGCATGGAGAAAAGCAACCAAAGAAGCTTCCTGGAAAAAGAAACAGGATATACTTTTTTCTTTTCCCAATGCAAAAGTCCTGGGCAATAACAGGGCAAGATTCGAGATACAACACAATAAATACCGTCTGATTGCCGAAGTGTTTTATGAAGATGGATTGGTGGAAGTAAGGTTCATCGGCACGCATACGGAATATGATAAGATCGATCCTTTAACTGTATAAATATTGAATTATGTCAGATTGGTTCTTTATCGAAAACGAATCCGAGTATCAAAAAGCGATGGAGCGTTTTCAGGAAATTAAATACGCCGAAAAAGGCAGTATGGAGTACAGGGAGAAAATGTTACTGGCTCACCTCATCGACCGTTATGAAGACAAAACATCTTCGCTCCCCGAATTAGACCCCATCGAATTCATTAAAATTCGAATGGAAGATTTTGGCTATAAAGCCACTGATCTTGCCAGAGCATACGGAGACAAAGGCACCGTTAGCAAGGTGTTGAATTATAAACAACCGCTTTCCTTAACGATGATCCGGAAATTTAGTGAGATATTGCACATCCCTGTTGAAGCGTTGATCAAAGAATATAAACTTCAATCCTAGCATTTTGGCATTCAGAAAACTCCAGGCAACACAGCTTTTTACCGGATCGGAGATGCACGGTAATGATACTGTACTGGTAATCGATGAAACCGGGGTTATCAAAGACCTGGTATCCCTGGCAGATGCCGGTGACAACATTGAATCTTATAAAGGCATCCTCTCGCCGGGATTTATCAATTGTCATTGCCACCTGGAGCTCAGTCACATGAAGGGTTTGATACCCGAACAAACAGGACTGGTCGATTTTGTTTTCCATGTAATCACCCAACGGCATTTCCCTGATGCTGAAATACTGGAACATATTACCCGTGCAGAAGATGAAATGCTGCAAAATGGTATTGTAGCAGTGGGGGATATCTGTAACAATACACTCACCATTCTGCAAAAACAGTTACAGCGACTGGCATATTATAATTTCATTGAAGTAAGCGGCTGGCTTCCCGCTCTGGCAGAGCAAAGGTTCCAACGGTCTTTCGGGTATTACCAGGAATTCAAAAACCTGAACGCCTGTAATCCCCGTTCGCTCTCCCCACATGCCCCTTATTCGGTTTCCGAAGAATTGTGGCATTTGTTACAACCTCATTTCAACAATAAAACCATCACCATACATAACCAGGAAACGGCTTTCGAAGATGAACTGTTCGAAAAAGGCAGCGGCGGTTTCTCCCGTATGTATGAAATAATGCAATTGGATACCTCTTTCTTTAAACCCACTGGCAAGACCAGTCTGCAATCTTATTACAGCCAGTTATCGAATGCCCGACAAGTACTCCTCGTTCACAATACATTCACTAAAAAGCCCGATCTGTTATTTGCTAAAAGCCAGGCAATCGCTAACAGGCAGACCCTGTTTCATTGCCTCTGCATCAATGCAAACCGTTATATCGAAAACAGCATTCCTCCGGTTCAGCTCCTGCGCGACTGCGATTGTACCATCGTGGTGGGCACAGACAGCCTGGCCAGTAACCACAGTCTGAACATTCTTGCAGAACTTCAATCGATCACTAAATATTTTCCCCAGGTGCCGCTCAACGAATTATTACGATGGGCAACCCTCAACGGCGCAAAAGCATTGCAGATGGAAGATGAACTGGGAAGCTTTGCCAAAGGCAAGAGGCCGGGCGTTGTATTACTCGAGGGTAGTGATGGGAAGATCGATGAAGCTACTACTGTTCGGAGGATATTATAGGAGTTGTTAGTTGATAGAAAAGACATCCTCTGACAACTAACAACTATCAACTGACAACTAACTCAACACTTCCTGTAAAACACCCAGACTCCTCATTTCACCAAAATCAGCTACATGCAGTGCGATATAGGTTTGAAACGCTTGTAAAAGTTCCCGTCTTATTTGCCTGTTCAACGATATATGATCAAGATCATTGTAAAACTGTAACGATAACAATTGACCGGCTACCTCGGCCAACCGGCTTTCTATGTAATAAGGATGTGCAGGTTTTTCCCGGATAAAAATTCCTTCCTGTAAATCAAGCACCGGTGTTTGTGCATGATAAGTGCCCTGCATCTGGAATCCCAGTTCGCTTCCCAGGTGGAGAATGAAATACAGTGGCAGATTGGCTACCAGTGTGTCTGATCCTTTGTCGAGTTGTTTAAGTGTATCTTCTATCAGGTAGAATAATTCCGGGTTGGCTTCCGGTTGTTTGAGGCTGTGCTGCAGTAATTCTATCACGTACATGGCAACTGCATTCCGCACCACATCGAACAATAATCTCTCGTAGAGATAAGCCCACTGGAACTCTTTTACAAACTGTAATTGTTTGAGTTCGTTGTGATACACTTCCATCTCCAGTATGGCTGCCGGCTGAAAATAAACTGCTTTGCCCGCTGAGGTCTTGCTGCTTTGCCTCACCCCTTTTACAATATAACTCTGCACCCCAAACAATTCGGTATATACCGTGGTAATGACGCTTGTATCGCCATATTTTACGGTACGCAACACAATGCCTTTGGTAGCATGTATCATAGGCTTCAGATCGCCCCGGTAAACTGCTTCAGGAAGCGCAGGTCGTTCTGGGAGTAAAGGCGCAGGTCGTTCACCTGGTATTTCAACTGGGTGATCCTTTCCACACCCATTCCAAAAGCAAAACCGGTGTATTTATTCGGATCGATACCAAAATTCTCGAGCACTTTCGGATGCACCATACCACTGCCCAATATCTCTACCCAGCCGGTATGTTTGCAAATATTACATCCGTCACCACCACAGATCAGACAGCTGATGTCCATTTCGGCGCTGGGTTCAGTAAAAGGAAAATAACTTGGCCGGAAACGCACTTTCACATCCTTCCCAAACATTTCCTGCACAAAAAAGTAAAGTGTTTGTTTGAGGTCGGCAAAGCTTACATTCTCATCGATATACAAACCTTCTACCTGGTGGAAGAAGCAATGTGCGCGGGCACTGACCGTTTCATTACGATACACCCTGCCCGGACATATCACACGGATGGGCGGTTTTTGTTTTTCCATTACCCTTGCCTGCACACTACTGGTATGGGTACGCAACAACCAGTCGGGATTGCGGCTGATGTAAAAAGTGTCCTGCATATCCCTGGCCGGATGGTCTTCCGGCAGGTTCATCGCGCCGAAATTATGCCAGTCGTCTTCTATCTCAGGCCCTTCGGCCACAGCAAAACCTAATCTTTTAAAAATGGATACGATCTGGTTCCGCACCAGGCTGAGCGGATGGCGTGAACCTATGGCAACAGGATCTCCGGGTAATGACCAGTCGATCTGGTTACCATGTGCATGGTCTTCCTGCGCACCCAGGGATTTCAGCGTTTCGTAACGTGTTTCAGCAAACTGCTTGAATTCGTTCAATACCAGTCCGAATGCCTTTTTCTGTTCATTCGGCACATTCTTCATTTCACCCATCACTTCTTTTACCAGCCCCTTGGTTCCCAGGTATTTGATGCGAAAAGCTTCCACCGCTTCGGCAGTCGAAGCCTCATACGCGGCCATTTCCTGCTTGTACGCCTCTATCTGTTGCACTAATTGTTCCATGGGAACGAAGATAGAGATAAAATAAATGAGTACATTTGCTTCGAAGAACGAACATTACATGGAATATAATACCAGCAGGAATTACCTGGGCATGAAGGAATATGGTCGCCACGTGCAGAAGATGGTGGAATACCTGCTTACCATAGAAGACCGCGAAAAAAGACAGCGACAGGCACAGTCGGTGATTGAATTGATGGGATTTCTCAACCCGCACCTGAAAAACGTAGATGATTTCAAGCACATGTTGTGGGACCATCTTTTTTTCATCAGCGATTTCAGCCTGGATGTAGACAGTCCTTACCCCATCCCCCAAAGAGAGACTTACAAGCAAAAGCCCGATCCGCTTCCTTATCCGAAGCGTAATCCCCGATATGCCCACCTGGGTAAAAACCTGGAAATGGTCATCGATAAAGCGTTAAAACAGGAAGACGCTGAAAAGAAAGCAGGTTTTGCCCATGCCATTGCCTATTACATGAAACTGGCTTACAGCAACTGGCATAAAGAACTGGTGCACGACGATGCCATCCGCAGCGAGTTGAACAATATCACCGGAGGTGAGCTGGAATTCAGCAACACCCCTTTTATCAAACACCGCAACCAGAATTTCGAGCGTGATGATTACGGTACCGGAAACCGCGGTCGCTGGCAACAGAATTTTGGCGGCAGAAACAACCGCAACAACCGGAATAATAATAATAACAACAACAACAACCGCAACAATAACGGAAACCGGAATAACAATAAGAACCGGCAGTTCAAAAAGCGGTTCAATTAATGTAATAGTTGCTCCATAGGCAATGGCTCAATAACAACTTAACTACATGAGTTCCTTCGAAGTAAGGGGAGGCAAACAACTGAAAGGAGAAATTGTTCCGCAAGGGGCAAAAAACGAAGCATTACAAATCCTGTCGGCAGTGTTGCTGACCGCTGAACCCGTTACCATTGCCAATATACCCGATATACTGGATGTTAATTTGCTCATTGAACTGCTCGATGAGATCGGCGTTAAAATTTCCCGCAGCAACAGGCATACCTGCACCTTCCAGGCCGACCAGATAGACGCAGATTACCTGGCTTCCGATGACTTCAGGAAAAAAGGCGGCCGCCTTCGTGGAAGCGTAATGCTCGCGGGGCCTATGTTAGCCAGGTTTGGCAAAGCCTATATACCCAAGCCGGGCGGCGATAAGATCGGGCGCAGAAGACTGGATACGCATATCATTGGTTTTGAAAAACTGGGTGCGCGATTTGAATACGATGAATTACACAGTTGCTTCAAATTGAGTTCTCCGCGTTTACGTGGTGCATATATGTTGTTGGATGAACCTTCTGTTACCGGCACTGCCAACATCATCATGGCAGCCGTATTGGCTGAAGGCATTACTACTATTTATAATGCTGCCTGTGAACCTTATGTGCAGCAACTGTGTCAAATGCTCAATCGCATGGGTGCACGCATCCGTGGCATCGGCAGTAATCTCCTCACCATTGAAGGAGTAAGCAAGCTCGGCGGCACTACGCACCGCATGTTGCCCGATATGATTGAAATAGGCAGCTTTATTGGATTAGCAGCCATGACGCAAAGCGAGATCACCATCAAGAATGCCGGCGTGGAACACCTTGGTGTTATCCCTGAAAAATTCCAGCAATTGGGCATTCAGTTTCAAATAAAAGGCGATGATATTTATATCCCTTCGCAAGACGTTTACGAGATACAAACATTCATGGATGGAGGCATCCTCACGATATACGACCATCCCTGGCCCGGATTTACGCCCGACTTGTTGAGTATTGTACTCGTAGTAGCTACACAGGCAAGAGGCAGTGTGCTCATTCACCAGAAAATGTTCGAAAGCCGTTTGTTCTTTACCGATAAACTGATCGATATGGGCGCACAGATCATCCTCTGCGATCCGCACCGCGCCACCGTTATTGGCCTTGGCAGGAAACAGAACCTGCGGGGTATTACCATGACCAGTCCCGATATCCGCGCAGGACAAGCCCTCCTCATTGCCGCATTGAGCGCCGAAGGCAAAAGCATCATCCAGAACATTGAACAAATCGACCGCGGATACCAGTACATTGACGAAAGGCTCAGGAGCCTTGGAGCTGATATAAAGAGAGTTGTTAGTTGATAGATGTTAGTTGTGAGAATAAAACACCTCCTGACAACTAACAACTAATATTTAGCTGCTTGTCCCGGCTTAGGAGTAGATTGCTTAATAAATTCACGAAGGCGTTCATTGCTCGTAGCCAGGTCTTCCTTGCGCAGGTACATCATGTGTCCGCTGCGGTAACCTTCCCAACTCATACGGTCTTTCAGTTTGCCGCTGGGGTCCATCTGCCACATGCTGTATTTCGCATTGAAATAATCACAAGCCCCATCATAGTAACCCGATTGTACCAATAAATGCAGGTAAGGGTTTTCGGCCATAGCCTGGCGCAGGTTCTCACCCGTTTTGTCATTACTACCATCCCAGGGATGAACGGGACCAAACATATAATAGTCCAGATCAGTCTTGTAGTTTAATTCTTCTCTCAGGTACATATTGATAGCCGGAGTGAATGAATGTAACCAGGATGTGAGCTCTGCGTTATAATCGGGATAATCGCCTGCGTTTTTGCGGTCGATCCCCAGGTAGCGCGAATCGAGACGACCAACAGTCTGCCCCTTGCTGCGCAACAATTCTTTCCAGAAATAGCCTGCAGGAACATCAAGATTCTGATCCAATACCTGTTGTACTCCTATCCCGGAATAGCGGGCAACTTTTTCGGCAATCTCTTTTTTCTTGTTCTCCGTTAAAGAGCCGCCGAGCGCAAGTGCAGGAATGAATTCATCCACCGTAAATTTTTCTACTTCAGGCAAAACAGCGGTCAGGTCTTTTTGTTGCAGATCAGACGCCAGCGCTTTATGATACCAGGCCGTTGCCGCGAAATAAGGTAATCGCAATGCGGCGCTCAATGGCCCGTCTCTCTCGATACCCAATGTAGTAGGCGACACCAGTATAACCCCGTTCAGGTAAATCCAGTGGGCATTCTGTAATTCCAGCGATAGTCCGGATACACGGGTAGTACCATAACTTTCCCCAATAAGGTATTTGGGTGAAGCCCAACGTTTATAACGGCTGATAAAAGTGTTGATCCAGTCGGCCAGGTATTTGATATCGGCATTGACACCAAAAAACTTGGACGTAGGCACATCTTTCGACAAAGGCCTGGAGAAGCCGGTATTTACAGGGTCTACGTAAACAATATCTGCAACATCCAGGATCGAATTCGGGTTATCCTTGAGACCATAAGGTTGTACAGGATTGCCTTCGTCATCAACCTTGAGTATCCGCGGTCCGGTATACCCGATTTGCATCCACACAGAAGCGGTTCCAGGGCCTCCGTTGAAAGAGATCATGAGGGGTCTTGCTGAACGATCGCTCACATCGGACCGCTCATAGTAAGTATAGAAAATACCAGCAATGGGCTTTCCCTCTTCATCCCATACCGGCAGGGTGCCGGCAACTACTTTATAAGGCACTCGCTGTCCCTTGATCGTAATTTCGTTTTTGGTAACAACAGACGATTCAACCTCAACCGCCCTTTTATGGGCATTCTGCTGTTTATCGTTTTTGGAAGTGGTATCGGCTGCCGCAGGCTTCTGAGCCTGAACACTGGCAAGGCAAGTAATCAGCAATAGCAATGACAGTAATATTCTCTTCATGTTAGTTCTTGTTAGTTCCCGCGAGTTGATTCAACGGACACTAAAAATAGGAAAATATTACATAACAAAGGAGCCAGTTGGGCTCCTTTGCTTACATCGTTACAACATATCCTGTTAATAGTCGTCGTTCAGCGCAAATACAGGTTTACGGTACATCCATTGTCCGCCTGTGAAATCAGGGAAATCCACCGTTTCATTACCCAATTCAATTGATCTTTCACTCAATGGTGTGATGGCACTCCAGGCAGCAGCATCATATACATCCAATGGTGTAGCCGTTTTACGTTTGATCGATTCAATGAATGCATGCTCTACAAAGAAATCCATCCCACCATGACCGGCACCGGCACTTTCTTTGCTCCAGCGGGCCCACAGCGGGTGATCATATTTGTCAAGCCAGGTTTTTTCATCATCCCATATATCATTCTTGGCCGACTTCCCTTCTATATAAATACTCCTGTTCACATCCATCCACAAACCTTCGGTACCCTGTACACGGAAACCCAAAGAATATGGTCTCGGCAAATCGGTATCGTGCTGCAATAAAATGGTTTCGCCGTTTGCACAATTGATAGAAGTAGTTACCACATCACCCAGTTTGAAATTCACTTTTGCATTGGGATGGTTTTCGCCACCCACTTTTACTATGTAATTGTGCAGGCCCCTTGCTTTGGAAGAGAAAGAGCAGAGCGATAAGAAACGGTTGCCCCTGTTGATGTTGATGTATTGGGCAATCGGTCCGATACCATGTGTAGGATAGAGGTCGCCATTGCGCCGAACGGAATGCTCTGTTCTCCAGTGCGCTTCTGAATAACCTTTTTCACCGAATTCCGCGCCCTTCGTATACGGACCATTTCCATCATTGAATTTCACTCCACGCAGATCGTGCTGGTAACCACCCTGCAAATGGATGAGTTCGCCAAACAAGCCCTGCCTTACCATATTCAATACCGCCATCACGTCGCGACGGTAACAAACATTCTCCATCATCATTACATGTGCGTCGTAGCGTTCAGCGGCCCGCACCACTTCCCAATGGTCTTCGAGCGTGATACCCAGTATCACTTCTGTTCCTACATATTTAATACCCGCCTGCAGTGCACCGATAATCATAGGCTTGTGCCATTCCCAGGGCGTTGCAATCACAATACCATCCAGCTTTTTACTGTCCAGCATTTTTTTCCAGGCATAGGGATCTCCGGTATACACTTCCGGCATTTTCTTTCCGGCTTTACTCACCATCCCCCTGGCTGTATTCAACACTTTTTCGTCCAGGTCACAAATAGCTATCACCTCCGTATCATCCCTTCTTAACAGCAGGCTCAGGTGCGAGAGGCCCCGCTGCCCAACGCCAATGATCCCTATCCTTACTTTATCATCTGCCACCGGGTGGGCAAACAATTTACCGGAAGATAAAACAGCGGTTGCTGCCGTTGCCAGTCCTGCTGTCTTTACGAATTCTTTTCTGTTCATTGTTTTCTATTTGGAGTATAAAATTGCTGATTGATAAATTGTACGCAAGTCACGTTATCAGTATACAGCGCTGTATCCGGGTCATCCGTCATCACGTGTTCAGCGCTCAATGTTGCCAGTGTATTGCCATAGCCATCAAAAGCTTTCAGCTTCAGGAACTGTTTACCTGAAGCTTGCGGTATCATCGTAAGCACAATTTTAGTGCGTGAGAAAGTAATATTTTGTTCGATGGGTTTGAAAGAAACCGCATCGCCAATAAACAAATAGCCATCCTTTGTCATGCCGGCCTGCAATACAGCAACGCTTTCACCATTCTCCAGCCTTTCAGACAGCCGGAAGCCCGCATGGATAGGCGTTTCATTGTTAGTCGCTATATCCAGGAAGCACAATTCAACACTGGCCGTAAAATATTTGGGTGCAACAACAGCAGGTGGCCGCCTGCCTGTTTCCGGCGTAGTAACGCCGGCGTTGGCAGCATGTGCAAATAATTTTTTAAAGATATCCCTGCGGTTCATGCTTATTGATCTTTCGTATTGAATTTAGGATCTACAAATTCCCATTCTCTGATATGTGCCTGCTGGTGTTCTTTTTTAACGATCGCCTGGAATTGACTGATCAGTTCAGGATGCTGTGCTGCAAGATCGGTTGTTTCATTGCGATCCGATTCGAGATTGAACAATAACCAGGGCTTTTCGGGGTGATGTCTTACATCCAACTTCACACCTTTCCAGTTTCCTATACGAATGGCAAGCTGACCGCCATTCTCAGGGTATTCAAAATACAAATATGCATGCTTTTTTTGCGCCTTCGTATGGCCCTTTAACTCAGGTAAAAAAGAAATACCATCGGTATGCGCAACTTTTTGTCCTGTTAGCTCGGCCAGTGTAGCCATCATATCGAACTGTGCTGATACCAGCCTGCTGGTAGTTCCCGCAGGAATCGTACCCGGCCACCTGGCAATCAACGGCTCACGTATGCCCCCTTCAAACAGATCCATTTTTTGTCCGCGCAACCCACCGGTACTGTTGAAGAAAAACCGGTCAACCCCTCCATTGAAAGCGGCACCGTTATCGCTCGAAAAAAAGACCAGGGTATTATCATCCAGACCCAGTTGTTTTATTTTTTCCATGATGATACCTACCTGCGCATCCAGGTAAGTAATCATGGCTGCATAGGTAGACAATGGGTATTTGCAGGCGGCATAGCCTGCCTGGCCATAATAAGGCTGTTCATTGAACTGGCCGATATATCGTTTCACCCATTCGTCGGGCGCCTGTAAAGACACATGCGGAATAGTATAGGGCAGGTAAAGAAAGAATGGTTTGCGGGCATTGCGTTCTATAAATGCAAGCGCTTTTTCCGTCATTTTCGCCGGTGCATAGTCTTTCCCTTTGAAATAATCGAAATCGGCATCGGTAGCTTTAGCAGAATCAACGCTTTTGTGCACATAGATACTGGGGTTGCGCAAAGTATCCCAGTGATCATTTTCCCAGAGATGGGTAGGATAATAATTGTGCGCCTGTTTCTGATCAAGGAAACCGTAGAAATAATCGAATCCCTGCTTCAATGGAAAACCTGTAGTATTGACCATACCCATGCCCCATTTCCCAATGGCGCCCGTTGCATAGCCAGCCTGCTGCATCAATTTTGCAATGGTAAAACTGCCTTCCGGAAGCGGCATTTGCCCGCCTTCCAGGCTATCGGCAAATCCTCCCATTTCATAATTGCCATGTATGTAAGTGTGGCCGCCATGCTTGCCGGTCATGAGCATACAACGGGCAGGTGCGCAAACAGGTGTGCTGGTATAATGATCGGTGAAACGCATGCCTTCCCTGGCCATCCGGTCGAGATAAGGTGTGCGGATCTTTTGTTGCCCGTAACAACCCGATTCTCCATAACCCATATCATCTGCATAGATATAGATCACATTAGGTGTCTTTCTTTTTGGTTGAGACCAGGCATGTATACACGATAACTGGAACAGTACCAGCACCAGGCTGGCTTTCATCATGAATGAAGGTTTGTATATACGCATGGGCATCCGCATTCGTTTTAGACGATCAGGCAACGGTGAAAATAAGCCTTTCGAACCTATCCCTTTTATGCAAACGGTTGATTAAATTTTAAAGCCTCCCGAATGATTTTGGCTGTATCTTACGCACTTCAACCTTATTTTTCAACGTTCTACCCCCCAACCGGCTGTTATGCAACAAACCAATTCCAGTAACAGGTACGCCATCATTATCATTGGTATTTTATTCTTTGTTTTCGGTTTCGTTACCTGGCTCAATGGTACATTGATCCCTTTTCTCAAGCTGGCTTGTCAGCTCGAAAACGACATACAGGCATTCTTTGTAACATTTGCTTTTTATATGGCTTATTTCTTCCTGGCATTGCCTTCTTCTGTGCTGCTGAAGAAAACAGGTTTTAAGAATGGTATGGCGCTTGGATTGGTGGTAATGGCCGTTGGATCACTCATTTTCATTCCGGCTGCCAATAGCCGCAACTTCGGACTTTTCCTTACGGGCCTTTTTGTACAGGGCGCCGGTTTATCATTATTACAAACAGCCAGCAATCCTTACATCAGTATCATTGGTCCTATTGAAAGTGCTGCGCAGCGCATCAGTATCATGGGTATCTGTAACAAAATAGCTGGTATGCTCAGTCCCATTATTGTAGGTGCGCTGGTACTGAAAAACGCCAATTCCATACAGGAGCAGGTCGCTACTACTACCGATGCCGCATTGAAAGAGACTTTGTTGAATGAACTGGCCGGAAGGGTGATCGTTCCTTACATCATCATTGCAGTTGTTTTATTGCTACTGGCCATAATGATCAAGCGATCTTCCCTGCCTGAAATTGAATCAGCAGATGAACACAGCGCAGATACACATTCGGGCGACAAAACCAGTCCTTTTCAGTTCCCTCACCTTATGCTCGGCGTTCTTTGTCTTTTCTTGTATGTAGGCGTTGAAGTAATGGCAGGTGATGCCATTGGTACTTATGGACGGATGTTGGGCATGCCGCTCGACCAAACCAAATTCTTTACCACTTTCACTTTAACAGCTATGCTGGCCGGATATATCATTGGGGTGTTCACCATACCTAAATACATTTCACAACAGAAGGCCCTGGCAATCTCAGCCGTATTAGGTGTGATCTTTTGTTTAGGTGTATTCTTTTCTACCGGGTATACTGCCATCATTTTTATTGCACTCCTGGGCATTGCCAACGCATTGATGTGGCCCGCGATCTTCCCGCTTGCCATCGATGGATTAGGTAAGTTTACCAAAACCGGAGCTGCATTACTGATCATGGGTATTGCCGGCGGTGCATTGATACCACTCTTATATACCACTTTAAAAGACAAGCATATTGCGTCAAACCAGGCATCTTTCCTCATCTGCATGCTGCCCGCTTACCTGTATATATACTATTATGCAGTGAAGGGCTTTGCCGTTGGAAAAGCGCAGATCAGTATCGCGAAAAAATAAATCTGCGATCAGTAGTCGAACCGCTTGATGGACTTGTCATCACAAATGGCATGAATGAATGCATCATGGTTCCTCAAATGACCATCTACTTCCCATGTAACGGACAGGTCATTGCCTTCTCTTGAATAACCAATGACCCTGAAACGCAGACGGCTTTTTTTGAGGAGTGTTTCGTAGTGATGTTGCGCCGACTCCGTGTAGGTGCATGAAATAGAATAATTCCTCGATTTATTCAACCGGTCGATCATTCTTTCAATATAAGGAAGAATGGTCAGCACCAGTAATATGAGTATGCTTGCACAGCCTGCGGCAAAATAATGACCATTGCCAATACCCATTCCTACAGCCGCTACGGCCCAAATAGTGGCAGCCGTAGTAATACCATTGATCTTGTTCTGCCCGTGAAAAATAACACCTGCACCCAGGAACCCGATCCCGGTAACAATATTGGAAGCAATACGATCAGGATTACCCGGCATGCCAATACGAACCGAAAGCATGGTAAACAAACAGGAGCCGATAGAAATCATGATCATGGTGCGGAAGCCGGCCGACTTGCTGCGGTATTCCCGCTCAATACCCACCATACCACCCCACAACGCTGCCAATAAAAAGCGGAGAAAGATTTCAAAGTCCATATCAACTCATTTTGAGGTTTTGAAAAAACCTTTTTTATATGCTTGTTGAAAAATAGTAAAATCATGATTCACCTGGCTCGCGTATAGTATTGCCCATTTCTTCGCAGCAGCTATCCATTTTCCCTCAGCTGCAAATGCTTTCAATGCATCCGCGGTGGCAGACCCCTGTCTTCCGCTGCTTCTCAATTGTGCCGATGCCGTAATCACAGCCAGGTCGGTGATATATTCATCCAGGGCTTTCGACTTTTTCCTGGAAGGCGCTATCACCACTTTATCAGTAGTAGGTTGTATTTCCTTTACCACGTACCAGTCTTTCTTGTATTCAAACGACGACAAGAGATATGGCGTTACATGCTCCATCATTTGCTGTACATCTATTACGCGATGCGCGGGGTTTTTCCATTTGGGTTGGGGCAGATGGCCATGCGCATGCGCCAGCACTTCAGACGGCACTACCTGCTTCATATCCAGGATCATTTTTTTCTTCGGATTGCTTTGGTTTTCCATCAGCAGGCAATACCGCTTCACACCAATACTACCCGTTCCGGCAATACGATAGCAGGCATCGCTCACCTTGTATTGTTTATACTTTACGTGGTATTTACTAAACCAGGTCTGGAAAGCCGGTATCAGCTCTTTCTTTTCTTTTTCGGCTAATTTCAGCAGATTCGGCGTGACGAGGAACTTGGCATTTTTCTTTTTATTGTCCGTACGTTCCCTTAACAGGTCTTTCTCTTTCCTGTTCACCACTCCTTTGATCGTTTTTTTAATCAACCCCCTGGCCGTTTCTTCTTCTACTACCACTGCTTTATTGTAAATGAGCGCTTGCTGGTATTCTTTCAGCAGCAGTTCCATCAATGCTTCACTTTCTTTTTTTGAATATCCCGATTCCACGCCGCTGAGTATCACGGCAACCGCCAATCTCGAGATTTCATACAACACCGGTGCAATGATGGCTTCGTCAAAATCATTCATGTCGAAATAGACCAGCCGGTTACTCCCTTTATAACATCCGAAATTCTCGGTATGTAAGTCGCCGCATATCCAGGTTTTGGGTGAAGGGCCGAAAGGGTATTTCTTCATCAGGTCTTCGTAATACAAATGGCAGGTGCCCCTGAAAAAACGGAACGGACTTCCCGCCATAGCAGCATATTTCAACGGTAACACTTGCTGCTGTCTTGGCGCATTGAATTTTTTTATCCTGGATAATAGGTCCTGGCTCATAATGTTCTTTTTAAGTGAAAGAATAGTTAGCCTGTCCATTTTCTCCGGCAGCTGGATATTGGTCAGTAACTCTAAAGTTCTCTTATTTTTGCCGGATGACAAAGTTTGAAACACTGAAAGAGATCATCAGCAACAGGAGAAGCACCAAACCGGCAGCACTGAATGGCAGAAAAATCGATGATACTGTTATTGGAGAACTCTTGCAATTGGCCAATTGGGCCCCCACCCATGCGCGCACCGAGCCTTGGCGTTTCGTGGTGTACAGCCACGCTGCATTGCATGCATTCTGCGCTGCCCACGCCGAACTCTATCAAAAATACACGCCGGAAGATAAGTTCACCCAGGCCAAATTTGAATCGATCAAACACAATGGCGATAAAGCTTCGCATCTTGTAGTAGTGTACATGCACCGGCAGGTTATTGCTAAGATCCCCGTGATCGAGGAAATCGCAGCCGTTGCAGCAGCCATCCAGAACATCCTGCTCGGCGCCGAAGCACTGGATATAGCCGTACTCTGGAGCACTGGCGGCATGACCCATCATCCTTCCATGAAACAATACCTCGGATTTGGTGAGGAAGACATTGTGATGGGATTACTGTACATGGGATATTCCGATGAGCCGCATCAAAAAGGCACCCGTGCAGTTCCTATGGAAGCCAAAGTGCAATGGAAGGGAGAATTCAAATAAAATTGTTTCTTTGCCAATGGCCACACAAGCTCATAAGCTCATCATCATCACAGCGCCTTCGGGGGCGGGCAAAACCTCCATTACACATTATTTGCTGAACAAATACCCACGCCTGGCTTTTTCTATTTCCGCAGCCACCAGGCAGCCCAGGGGAAAAGAGCAGAACGGTGTAGATTATTATTTCATGAGCGTGGAAGCTTTCCATCAAAAGATCGAAGAAAATGCTTTCATTGAGTGGGAAATGGTGTATGAAGGAAAATATTACGGCACACTGAAAAGTGAACTGGAAAGGATATGGAATGAAGGAAAAACACCCATACTGGATATCGATGTTAAAGGCGCTATTCATGTACAGGAACAGCTTAGCAGCCGGTGCCTGAGCATTTTCATCGAACCGCCTTCTGTTGATGAGCTAAAGCGCCGGCTTGAAAGTCGCGGTACCGAAACAACTGAAAGCCTTTCCACACGCGTGAGCAAGGCTGCCTATGAAATATCTTTCAACCACCATTTCAATAAAACGATTGTCAACGACAACCTGGACAAAGCCTGTTCCGAAACCGAGCAGGCGATCAAAGCATTCCTGGGCTGGGATTGATGATACAAACCTGTTGCCATGTCATTTAAAAACCGCACTGTTCTGATCACAGGCGCCAGCAGGGGCATTGGCAAAGCCATTGCACTCAGGTTGGCCGCAGCAGGCGCCAATATTGTTGTTGCAGCCAAGAGCGTGGAAGAAGACCCCCGTTTGGGCGGCACTATTTTTTCTGCTGCGCAGGAAGTGGAAGCCACCGGCGCACAAGCCCTGCCTGTGAAAACAGATATCCGGTTTGAAGAAGAGATCAGCGCACTGGTACAGAAAACCGTTGAGCGTTTTGGCGGCATCGATGTGGTCATCAACAATGCTTCCGCCATACAACTCACACCTACCGAACAAACCGAGACCAAACGTTTCGACCTCATGCAAAACATCAATGTAAGAGGTACTTTTCTGCTGGTGAAACATTGTATCCCTTACCTGAAGAAAGGCAACAATCCACATATACTTACTTTATCGCCTCCTGTCAACCTCGATCCCAAATGGCTGGGCGGACATATCGCTTATACCATTACCAAATACAATATGAGCATGATGGCCATGGGATGGGCTGCCGAATTCAAAAGCTACGGCATTGCTTCCAATGCACTCTGGCCCCGTACCACCATTGATACCGCTGCCGTAAGGAATTTATTGGGAGGTGAAACGCTGGCTAAGATGAGCCGCACACCTGCGATCCTGGCCGATGCTGCTTATTATATTTTACGCAAGACCGCTGCCGAATACAGTGGCCGTACTTTTATCGATGAAGAAGTGCTCGCAGCAGAAGGCATCACCGATCTTGATGCTTATGCCGTAGTGCCTGGCGCAACACTTTATAATGATCTTTTTATTTAACCATACCTGCTGAAATAAAAGCCATGAGAAAGACAGTACTTAGTTTGATCCTGCTCGCCAGCTTTTGCTCGCTGCAAGCACAAAAGAAAAACACAGCAACCATTGCTGCTGCCGAACCGCTGAAAGCAGAAGCCCTGCAAAACCTGCAGGCTAATTACGATCTGTATAAAAAGAACGCTTTGCAGATCTGGGATTATGCAGAGATGGGCTATAAAGAAGTGAAAAGTGCTGCGTTGCACCAACAAACACTTACGGATAACGGTTTTACCGTGCAGGCTGGTGTTGCAGGCATTCCCACGGCCTTTGTAGCTTCTTATGGCAGCGGTAA
>Ga0114932_10000442_pt1 | contig 49797 bp, 40 predicted proteins | sample 2SBtaG_2_FD_87286 | JGI IMG/M metagenome (GOLD analysis project Ga0114932, IMG submission 87286) | Deep subsurface microbial communities from Kolumbo volcano to uncover new lineages of life (NeLLi) - 2SBTROV12_ACTIVE470 metaG | ecosystem: Environmental > Aquatic > Marine > Volcanic ...
AATGGTTTCCTCAAAACTGAGATGGCCCTCCAGTTCCAGCACTTTCAACGTATTCATCACCAATAACGGATCGAGGTTGAAATTGCGCGTAAAAGTGGTGAAATCAAAATCATAATAATTGCCTTCTCCCAACCCAACCGGTATCTGTAAATAATCTGCCAGTGACTGGTAAATTTCTTTGATCACGGCAATGGGTGGGAAACGTTTATCGGGCATGGATTCCAACTGTTCTTTGTCTTCCTGCTGGTACAAAAGCACTGCATAAGACTTTGCCCCATCTCTTCCGGCCCTTCCTGCTTCCTGGTAATAATTTTCCAGGCATTCCGGTATGGTGTAATGAATCACAGAACGTACATCGGGTTTATCGATGCCCATGCCAAAAGCATTGGTGCATACCATCACCCTCAAGTTACCCTCGATCCAAAGTTGCTGTTTATTTTCTCTGTCTTCCTGCGGTAATCCGGCGTGGTAATGATCGGCGCTGATACCCTGTAATTGCAGCAAGTAAGCGAGCTCTTTGGTGAGCCTGCGGCTGTTCACATACACAATGCTGCTGCCAGGCACTTTCTGCAACACATCCATGAGTTTATTGAACTTGCTATCGGCCTGGAAGCAACTGTATGATAAATTGGGCCGTTCAAAAGACTGCCTGAAAATTTTTGGCTGTCGGAATTTTAATTTGTCGATGATATCGTCTTGTACCAACGGTGTTGCTGAAGCTGTAAGGGCTATCACCGGTACATCAGGCAATTCATCCAATAAGTTCGCGATGCGCAAATAAGGCGGCCGAAAATCATAACCCCACTGGGAAATACAATGGGCTTCATCCACTACAACCAATCCAATGTCAAGTGCCGGTAAGTATTCCTTGAAAAGAGTCGATTCCAATCTTTCAGGCGATAAATAGAGAAATTTATATTCGCCATGTACTGCATGCCGCAAAACCCGCCTCACAGCTGCCTGATCCAATCCGCTGTGTATGGCCACTGCGGGAATATCTCTTTGCAGCAGGTTGTCTACCTGGTCGCGCATCAGTGCAATAAGCGGACTGATCACAACACAGAGCCCATCTATGAGCATGCCCGGCACCTGGAAGCAAATAGATTTGCCCCCGCCAGTAGGCAGCAATGCCAGGGTAGGATTGCCATCCAGCACGGAATGTATGATCTCCTCCTGCATAGGACGGAAACCATTATACCGCCAGTAATGTTGCAGAACAGAAAGCGGCGTTTGCATGATCACGCAACCTTTTTAAAATTGAGTCTTACAGAATTGATGGCCAGTACTACATCGCTGAGTCCCATGACCAATGCTCCGAAGGTAGGATTTAAAAAGCCCAGCGCTGCAACTGGTATGGCTACTATGTTATAAGCGAAAGCCCAGAACAGGTTTTCCTTGATGGTAATATAAGTATGCCTGCCCAATCCCAATGCCAGCGGCAGGTTTTTCAGCCCGTGATTCATCAACACCACCTGTGCGCTTTGCATAGCTACATGCGAAGCATCGCTCAAAGAGATACCTACGGTAGCTTTGGCCAGTGCCGGCGCATCGTTGATACCATCACCCACCATGGCAGTAGGCGCTTTTGCGTTGAAAGCCGATATCTGATCGAGCTTCTGCTGCGGTGTTTGTTCTGCGATGACCTGGTCAATGCCAAGCTGTGCGGCAACCTGCTCGCATTTTTCTTTACGATCACCACTGAGCAATATAGTGGTCATGCCCCTGGCTTTCAGGGCCGCAATTACCGATGCCGCTTCGGGCCTGATCTCATCGCTCACATCTATCCATCCCAATAATTCATTATTGCGAAGCAGATAGATATTGTGCTTGTCGTCGCCCGTATGTGCAGCAGCGGCTTTATATGATCCGGCCAGGTACTGGTTACCTTCCTTATCCGTTGCCTGCATGCCCAGTCCCTTTATCTCTTCTATTTTACTCCAACGTATATCGTCTTTTACTTTCCATTCTTTGGTGATGGCACGGGCAATGGGGTGATTGGAATATTTTTCCAATGAAAAAACGATGCGTTTAAAATCATCAGCATCACCTGTTGCATGAAAGCCGGCAATTATAAACTGACCGGTAGTAAGCGTTCCGGTCTTATCAAAGACCACCTGGCGGATGCTCTTGAATAGCTCAAGACTACGCGCATTTTTAAACAGTACACCATTGCGCGCCGCACGTCCCAACCCCACTGCAATGGCTGCAGGTGTGGCCAGTCCCATTGCACAGGGACAGGCAATAACCAATACGGCAATGCTTCTCAGCAAACTGCTGCTGAAAGGTTGATGTCCGAAGAAATAGTTACCCAAAAATGCCAGCAAAGCAATACTTAATACCGTAGGAACGAAAATGGCACTGATCTTATCGGCCAGTTGTTGAACAGGTGGCTTTTCAGTTTGTGCTTCGCGAACGAGTTTTAAAATATTGGCCAGTACGGTATCTTCTCCTACTGCAGTGATATAAGCTTTGAGCGTGCCCGATTCTACAACGCTGCCACCGATCAGCAGGTCATTCATTTTTTTCTCAACCGGGATGCTTTCACCGGTAACAATGGCTTCGTTGACATTGGCTTCTCCCCATAATATTTTGGAATCCATTGGAACAGGCTCGCCGCTTTTGATGAGTACGAGATCGCCCACTTTAAGACTGATGCTCTCTACCGGAAAAATATGCTCCTGGTGTTGCTCATCGTAAGCGATCATGTTGGCCATCACTTTCTGGCTTACCGCTAATTTTTTCAGCGCCGCCTGTGTGGTCTCAACAGATTTATCTTCCAGCCAGTTGCCCAAGAATACCAGGGTAATGATCGCTGCGGCAGTTTCGTAAAAAAGATATTGCTCTGCTTGTCCGGTCAGCGTGCCATACAAACTGTACACAAACGCTGCGATCGAACCCAGTGCAATGAGCACATTCATATTGGGTATCCCTTTCAACAAACTTTTAATAGCGCTTCGTCCGAAAAAATCCATGCCTATCACAAACACCGGTATGGTAAGCGCCAATTGTACATAAGGATTCATCAGGAAATGAATATGAATGCCCGGTATCATGTGCAACATCAGCGGCGAAGTGAAAATGATACACCAGGTAAAACGCTGCAAATGATTCCTGAATAATTTCTTGCTGCCTTTACTCTTTGCACCCTCGCCATTCAATACATGGTATCCCAATCCTTCAATGCCTTTCTCCAATTCCTGCTTAGAAGTACCATTACCGATCTCAAAGCTCACATCGCCCCCTACAAAATTCACTTTCACCTGCTGCATGCCTTTGCCCTGTAAGAATTTATCTACCGTGAGGGCGCAGTTGGTGCAACTCATGCCTTCTACTTTCCAGTTCACTTTTTCCATAACGGTCTTAATTAAAATTACCCTGCAAATTTACCACAACTGAATGGGGCTGTTGTTTCGATAAAGGAACTATTTCTACATCTATGTTGCATAGATGGAGCCTGGGTCTATCTTTGCATCATGGATGCTATTTTTAGCCTGGAACAGATCAGGCAGGCGGCAAAGCTCGCATGGAAAGAAGGTAAACAGAAAAGGGTATGGGCATTCCATGCTGCTATGGGATCGGGAAAGACCACTTTCATTCATGCTTTGTGTGAAGAGTTGGGCGTGAAAGATGCGATAGGCAGTCCCACTTTCGCTATTGTAAATGAATACCGGAGTCCGGTGGCGGGAACCATCTACCATATGGACTGGTACCGGTTGAAAGATGAAGAAGAAGCCATACAGGCCGGAATAGAAGACCAGTTGTATAGCAACGCCCTTTGCCTGGTGGAATGGCCTGATAAAGCGGCCGGATTATTACCCGATGATACCCTGCATATTGTGCTGGAAGTGCTAAACGAAGGCACCCGCCGGATATACAGCCTCCAGGAAAGCCCTGAAACTCTCCATTAAAAAAGTTAACTTTACCTATACTCACTTAAACCCAGCCCGCATTGTCTTTTTATGGCAACTTCAAAACCTGCAATCAGTCCCTCTATCACTTATGAACCCCTGGAAGAAGTGCTCGATGTAAAACCACAGGGCGCTAAACTCAATATCGGCATCCCCAAAGAGATCGCTTTCCAGGAAAACCGGATTGCATTAACGCCCGATGCGGTAGGGGTATTGGTGGCGAATGGTAACCAGGTGGCTGTAGAACACAAAGCGGGCGAGGGTAGTAATTATTCCGATAAAGATTATTCAGAGATGGGCGCCCGTATTGTGTACGACCGGGCCGATATTTTCAAATGCCCCATCCTGGTGAAAAGCGCCCCCCCGGTGGAAGAAGACATGCCGCTGTTGCAGATGAACCAGACCGTCATCTCCCCCATACACTTATCTGCGCTTAAAAAAGAGTATATTGAAAAGATGATGGAGAAAAGGGTTACTGCGCTCAGCTTTGAGAATTTCAAAGACGACAGCGGTACTTATCCCATCGTGCGCAGCATGAGTGAGATCGCCGGTAGTGCGGTGATGCTGATTGCAGGACAATATTTGAGCAGTTTCAATAACGGTAAGGGCGTATTGCTGGGAGGTATCAGCGGTATACCACCCACCAAAGTAGTGATCATCGGCGCAGGGATCGTTGGTGAATTTGCTACACGCAATGCACTGGCACTGGGCGCTTCTGTGAAAGTGTTCGATAGTGATGTGTATCGCTTGAAACAATTGCAGAACAACCTGGGGCAACGCATCTGGACTTCCGTGCTGGAACCGCGCATTTTATCGAAGCAATTAAAAACCTGCGAAGTGGCCGTGGGCGCCCTCAGCAATGAATATGGCCGTGCTCCTGTAGTAGTAACAGAAGTCATGGTAGCGGCGATGCGCAAAGGCAGTATCATCATTGATGTGGCCATTGATCGTGGCGGTTGTTTTGAAACCAGCGAGCTGACCAGTTATGAAAACCCCACTTTCATCAAACACGATGTGATCCATTATTGTGTACCTAATATCCCCAGCGGATTTGCGAGTACCGCCAGCCAGGCCATCAGCAATGTGTTGATGCCATTGATACTGGAAGTGAGCGACGAGGGAGGATTGGAAGAAATGGTTTGGCACAATTTCAACCTCCGCGAGGGCATCTATATGTTCAAAGGAGCGCTCACCGATTTTTACATCAGCCAGAAATTCGATCTCAAATACACTGATTTGAACCTGCTCATTGCGAGCAGAAGATAACTTCATTGAGTCGTCATCCTGAGCGAGCGAAGCGAGTCGAAGGATCTGTCTGAATGTTCAGTGAGATCCCTCGACTGCCCCTTCGACTCGCTTCGCTCGCTCAGGATGACGGGCTTAGATTTAATTCTTCAATTGTATATGCACCGTTGAATGATCCCTGATCTCTTCATTCGCCGCTTTGATGAGGGTATCACCGGCGTTAAGCTTTCCGAATAATTCAACATTGCCATTTACTTCGTTGCCCTTTTGAACCGGTACCCATTCTGCTTTGTTGCCGTTCACCCTGATCACAAAAGTGCCGGTAGTGGCATTGAGTACAGCTGATTTAGGCGCCGTGAGGCTGCTGTCTTTGTTATTCAGCGGAAGGTTGACATCCGCAATCATGCCGGGCAATAATTTTTTATCTGGATTCAATACATCCATTTCAATCCTTTGCGAACGGAGCTTGGTATCGAGCGCACCTGCGAGACGGTTCACTTTTGCACTGAACACCTGGCCGGGGAATGCTTTCACAGAGAATTTCACCTCGCTGTTGTCGTGCAGGTAACTGCTGTATGCTTCGGGAACAGCGATCACAAGACGTAGTTTTTTCTGTTCCTGTAAGGTAAACATCGGCAGTTCTGATCCTTTACCTGAAGGGCCTACATAAGCGCCTGGGTTTACATTGCGCGCTGTAATGATGCCGTTGAAAGGAGCCCTTATTTCGAGATAGTCTTTGTTGGCAGTAACTTCATGATAAGCTGCTTTGGCAGCCTGCAGTTGTGCATAATCAGACTTCTGCCGGGCCAATGCCAGATCGAGGTCGTTGGGAGAAATGGTTCCCGGTGTTTTGCTTGTTTCCAACAGCCTTTCATAGTTCGCTTTACTGGCGAGGTAGATGGCTTCGAAAGATTTGAGCTTTGATTCGGCCCCCGATAATTGAGAACCGATCTCGGGCGCTTCCATAGTGGCCAGTAACTGACCCTGGGTTACCTGCGTTCCCACATCGGCATGTATCTTTTTTACAAAGCTGCTCACTTTGGCATAGATATCTACCTGCTGAAAAGCAACCAGCTCACCGGGCATCTGAAGCGACGCGGTTAACTGCTGTTTTTGTACCAGCACAACTTCTGCGGCCGGAGGCGCCACCGCATGTGTTTCTTTTTCTTTCTTTGCCTCACCTGAGTTACAACCGGCTACGATCAGGAACGAAAGACCCGCTGCCAGTGATGGATATAGTTTGTTGAATGTTTTACGCATGTTTTGTACGGTTATCGAAAAGTGAACGGATATAGTGTTTGCTTTCTTTGTCTTCCGGATCCAGTGAAACAGATTGTGTGCCCGATTTTTCCTGCGCCCATGCAAATATCACGGGCAATATGAACAACGCAGCGAATGTAGAAGCGATCAATCCGCCGATCACCGCTCTTCCCAGCGGCGCCGATTGATCGCCTGCTTCACCTAAACCGCTGGCCATGGGTATCATGCCTACCACCATGGCCAATGCTGTCATCAATATGGGGCGCAGTCGCAGCGCTGCCGCTTCTTTGGCCGATAAGAATGCGTTGCCATTGTGTTTGCGCAACTGTTCGGCATTGGTAATCAGCAGTACGGAGTTGGAAATAGAAACGCCTACCGACATGATGATGCCCATATACGACTGCAGGTTCAGTGTTGAACCCGTTAACATCAATAGCGACAAAGAGCCCAGCAATACAGCCGGCACAGTGGCCAACACCACCAATGATACCTTGAAAGACTGGAAGTTGGCGGCCAGCATGAGGAAGATTACCACAATAGCTACAATCAATCCAGATTGCAGGCTGTCCAGCGTTTCGGTGAGGGTAGTACTCAAACCGATCGGTTCTATGCTCAATCCACGCGGTAATTCACCCAATGAAGCGATGGCTTTTTTTACATCGTTCGATGCAGCGCCGAGGTCTGTTTTGTGAACATTGGCTGTTACAGACAAGGCAGGCATAGCGCCCAGGTTGTCGTTCTCGCCGTAGGCAGTACCAGTGGCTACCGTAGCCACATCGCCTAATACAGGCCGGGCAGCATTCTTTTGCAATGCGATTTCCTTGAGATCATTGGTGCTGGCCATTTTACTTTCCGGAACCTCCACCTGTACACTGTAACTGTATCCGGCTTTCTCGTCCATCCAGATATTTTTATCAGTGAAGCGGGATGAAGAAGTGGAGGTGATGAGGGACCTTGATACATCATTCATATCGAGACCCAACTGCGCAGCTTTTATACGGTCAACGTTTACATTAATAGTAGGATACTTAGTAGATTGGCTCAACTGTACATCGCGCAGGTAACTGATCTCTTTCAGGCGATCGATGATCTTTGCAGAATAGAGTTCATTGGTCTTTTTATTTCTGCCCGATACCCTTACTTCGATAGGCGTAGGAGAGCCCTGGCTCAATATCTTTTCAGTTAACTCAATCGGTTCAAAAGATGGCTGTACATCCGGTACTTCCTGTTTCATCCGCTCGCGGATCTTGTCTTTCAATTCATCGAGATTGGTTCTGTAACCTTCTTTAAGACTTACTTGTATAACGGCTTCATGCGGACCAGGCATGAAAAGATAAATAGGGCTGGTAGAAAACTGTGAAGGATGCTGACCAACAAAAGCAGAAGTAACATTGATGTTTTCATCTCCCATAATAGACTTGATGATATTGAGCACCTTGATGGTCTTTTCTTCTGTACGTTCTGCCCTGGTTCCTTCGGGTGCACGTAAACGCACCTGGAACTGACCACTGTTTACTTTGGGTAATACATCCCTGCCTATAGAAGAGAGCATCCACCAGGCCAGGCCGGAGATAACGAGCACGTAAGCAATGGTAATGGGTTTGCGATAAGGCATCAATCGTTCGCTGAAACGGATGAAACGGTTCCTGAATTTTTCAAAACGTGTCAATGATTTTTTATCACCGCTCTCGCATTGTTCGATGAGTACTTTTTTCTGATCCCAGGTATCTTTCTCCGATTCTTTTGTGAGTGCCGATGTTTTGAACTGGGCTTCATCTTCAGAAAGCCTGCCTTTTTTCTTTTTGCCGGCTTTGTGACTTTTCATGATCCAGTTGGCCATGATGGGCACGAATGTCTGCGCCAGGAAATAAGATACGATCATGGAAAAACCAATGGCCAGCGCCAAAGGCAGGAACAATGAACCGGGAATGCCGCTCATGGTAAATGCCGGCGCGAATACTGCAAGGATGCAGAAAAGGATTAACAGCTTAGGGAATGCGATTTCTTTACAGGCATCCCAGATGGCCAGCGCCTTGGGCTTGCCCATATCGAAGTGTTGGTGAATGTTCTCGATGGTTACCGTACTCTCATCCACCAATATACCAATTGCCAATGCCAATCCGCTCAACGTCATGATATTGATGGTTTGCCCGAAAAGATTCAGGAACAAAACACCAGATATGATGGATGTAGGAATCGTGAGGATCACGATCAATGCACCCCTGCTATCGCCGAGGAATAACAATACCATCAAACCGGTAAGAATAGCTCCGATGGCGCCTTCACTCAACAGGCTTTTCACGGAATTGATCACATAAGTAGACTGATCGAACTCGTACGACAATGTAACATCTTCCGGTAATTGCGCTTGCAACCTGGGAAGAGCCTGCTTCAGTTTCTGAACTACTTCCCAGGTAGATGCATCTCCGCTTTTTGCAATACTAAGGTAAACAGAGCGTTTGCCATTCACCAAAGCATATCCTACTGTTACATCGGCGCCGTCTTCTACCGTAGCTACATCACGCAGGTAAAGATTCTGCACACCACCTTTGAATAAAGGAATGTTCTCAAAATCTTTCACTGTTTTAATTAGCGTATTGGTGGGAGAAAGATAATTGGTATCGCCGATGCGAATATTGCCGGAAGGAGTTGTCTGGTTGTTCACCTTCAGGGCTTCCACCAATTGATCGGGCGTGAGGTTATGTGACCGCAACAAGGTAGGATCCACTTTAACAACGATGGTTCTTACGTTACCGCCAAAAGGAGGCGAGGAAAGCAGGCCGGGTATGGCAGTGAATGAGGCGCGCACATAAACGTTGGCCATGTCCATCAGCTCGTTGTTGGTACGCACATTACTGCGCAGTACCAGTTGTCCAACCGGTAAAGTGGAAGCATCGAAACGGATGATGAAAGGCGGCTGCGATCCCTGCGGGAAGATGGCTTGTATACGGTTGGCGCTGGCGCTCAATTCCGCAGAAGCCTGCGCCATATTGGTGCCGGGATAAAAAGTGATCTTGATGAGCGTTAATCCCTGGATGTTTTTGGTCTCAACAGTTTTGATACCATTGACATAAGAAAGGATGTTGATATATTGCTTGCCAAAAAGCGCTTCCATCTGGTCGGGCGTATAACCGCCAAAAGGGTGGGCCAGGTACATAACAGGCAAATCGAGCTTGGGAAATATATCGATCTTGATGCTGTTCACGGCTTTGATACCAAAGAAAAACAATCCTGCAACCAGCACCATGATGCTGATCGGTTTACGCAGTGCAAAACGGATCATGTTCATACTAACTATTATTTTACCTGTTTCAGGAATAAATCAAAATCACCCGAGGCTGCTGCCTTTAACAGCAAGGCCTGCCATACATTGATGAAAGCCACGCCGATATCTGTTTCCGCTTTATTTACTGCATACAATGCTTGCTGGAGGTCTACAATATTGGCCAGTCCGTTTTTATACAAAACGCTTTTCTGTAAATAAGCATCCGATGCCGCTTTGTATTGCCGGGGCACTTCGTTGCAAGCCTGCAGGGCGTTTTCAATGCGCTGATCGGAAAGGATCAGTTGGTCTTTCAATTGTGTATTCACCAGGTCGTATTCCGATTGATAAGCCTGGGTAATGAAATGCTGTGCTGCTGCCTGGTGTTTGATCTTGGATGGACTCATCAAGTTCCAGGAAACAGACAAACCTGCAACATAATTGCTGCGAGAAGGGTTGATGCCGCTAAAATAACTTTTCGAATACCTGTCGGGATAATCCGGGGTATAATTATAATCGAAACCAGATCCCCTGCTTTGGAAGATACCAAACAGGTTCACACCAGGCAATATGGTTTTGCGGATGGCTGTTTCTGATAAACTGCTTTGCGTAATACGACTGGCAAAAAACTGTGCCTGTGGATTTTGACGAACGTCGAAATCGGTATGGTAAGCAGCAGGCATATTTTTGAGAAAAGCGCTGTCCAGTACAAAGGGCGCGGGACTGGTGTTGAGTAACTGTGCCAGTTGATTACGCAGTTGCTGTTCGTTACCAGTAGCATCGATCAAAGCGAGTGTAGCCCTTGATACTTCTGCATTGGCAATAGAAGAATCCACACCGGGATTGAGGCCCGATAAGGTCCTGGCCATCACTACTTTCCTGATGGCATTGGCCCTGTCGAGGTTGGATTGTGCGTTCAGGATAAATCTTTGTGCAATGAGCAGGTTGAGATAAGCAGAACTGATCTTTACACTTTGAATGAACTGTTCCTGCAAGAGGTCTGCAGAATCTCTTTTGACCTGTGCATTGGCAGCATCGATCCTCGACTGCTTTCTGCCAAAGCTGAACGCTTCCCAGTTGGTATTGATCACGTAGAGCGCCCCGAAAGCGGCCGCCCAACTCTGTTTGCTGTAAGATGGCCCTGCTGAAGCAACGCCTGTTACAGCGGGTGCCATCGGGCCAAACTGTCCATTGATGGTACCGTAGTTTTGTTGCAATCCGGCAATGACATTGGGCAGATAATCGTTCTTAACGTTTTGTACCAGGGCGCTGGAAGCCTGCAGGTAATGTTGTTTGGCCTGTATGGACTGGTAATTGCCCAGTCCGGTTTTGATGGCATCTGAAAGCCATAAAACAGGCTGCTGTGCAACGACTGTATTGATACAGCATACAAAAGCGATAATAAAATAACAGGCAGCTTTACCGCTGCGATGAGTAGAATGATTCATGCAAAAGAATTGTGACTTCAATTTTCGAAGGCGCGCAGATCGTTTGGGTTTAGTATGGAGGGTTTCTCTAATTATTTTATGTTATTGAACCGGCTGTCCGGTAATCTTCGCGGCACATTGCCAGGATTTTTTCGGGTCCTTATCAATAATATTTTGCAGGAGGTCGGCATGCGCTTCATGTACATTCAGGAATGCACTGGTGTCGCTGAAGACTTCCTGGAAAGACTTTTCGATTTGAGCAGCAATGGTTTTGTAGAGGTCTGCCAGTATATCGTTTTTGGTAGCTTCTGCAATGCTGATATGAAATTGGATATCGGCTGTGATACAAGCGGCAATCTCATTGTTGACAGCAGCTTCGTATCTTTTTTTGAGGAACCGGGTCATCTGGGTAATGTCTTTCTGCGTTCGGTTGAGCGCTGCTTTTTCGGCGATTTTCAATTCCAGCAGTTGCCTTACTTCTTGTAAGTCGGGACCTTTTGCATTTTGCAGGCGTTCATACCAGGGAATACAGGTTCCGTGCTGTAAATCAACGAAAGTACCCAGTCCCTGCCGTACACGCAGCAGCCTGGAATTAACGAGTAACCGGATGGCTTCGCGTATGGTGGAACGGCCAACGCCAAAAAGCTCCATCAGCTCCGGCTCGGTAGGCAGCTGATCGCCAGCCTTGTATTTTCCCGAGGCGATCTGCTGTTGCAGCTTGGAGGCTACTTCATCGCTGAGACAATATTTTTTAACGGGGGTTTGCACTAATCATCATATCATCTGATGATTAAAGGTACGGTATATTTTATAACCAGGACAAGTCATTTCCCTGCAAAAAAATAAATGGTGCTGTGTTAGTTTTTTGGAGGGAGGTATTGTTGGCGTACGATGGCCATCAATTGACCGAGGTTTGCAATATTGGCTGCATCGTTGTCGGATATATGGATATGCCAGTTTTGTTCAACGGCATTCAGCAAATAAGCTTTCTCCCAATCGGTCATGCCGAGGTCTTTCTGAAGATCGGTTTTGTCGGAAATTGAAACCGGGTAGATATTGAGTTTCCTTTTGAGCAAATGCTGGATACTATACACTAGGCTTTTCATGATCTTCCAATTTTGAGTGATTAATAAATACTAGAAGACCAAAAACATTGCCAAGTGTTTATTAACGAGGTGTTAAATTAGCCACCCAGGCCGCTGAACATGCCAAAGAGGATGATGCATAAAACGATCAGTGAGATGATCACATAGCGTTTGTCTTTTTCAATGGCGAAGGCCAGCACAGAGAATGCAATCCTTAAAATGGGTGTTGCAATCAGCAATACAACTGCCAGTTGTATGATGGAAGCGCCATCGAATGCAGCCACTCCATGCAGGATGCCGGGTAAATGCCTGAACTGCGCTGCTGCACCGTGAAATGTTTTATAATCGGGTATTTCGTGAACCTGTTGTAAATACAATATGCCTCCCAATAACGCTACTGTTGCTGAAAGGAACACGCCTGCGCGCAGCCATTTGCCGATCATGTGCTCCATATCGCGTTGCTGCCAGTATTGAGAAGAAAACCAGTTCATAGTTTATGTGTAATGCCGTTATAGATCATTTCAAAAGCCATTAATCCAATAATGATGCTGAATAATATGCGCAACCATTTAACCTGTGCATTCATCAATATCTTTGATCCCGCCATGGCGCCCAGTAAAACACCGATGATCGCCGGCAATGCAAGACCCGGTTGTATATATCCTCTTTGCAGGTAAACAACTGCGCCCGCCGCCGTGGTAACGCCCACCATGAAATTACTGGTGGTGGTAGATACTTTAAAAGGTACGCGCATCATGATGTCCATAGCCACTACCTTAACCGCGCCGGAGCCAATGCCCAGGATGCCGGAAAGAATACCTGCAAGTGTCATGATTAAATATCCTCCGAATACATTCCGGACGCCATAACTTACCATTCCTTGTTTTGAAGGATAAGTCCCGCCCATTTTTAGTTTGGCTGCAAAAGGAGAATTGACGGCGATATGTTCTTCCTGTTTGCGCAGGGTCATCACAGCAGAGAACAAGAGTACCAATCCAAATAGCATGGCAACAAAATGCGTGGGGATCAGTATAGCTACTGCTGCGCCAATGATCGCTCCAGAGGTAGTGGCAATTTCCAGGAACATGCCAATGCGTATATTGGTGATACCTTCTTTGATGTAGGCGGCAGCGGCACCAGAAGAAGTGGCAATGGATGCAATCAACGATGTGCCGATGGCATAACGGATATCATAGCCAAAGCCCAATGTTATCAATGGTATCAATACTACGCCGCCACCAAGCCCGGTGAGCGCCCCCAACATGCCGGCACAAAAAGCGCCTAAGAGTAAAATGAGGGTAAACAATGCCAAACTCATGGATACGAAGGAATTATTTGAATTCTTCGATTTTCAGGTTTCGCCACTTCACTTTGATGCCGCCACCGTCGTGGATTTGCAACGCAATGAATCCTTCGCCTTTGCCTATTTTTTCATCTTTGATGTGGATCATCTCGTGGCCGTTGAGCCAGGTGGTAACCTCATCGCCAATGGCAGTCACTTTCATCGTGTTCCACTCACCCATCTTCAGCCATTGCTCATCTTCCGGTTTGGGTTTGATAAGCCAGCCACGTCCATAAGATTCATAGATGCCGCCGGTGTGCAGGTTGGGAGGCGCCACTTCGGCCTGCCAGCCGCTGATCTTGGTGCCTTCGATAGAAGAACGGAAGAATACGCCGCTGTTGCCATTGGCTTCCTGTTTGAATTCTACCGTTAATGTGAAATTCTTATACGCTTTGTTGGTAGACAAGTATCCGTATTGTTTATCCGGTCCGCTTTCGCAAATCAGTTCACCATGATCTACGTACCATTTCTCTGTTCCGTGAATGGTCCAGTTGTTGATGTCTTTTCCATTGAAGATGGGAACAGCCTGTGCCTGTGCATGATGAAAGGAAAGGATGGCAAACAATACCAGTATGCTAATTTTTTTCATGATCGGTTTTCTATTTAACTGTATTTGGTTACGCCGGGAATGGCAACGGGATAAAATCCATCTGCATTGGGCAATACAGGAGGTGTGGCGGCGAAATCATATACTTTGGGGTGAATATCCAATCCTGAATTCAACGCCTTATCCCATTCAATGACCTGGCCGCTGTAAGTAGCCATTCTTCCCAGGATGGAAGTCATGCTGCTTTTCGCGCCATTTTCTGCATCGGCAAATTTGTATTCGCCTTTGGCGATGGCCGCAAACAGTTCATCGTGCTCGGTCTGGTAAGGATTGTTTTCTGTTTTCCTGTCGAACTGGTAAATGGTATTGCCTTTTGCATCGGTGATCCTGCCGGCGCCACAACGGATACGACCTTTGGTGCCCACTAATAATTCATCCACGCGACTCATGGTGCCGGGAATATGCCGGCACTGGCTGTTCAATAAAGAGCCATCGGCGTATTCGAATTCAACATAGTGATGATCGAAAATTTCTCCATTGTCTTTTCCCTTGCGTACCTGGCGGCCACCCATACCCTGGGCTTTCACCGGGTAACCTTCTTTGAACCAGTTGATCACATCGAGGTTATGGATATGCTGCTCGGTAATATGGTCGCCGCAAAGCCATACGAAATAATACCAGTTACGCATCTGGTATTCCATTTCTGTCTGCTCAGGTTTGCGGGGCCTCACCCATACGCCATCATTGTTCCACCAGGCCTGCATAGAAACGATATCGCCTATTTCATCTTTACGCTTGAACAGTTCGCGGTAAGAGTTCTGGTAACGCCTTTGCAGGCCTACCACCACATTCAGTTTCTTTTGTTTTGCAATGGCAGCGGTGGCCAGTACTTTTTGCACACCTGCCGGATCGGTAGCCACCGGCTTTTCCATGAACACGTGTTTGTTCTGTTTGATGGCTTCATCAAAATGAATGGGACGGAAACCGGGAGGGGTGGCCAGTATCACCACATCGGCCAATGGAATGGCTTTGAGATAAGCATCGAAGCCGGTGAATTTTCTTTCTTCCGGCACGGTGATACGGTCTTTGATGGCTTTGTTGCCGGATGATTCGGCAGTTTTGATGAGGTTGTTCAAACACCTGTCGAGGTTATCCCGGAAAGCATCGGCCATGGCCACCAGTTGCACATTTTGTTTGCTCATGAGTGCCTGCATGGCGGCACCGGTGCCGCGGCCTCCGCAACCGATCAACACTATTTTAATAGCATTGTCGGAGCCGGAGAAAAAATTGGCATTGGAAAGCAATGGAGCAGCCATCATGGCGCCGGCCAGTGTAGCTGTTTGTTTAACAAATTTTCTTCGTGAGTTCAGGTAAGCATCGTTGTTCATATAGCAATTTTTAAAGGATGATGGTTATTGTGAAAGATAAGTTTTAAAAAAGGTTGCTGCTTGTTCAGGTGTGGGTTGCTGCAATGGCCGCACAATACGGAAACCCACTGCGGCCGCATCGGTGAGCCACCATTTACTTTTGGGTATCTGCGGATCGCGGCGGTTCCACGACGGATCTGATTTGAAACGCGTAGCGCTGCGTAATGCATCCGCTTCTGTGTCATAACCCCCGCCTTTCAAAGATTTCGGATACACCGATTCGTTCGGCTTTTCAAGGGGATCTTTTTCCTGGTTGTTGATATGTTGATAGTAATCCCCTTCGTAATGATCGAGGGTCCATTCCATCACATTGCCCAGCATATCATAGATACCCCAGGCATTGGGCAGTTTTTGTCCCACTTTATGAAATTTATCATCACTGTTCTCTTTGAACCAGGCATAATCTTTCATCTTGCCTGCATCATTACCATAATAATAAGCGGTATTGCTGCCCGCGCGGCAAGCGTATTCCCATTCGGCTTCGGAAGGCAGCCGATAGAAGATGCCGGTTTTCTGGTACAACCACTTGCAATACATGAGTGCACAGTATTGCGACATACTGTTGGCCGGAAAGCCACCTTCCTTGCCCATGCCCAGGCTGAAATCGATGTACTGCGGACTGGGCCTGGTAACAGCGTCCACATCTGAATTCTGACTGGTGGTCTCGTCTTTGAGGAACACATCGAACTCATCACGGGTTACTTCGTACACGCCGATCCAGAAAGCAGAAACACCTATTGTATGCTGCGGACCTTCATCGCTATGCCGGTGCGCTTCGGTAGCCGGACTACCCAGTGAAAATTCACCCTGGGGTATTGGCACCATTTTAAACTTAAGTAAAGAACCCGGAACAGGCTGTTCATAAGGTTTGAATGCAACGATATTGTTTTGTGTGCTGGCGGGCAAATAAGAAAGTATGCCCAATACCAGGAATTTTGTTTGCTTGGTTCTGTCTTTTCCTGAATTCATGATGATATGGTTCGCAAAATCGTTTTTTAAGGCCGTTCAAGATAGTCAATTATTTCACGAACAATTGTTAGCTATGGTGCCAAAAATCAGGGAAACGGCCGGCAATATGGGTAATGATTTTTCCTTCTTTCAATTCAGTGATGAGAAAAGAAGCTTCCAGGCTCGTTGCCAGCGCTCTTGCTTCAGGTACCGGCAATATGCTACAGGCGGTGGCCAGCCAGTCGGCCTGAGACGCATCGGTTGCCACCACGGTCACATTCTTTTGTTCGATAATGGCATAGCCGGTGCGGGGATCGATGATATGTGAATATTTTTTTCCGTTGTGAACGATGTATTGATAAGCATCGCCCGAAGTAGTTACGGCTGCATGACGGAGCGATAATTTTTTCGGCATCAGCAATGCCGTATGCTCCGGAATGGTAATACCCACGATCCATCCATTTTTACCGGGTGGCGCATCACTCATAACCATATCGCCGCCCGCATCTACCAATGCCTGCCGGATACCTGATTGCGTCAACAATTGCAGCACTTCCCTGGCAATATACCCTTTGGCAATACCTCCGAAATCGAGCTCCATGCCTTTGAGGGTGAGGTTGATAGCCTGTTTGGTTGTGTCGATCTGCACTTTATCGAACCCGGTAAGCAACCATTTCTCCCGGATAAGTGTGTCGTTGGGAAGTTTTTTATCTTTTCTTGCCTGCCGCCAGCATTTGGTGAGCGGTCCGGCCGTGATATCGTAGGTCTTCTTGCTTTGCTCCCATGCTTTGGAAGCTTTGAGCAGCAAATCCATCATGGGCGGGGAAACCGGCTGCCAGCCATTGCCGGCATGAGCGCAGAGTTTACTCAACTCACTATTGTCATCGTAATCACTGAAGATCATGTTGTATTTGTCTACCAGCTCAAAGCAGGAATCCGCCAGCTCATGGGTCTTTTGTTCATCATCTGCAAAAAAAACAATCCGGAAAGGAGAACCCATTTTAGGTTGTGTATAAGAAAACTTTTGAAACATATAGCTTTGATAAAAACAACCGGAAGTTTTGTAATTATAAAGTTTCCGGTAAATTTAGCAACAAATATCCATCCCATGCTTCGCAGAAAATTTATGCAACAGGGTTTGCTGGCAAGCGGCGCTTTGCTCACTACCAGTGAAATGTTTGCCTCCGAGAAAAAAAACAATACCAACCAGCCGTTGGAAGAAAACCCCTTCCATTGTAATTATGGTATCCACGACGGCATGTTCCGTAACCATGCCGGTAACGATTTTATCGACCAGATCAAATTCGCGTACAACCTGGGTTTCCGGGCCATTGAAGACAATGGTATGATGAACCGCAGTCCCGAGATGCAGCAAAAGATCGGCGACACACTCGAGAAGCTGGGCATGACCATGGGCGTATTCGTGAATGTGTTCGACAACTGGCCCTTGCAAACTTCCATGTGCAGCGGAAAAAAAGAATGGCGTGATAAGTTCATTGAATACTGCAAAACTTCAATAGATGTGGCTAAACGCTGCCGTGCTAAATGGATCACCGTGGTGCCGGGCAATTACGATCGCAACCTGCCGGAAGGCATTCAAACGGCCAATGTAATAGAAACACTGCGCAGGGGAGCAGAAGTACTGGAACCGCATGGACTGGTAATGGTACTGGAACCCCTGAGCGATACGCCTGATCTTTTTTTACGGCATACAGACCAGACCTATGCGATTTGTAAAGCCGTCAACAGCCCGGCCTGTAAGATACTTTTCGATATGTACCACATGCAACGGAATGAAGGGAATATCATCAGCAATATCAATAAAGTATGGGATGAGATCGGTTATTTCCAGATTGGCGATAATCCCGGACGGAAAGAGCCCGGCACAGGAGAAATGAATTACCACAATATCTTCAAGCATATCTATAACAAAGGATACAAGGGGGTGCTGGGCATGGAGCATGGAAATGCGCTGCCGGGAAAAGAAGGGGAACTGGCGCTTGTGAAAGCGTACCGGGCAGCAGATGATTTCCTGTAGCCGTTTCTTCAGTTTTTGCTCAGTATCGGGTATTTACTTTGTTCAAACGAACTGGTTTTGAAAATACTGATCATAGAAGACGAGCCCTCTCTGAACAAGAGCATGGTGGATTACCTTACACAGCAACAATACCTCTGTGAGTCGGTGACACGGTATGCCGATGCGCTTGAAAAAATAGAGCGGCATAACTATGATTGTATAGTATTGGATATTATGCTGCCCGGAGGCAACGGCTTGCAGTTGCTGGAACAGCTGAAAGCCAACAAGAGCGCAGACGGAGTGATCATTATCTCGGCCAGGAATGAATTGGATGATAAGATCACGGGCATACAACTGGGCGCCGATGATTACCTCACCAAGCCCTTTCATTTGCCGGAATTGAGTGTGCGCATTGCTGCCATCATCAGGCGAAAAAACCAGCAGGGTAATAACCAGATGCAGTTTCAAGAGATCTGCATAGATATAAAAGGGAAAACGGTTACTGTTAACAATGACCCATTGATACTTACGAGAAAAGAATACGAACTGCTGCTCTATTTTGTGATCAATAAGAACCGGATACTTTCGAAAAACGCTATCGCTGAACATTTGTGGGGCGATGATATGGACATAGCCGATAACCACGATTTCATCTACACACATATCAAAAACCTGCGCAGGAAAATGATACAGGCAGGCACTGGCGATTATATACGGAGCGTTTACGGGATGGGCTATAAATTTTCGGTGCAATGAAACTGTTTACAAAGTATAACCGGATCGCCATCACCACTTCTGTGATCATTTTCATGGCAGGCAGCTTTGCGTTCTATTTAACGTTGCGCTATGTGATGATCAGGCAACTCGATGACGTGCTGAGGACTGAAAGAGCAGAAATTCTCCAATACCTGAATGAGCACCATGAGCTGCCGGAAATGCTTAACACAAAAGACCAGTGGTCGGTTGTGCGCAGAACAGCACATCCATTGGAACGGATGGTATTTACAACGGAAAAAGGGATCAATCCGCACGAACATGGAAAAGAGTGGTTGAGGAAAATACAGTTCACGCTACAGGTACACGATGAACCGTATGAGATATCCATTTATAAATCGCAGGAGGGTACCGATGATATGATCAAGCTGATCATATTGATCGCCATTGTGATGATCGCCCTCATACTATTGGCAGGTAATCTCATCAATCGAACCCTCCTCAAAAAATTATGGCAACCTTTTTATCATACGATCGACACCATCAAAGAATACCAGCTTACGCAGGACAAAGCATTGCGTCTTCCCGGAACAGGCGTTGAAGAATTTACATTGCTGAATACCAGCGTAAGTAATATGACGGAAAGAGCGCAGCATGAATACCAGGTGTTGAAAGAATTTACAGGCAATGCCGCTCACGAAATGCAAACACCGTTGGCTGTTATTGCTACGCATACAGACGCCCTGATGCAGGATGAACAGTTGTTGCACCGGCATGCTGCATCCATTGCCAGTATCGAGCAATCGGTGGGTAAGCTGGCGAAGCTGAACCAGTCATTGCTGCTGCTGGCAAAGATTGAACATGGCCGTTTTGAACTGAACCAGGAAGTGCGGTGGGATGAACTGTTACAGCAGAAACTGAACGAATGGCAGGAACTGATCACGGGGCAGAACCTGAAAGTGTCACTGAGCATTGTTCCGGTTGCTACGGTGTTTCACGAACACCTGGCAGATATTGTGATCAGCAACCTGTTGAACAACAGCATACGTTATAATATAGCCGGCGGACATATTGCCATTATATTGAACCATGAGGGATTTTCCATTGCCAATACTTCTTCATTACCTGCACTGGATACTTCAAAATTGTTCAACCGTTTTTTCCGTCAATCCGGAACAGGGCCGGATGGCAATGGGTTGGGCCTTTCGATTATTAAACAGGTGTGTGAGCTTGCGCATCACCGGATCACTTATCAGTACACCCATCAACAACATGTATTTACCATTTTTTTCAGCAACTCAGACAGGCCTTCAGATTTTTGACAGAATTGGCTGTGAGATTTGCAGTAAAATGGGATAAATTTTAAATAAATTAGGCAATGCGGGAGAAGATCATACAAGGCCTTTTGGTAATCATGCTGATAGCTGGTTATCGTAATCTTTCTGCTCAGTCGAAAGACCTGGATTATTATATTGGGTCGGGCATCCAAAAGAGTCCGTTGTTGAATGATCTCAGGAACCAGTCGCGCAGTACTGCTATCGACAGTATGCGCATCAATGCCGGGTACAAGCCACAGGTAATGGGTATCAGCAACAATTCTTATGCTCCTTCTATTAATGGGTGGGGATATGATAATGCCATTACCAATGGGGGCACATTCAGCCAATTGATCACGGTCAATAAAAGATTGGTGGGTAAAGAGAACCTGCAAAACCAATACGAGGCCATTCGATTGGCAAAAGAATCACTCGCCATATCCGGAAAAGTGACAGAGCAGGATATCAGGAAAGCGATTACCAGCCAGTATATTGTGGCTTACGGTATTTACCTGCAATACAGCTTCAATAAAGAAGTATTGGAGTTATTGGGTAGTGAAGAGGCCATCTTGAAAAAACTCACTGAACGAAATATTTACAGGCAGACCGATTACCTCAGTTTCCTGGTGACCATGCAGCAACAACAACTGCAGCTCAATCAACTCAAGGTGCAGTTCCAGAATGAGTTTGCATCATTGAATTACCTGAGTGGCTTACAGGATACCGGTTTTGTTGCTGTCCCAGCGCCGAACATCAGCCTGGCGCCTCCTCCGGAAATTGAACAGACGGTCTTTTATCAGCAATTCAGATTGGATAGCCTGAAGCTGAAGAACAGCGATGCACAGATCGATTTTTCGTACAAACCTAAATTGAGTTTGTATGCCGATGCCGGTCATTCCAGTACTTTTGCAGTGAACCCGTATAAGAATTTCGGAACCAGTTTTGGCATTAACCTTTCTGTTCCCATTTACGATGGCAAGCAGAAAAAAATGCAGCATGATAAGATCGCTATTGCGCAACAAACCAGGCAGCAATACCAGCAGTTTTATAAAACGCAATTCGATCAGCAGTTACTGCAATTGCTGCAACAGCTGCGGTCGGCGCAGGAGCTCATCAATCAAACCAGTACCCAGATCAGGTATACCCAGGCGCTGATAGAAGCCAACAGGAAATTACTGGAAACCGGCGATGTGCGAATGTCGGATTATATCATTGCCATTGGCAATTACCTCGCAGCCAGGAACAGCAGCACCCAGAATATGATCTATAAACTTCAATTGATTAACCAGATCAATTACTGGAACAGAAAAACCTAATCAAGATGCGTCATAGAATTGTTCATTTGATGTTGATCGTTGCCTTAACGGCAGGCTGCCATGCCCAGCAGGGTAAAGAGGATAAAAAAGATGCACCGGCTGAAGCCCCTGCGGTAGCAGAAGGTACACCGGCTACTGTTACAAGCGTTACCGTTGGCACGATGGAGGAAACGGTGGAAGTAAATGCCGTATCGGCTTTTCAACTCAAAACCTATATCAAAGCGAATACCAACGGTTATTTGCAAACAGTGAATGCACGCCTGGGCAGTTATGTTGAAAAAGGACAGGAGCTTTTTGTACTCAAAACAAAAGAATCGCAAACCCTGGGCAATACGATCAGGATACTCGACAGCACTTTGCATTTTACCGGTAACATGCACATCAAATCGCCCGGCAGCGGTTATATCACACAACTCAATTACCAGGCAGGAGATTATGTGCAGGACAATGAACAACTGGCAGTGATTACCGATACCAGGAGTTTTGTTTTTCTGCTCGACCTTCCTTATGAATTAAAACCATACCTGGCCGCGAACAAGAACCTCAAGTTGCGGTTGCCCGATGGCACCGTGCTGGATGGTTATGTTGCTAACGCCATGCCTGCTGTAGATGCAGTTTCGCAAACGCAGAGTTATGTGATCAAAGTGAATACCAATAAATCCATTCCCGAAAACCTGATAGCCAAAGTGAGCCTGGTGAAATCGGCGAAAGGAAATATTACCTCGCTTCCCAAAGCTGCTGTGCTGACCGATGAGGTACAAAGTCATTTTTGGATCATGAAAATGATCGACAGTGTTACGGCGGTAAAAGTGCCGGTGCAGAAAGGAATGGAGAATGCAGACCGGGTGGAGATCATCGCTCCGCACTTATCACCAGCCGATAAAGTGTTGCTTACTGGTAATTACGGGTTACCCGATACCGCAAAAGTCTCCATCGTTAAATAACAGTTTGTATGCGCAGTTTTTTCATCAGCTATAAGAATCCGCTCAGTGTGATCATGGTGATCATCCTGCTGGGAGGAATGTTTGTTTACAGTAAAATGCAGACTGCGCTTTTCCCTGAAATTACTTTTCCCAAGATCAAGATCATCGCAGATGCCGGCCAGCAACCGGTAAAGAAAATGATGATCACGGTTACCCGGCAATTGGAAAATGCGGTGAAACAGGTGCCCGATCTGCAAAGCATCAGGAGTACTACCAGCAGGGGTAGTTGTGAGATATCGGCTTTTATGGACTGGAAGGCCAATATCGATATCAGCCAGCAACGCATCGAATCAAAGATCAACGAGATACGCAATAACCTGCCGCCGGATATACAGATATCCGTTGAGCGGATGAACCCTTCCATCCTGCCGGTTATCGGCTATTCACTGGAAAGTAAAACGCGGTCGCCGATAGACATGAAGCTGCTGGCCATGTACACCATCAAACCTTTTTTATCGCAGGTAGAAGGTGTATCGGAGATCAGGGTCATTGGCGGTAAGATGAAAGAATACTGGCTGGTACTGAATGTACAAAAGATGAGCACATTGGGTATTACACCCGATATGGTTGCCACATCATTGAACCAAACGAATTTTATTAAGTCGAACGGTTATTTGTCCGATTACCGGTTGCTGTACCTCACTGTTACCGATGCTTCTGTGAGTTCGAAAGAGCAATTGTCGAACCTGGTGATCAGTAACAACGGCAAACGGATCGTGTTGCTGAAAGATATTGCCGATGTGCAGATACAGGAAGCCAAAGAGTATATCAAGATCAACGCCAACGGACATGACGGCATCTTATTGGCAGTGATCAAACAACCGAATGCCAACCTGGTAGACCTGTCTGATAAAATGGATGCCAAGCTCAAAGAGTTGCAAAAAATTCTTCCGCGTGATGTATCGATACAACCTTATTATATACAGGCCGATTTTGTAAAAGACTCCATTAAAAGTGTAACAGATAGTTTGTGGATAGGGCTGGCGCTGGCCATATTCGTGGCAATCATTTTCCTGCGATCGCTGAAAGCCAGTACGGTCATTCTCTTCACCATACCCGTTACTTTGTTGCTTACCCTGATTGTATTGTATGCAACGGGTCAAACCCTGAACATCATGACACTTGGCGCCATAGCTGCAGCCATCGGTTTGATCATTGACGATGCCATTGTGGTGATGGAACAGATACACCGTACACATGAAGAGCATCCGGAAGAGCCCAGCGGACCGCTGGTGCAAAAAGCTATTCACTACCTGCTCCCCGCAATGGTGGGTTCTTCGCTCAGCACGATTGTTATATTTCTTCCGTTTGTATTGATGAGCGGCGTAGCAGGCGCTTATTTTAAAGTGATGACAGACACGATGATTATCACATTGATCTGCTCTTTCTTTGTTACCTGGCTCATACTCCCGGTGATCTACCTGCTGTTTACACGAAATCCTTTTGAGGTGAGCGCCAATCAACGAAAGATCAAGCCACATTCGGTGAAGAACCAGCGATGGGTGGGCTTTTTTATTACCAGGCCTTACCTGAGTCTTGTGATCGTGGTTATGCTGGCAGCATCTGTCCTTTATATTTTTCCCAGGCTGGAAACGGGTTTCCTGCCAGAGATGGATGAAGGCAGTATTGTGCTGGATTACAGTTCTCCGCCCGGTACTTCGTTAGAAGAAACGGACCGGATATTGCATGAAGTGGAAAAAATACTGGTAAAACAGCCCGAAGTAGCAGCGTATTCCAGGCGAACCGGTACGCAGATGGGCTTCTTCATCACCGAACCCAATCGCGGCGATTACCTGATACAGTTGAAGAAAAAGCGCGACCGGTCAACCGAAGATGTGATCAGCGATATCAGAAAAAAAATAGAAGCCACACAACCTGCACTGCGTGTTGATTTCGGACAGGTGATCGGTGATATGCTGGGCGACCTGATAACCTCCGTGCAACCCGTTGAAGTGAAAATATTTGGTAACGACCAGCTCAAATTGCAGCAGTTGTCCAAACAGGTAGCGGGCATTGTGGGAAAAGTGGGCGGTACCGCCGATGTATTCGATGGCATCGTGATCGCGGGCCCGTCTATTGATGTTACACCTAACTCCACACAACTGGCGCAGTTTGGTATTACACCTGCGAGCTTGCAATACCAGTTACAAACTTCACTGGAAGGAAACACGGTGGGCACTGTGTACGACAAAGAGCAGTTCACCAATATCCGTTTGTTATATCCCGGAAGCAGGCGGTTAAGTGTAGATGATATGCATAAAATACCGGTATTCCTGCCGAATGGAAAACTGAAACCCATTCATTCACTTGCATCTGTTGCCCTGAACACAGGCGAAGCAGAGATACAAAGGCAGGATCTTCAGTCGATGGGTGTGGTAACAGCCCGGCTGGAAGGGCGCGACCTGGGAAGTGTGATCAAAGACATCCAACAGGCAGTGGGACGCCAGTTATCATTACCACAAGGATACGCTATCGTATACGGCGGATCTTATGCAGAACAACAGCAATCATTCAAAGAGTTGCTGGTGATATTGATCACAGCAAGCCTGCTGGTATTCGGCGTGATCCTGTTCCTGTTCAAGGATTTCTGGATTTCGCTCATCATTCTGCTGATTGCTGTATTGGGCATATCGGGTAGTTACATGGGACTTTATTTCACACATACAGCGCTGAATGTAGGCAGCTACACAGGCTTGGTAATGATCGTAGGTATCATAGGTGAAAATGCCATCTTTACTTTTTTGCAGTTCAGAGAATCGTATAAACATACACATAATGTGAATGAATCACTGATCTATTCTATTTCCACCAGGCTGCGGCCCAAGCTGATGACAGCATTAGGAGCCATTATAGCATTGATGCCTATTGCACTGGGCATTGGCACAGGTGCGCAATTGCACCAGCCATTGGCCATTGCAGTGATCGGCGGCTTTATTGCAGCATTGCCTTTGTTGCTGATTGTATTACCCAGTCTCATCAGGCTACGGTATTATAAGACGCCGCAAAAAATCTGAGCCGGCCCGGAACAAAAAGGATGAAACTGTTTAACTTACTATTCAAATCGAATAATATGTGGTGGGTCTATGCATTATTATCCGCCTTGTTTGCGGCATTGACGGCCATTTTTGCCAAGATAGGCGTCAGTAACATGAATTCCAACCTGGCTACTGCCATCCGCACGGTGGTTATATTGCTGGTGGCCTGGGGTATTGTACTGGCCCGGAATGAAACCAAGGGGATCACTACTTTGTCCAGGCAAAATCTTTTGTTCCTGGTGATATCAGGTATCACCACCGGCTTGTCGTGGGTATTCTATTTCAAAGCATTACAAATGGGAAAGGTTTCACAGGTAGCGCCGGTAGATAAACTGAGTATCGCGCTCACCATCATCTTATCCGCCGTTTTTCTAAAAGAAGTAATGACTGCGCGGGTACTGGCCGGCGCCCTGCTCATCATTGCCGGCACGCTGGTACTGATCAAATAAGCGGCTTCAGAATTGCTTCAGAAAGGTGTATTTATTTTATGCTTCAACTAAATCAATACAACCATGAAACAATCACTGGCAAAAGCAACGGTTATCGGAATGATAACCCTGGCCACTTTTCAGCAAGCGGCCAATGCCCAGGCTGGCAAAAACCTTCATATCCTTTCCACTTACCATATTGCCAGTAATGGCGGATGGGATTACATTGCCATTCAACCCAATTCGAACAGGGTTTTTGTTTCACATGGTACACAGGTGAATGTGCTCGACAAACAAACGGGCGATTCACTGGGTTATATTCCCAACACAGAAGGCGTGCATGGTATTGCATTTGTACCTGCTTTGAACAAAGGCTATACCAGCAACGGAAGAGCAGGTAACGCCACTGTCTTCAACCTGAAAACCCTCGCTGTTACAGGCACGGTAAAAACAGGTGAAAACCCCGATGCTATATTTTACGATGCACATAGCAAAAAAATAGTGATCTGCAATGGAAGAAGCAAGGACCTTACATTCATCGATCCCGCAACCGATAAAGTGGTGGCTACTGTTCCCGTAGGAGGAAAACCAGAAACTGCAGTGAGTAATGAGGCAGGAAAAATATATGTGAATGTGGAAGATAAAAATGAGATCGTAGTGGTGAATGCGAACACTTACAAAGCAGAAGCACACTGGTCTTTATTGCCAGGTGAAGCGCCAACCGGTTTGGCCATCGACACAAAAACCAAAAGATTGTTCGCAGCTTGCGGCGATAATAAATTATTGGTTGTGATGAATGCAGAGAATGGAGCAATCGTTGCCAAATTGCCTATTGGCGATGGTTGTGATGGCGACTGCTTCGACCCTCAATTACATAACATCTATACATCGAATGGCGAAGGAACCATTACGGTAATACATGAAGGTTCAAAAGATCAATTCACTGTAACAGCGAACATACCTACTAAAAAAAGCGCCCGCACCATTGCACTGGATGAAGCTACACACAAGCTCTACCTGCCCGCTGCAGATTTCGAAGCGCAGGCTCCGGGAGCAACAGGAAGGCCTAAGATGAAACCAGGCAGCTTCCAGATACTGGTAGTAGGAAACTAATTTAAACTAAGACGGAAAGCTGATCTTCCCCATGCTTACATGGGGAATTCCGTTTTGCAGGGAACCCATCTGTGTTTGCCCGCCACAAACCGTTTCGTTGGCCAGTACAGCAAACAATACCGCTTCTTTTGCATCGGGATGGATATGAAGTTCACTCGTATTCCTGAAAATAATACCAGGCAATTGTTCCTGCATGTGTTGCATGAGCAAAGGGTTGTGCATGCCACCACCGCTTACATACACAACATACGCTTTGTTACGCATACAGCGACGCAGGGCATCCACGATCATATCCGCAGAAAAACGATTGAGTGTTGCCATGGTATCTGCATGCGAAAGATGATCAATACCGGCGCGGCTCATCGCACTGTTGAGATAGAGCAGGTTGAATAATTCGGGACCGATGGTTTTAGGAAATTCCAGGGCAAAGAATGTATGTTGCTTTAACTCGTGCAAAAGCCCCTGGTGAATATTACCCTGCCTGGCGATGTTCGCATTTTCATCGAAATGATGACCGGGAAAATGTTGTTGTATGTATGCGTCCATCATTGTATTACCTGCTCCTGTATCGCTGCAGAATACCTCAGCGGCATTGCGGTTCGAGGGCAGGTAAGTAAAATTGGCAATACCGCCGATATTCAGCATGATGCGGTCTTCAGTATCGCTGCTGAATATCAGGTAATCGCCGAAAACCGCCAGTGGAGCGCCTTCTCCGCCGGCAGCAATATGCTTCTGCCTGAAATCACTGATGGTAATAATGCCGGTGCCCACCGCTAAATGATCTCCATCGCCGATCTGTAAAGTGGCATTGCCAAACTGGTCTTGCGGGTGCAGCAATTTAGGTGCATGGTAAATGGTCTGTCCATGGCTCGCCAGCAGGTCTACCTGCGCTGCGTTTATTTGCCATTCCTGTAAACACCGGTTTACCAACCGTGCATGTTCCTGCGCCACCCATGCATTGAGCACGCATACTTTTTCCAGGTCAACCGAATGCTTCGAAAAAACCGATCTGATCTCTTCCCTGAACCCGTTTTCGTAAGGAATGGTCTGGAATGCCTGCAATGCAATATGGGTATGCAGACCACTACCCGAAAAGCGGCATAAGGCCAGGTCCAGTCCGTCTACAGAAGTGCCACTCATCAGCCCGAGAATAAGCCGCTCTTTCTTTCCTGCTATATGATATAGTTTCTCAATATTTGGATTCATTTGCCTATTTTTTACGCTCAAAAACGCATATTTTATGCGCTAATTTGCATATTTTTTTGTGTTTGCGCGCTATTATGCATTATTTTTAAAAGCCCAATTGCCATACTACCATGCTGAAAACAGAACGACAGGCTTATATCCTGAGAAAAATCGACCTCCATAACAGGGTATTATCCTCCGATCTGAGTATTGAAATTAACGTATCCGAAGATACCATCCGTCGTGACCTGAACGAGCTGGCGGAGCTGGACAAGGTCATCAAAGTGTATGGAGGAGCTTTATCTAAGTCTTTCCACAGCTCTTTTTTGCGATCCGATGTATACAAAGCCGATGGTAAAAAGATCATTGCCGAAAAAGCGGTATCACTGGTACAGCATGATATGTTTATCCTTACCACGGGCGGCACCACTGTTGTAGAAATGGCGCGGATATTACCACCGGGCCTGCAGGCCACTTTTTTTACGGGGAGCATTCCTGCCGCTTATGAATATGCGCAACATCCGAACATACAGGTCATTTTTATGGGTGATAGGATATCCAAAGGTTCACAGATAGCCGTTGGAGGAGAAGCCATTTCCAGGATAAACAGTATCAAAGCCGATTTGTGTTTTCTGGGCATCAACGCGATAGACGGTGCAGGTGTGTCTGACAATGATTGGGAAGTAGTACAGGTAAAGCAGGCCATGATCAAAGCCTCGAAGAAAACGGTGGTCTTGTCGATCACTGAAAAGATCAATACACGCCAGCGTTTTGCGGTATGCGGACTGGATGAGATAGACACCATCATTACGGATTCAGAGCCTGGCAATCCTTTATTCGAAGGTTTTGTGGCAACCGGGGTTAAACTTTTGTAAACTTAAACACTGCAATAATTATGAACATCACACTTTTAGGCAAACGGGCCATGCCCTGCATGTTGCTACTGCTGTGTCTGGTGGCGTCAGTCACTTACGCGCAGGTTCGCATCAGCGGCAAGGTAACCAACAAAAGAGGCACCGGTATTGAAGCGGCCTCGGTTGTTATCAAAGGAACCAGCAACGGTATTGCTACCGATAACAGTGGTGCTTATCATTTTTCGGCACCATTAAAACCGGGAAAACATACAGTGGTATTTTCAAGCACTGGATATCTTCCCCAGGAAATATTGCTCACTGTTTCAGAAGGCAATAATAATTATACCCTCAACGCAGAACTGAATGAAGACATTGGCAAACTCGATGAAGTGATTGTTACCGGTACATCCCAGGGAACCACCAGGAGACAACTGGGTAGTTATATCAGTTCGGTTTCGGCTGACGAACTCACCAAAGGCGCTACCGGTAATGTACTGGCAGCGCTGCAAGGAAAAACAGCAGGTGCACAGATATCGCAGAACTCCGGCGATCCGGCAGGAGGCTTGTCGGTACGGCTGAGAGGTATCAGCTCTATCTCATCCGGTTCTGATCCTTTGTACATTGTTGATGGTGTGATCGTAAACAACGCCACTACCCGCGTAACCAACACGTCGGGCAATTACGATGGCGGTAATTTTGTGGGATCGATTGGCCAAAGCAGGCTCACAGATATCAACCCCGAAGACATTGAGCGGATAGAAGTACTGAACGGAGCTGCTGCAGCTGCCATCTATGGTAGCCGGGCTAACGCAGGTGTGGTGCAGATATTCACTAAAAAAGGTAAGAGCGGCGCACCGAAAGTTAGCTTCTCTACCAGTTATATTTCGAGCAGTCTCCGTAAGAAGCTCGACGTGAACCAATCGCCCACCAAATTCGGCGGACCTACCGATGGCCCCGGTGCACAAACACAGGATGTGCTCATTCCAACACTCACCAATACTACACCTGTAACGCGTTACGATTACCAGGATTATATTTTCAGGAATGCCGGCGGAACCGATAACAATGTTTCGGTGAGCGGCGGTACCGACAAAACCAAATACTATGTATCGGGCGCTTATTTTTTCAACCAGGGCATCGTGCGTAATACCGATTACCAACGGTTCAGCTTTCGCAGTAATATCGACCAGGTGCTGAACAAATGGGCGACTTTTAACATCGGACTGAATTATATCAACAGTACATCCAATGAAAAACCCGATGGCAACTCGTTTTTCTCACCCACCAACTCAGTTACCATCATTGGTAATTTTCACAACATCTGGGCCAGGGACGCATTGGGCAATATACAGGCTGTGGGTGAAAGAGGACGTGTTAACCCGGTTTCAGTGATCGAAGACATTAAACAGAAACAAACCACCAACCGCATCATTGCAAATCTGGGACTGAAATTGAAGCCCATCAAAATGCTTACGGTAGACTATACCATGGGTATCGATAATTATACGCAAAACGGTACTACCTATATCCCGCCGTTTGCCTATAATGTAAATACGGCTTTCTACGGCGGCGGCCCATCGCTCGATGCTACTTTGAATGGGTATGCGAGCACCGGCAACGATAATTTCTTTGCCATCAACCACGATCTCAACGCCACTTATAATATTGATATCACCCCTAAGATCAATTCTGTAACACAAGTAGGGTTCTCTCAGCAATACGAGAAGAACAGCTATTCCCTCTTACAGGGTCGCGGGTTGGCGCCTTTTGTGCAAACCGTTAGCGGTGTGAGCACGAAGATGGATGGAGTAGATAGCAGATCTGAATTATCGGTATACGGAACATACATTCAACAAAATTTCAAATACCGTAACCAGTTCTTTGTAACAGGAGCGGTTCGGGTAGACGGATCTTCTGTGTTTGGTGAAAACCAACGCAACCAGACTTACTATAAAGCCAGTGGAAGCTATGTATTGTCGGGCGCCGATTATTGGAACAAATGGGGCGTATCCAAATGGTGGAACCTGATGAAACTGCGGTTGGCTTACGGACAAAGCGGTAACCTCACCGGGATAGGTGCGTATGACCGCTTCAATACTTACCTGCCTTCTTCTTACCTGGGCAGGACCGCTTTGAATTCACAATCGGTGCTGGCCAATGAAAATATAAAACCCGAGCGGCAGGAAGAAACAGAACTGGGTATGGACCTTTCTTTCTTTTCAGGAAGGCTGGGCCTTACAGTGAATGTTTACAACAAGAAAGTAAAGGACCTGTTGATCGATCGTTTTATTGCACCTACTTCGGGCTTCTCCAGTCTGCGTGATAATTTCGGCTCTTTGGAAAATAAAGGATATGAGTTGGTGCTGACCGGCAAACCTGTTGTGAAGAAAGATTTTAACTGGGACCTGACCGCTATCTTTAACCATAACCGTAACAAGGCGGTGAGCATTGGCCAGGCGTTGATACTGCTCAGCACCAATGCAGGTGCACCCGTTGCCATTATTCAGGGGCAGCCGATCGGTGTTTTTTACGGAACCTTCTTTGCAACAGACCCCAATGGTGCATTGGTAAAGAACGGCAGTGGTTTCCCTCAAACAGAAAGAGGCACACAGCATTCCGTGTTGAGCTATACTACGGGAAGAGATGCAACAACCGGGTTGCCTGTGGGAAGTGTGCTGCGTAAAGTGATCGGTAATCCCAACCCGGATTATACAGGAAGCCTGGTGAATGAGTTCTCTTATAAAAAACTCAGCCTGCGCGTGCAGGTAGATGTGGTGCATGGTATAAATGTTTTCAATGCCGATTTCCGTACCAGGCAGGGTGTAGGTAATGGTAAAGTCGCAGAACAGGAACAAAGAGGTCTTCTTCCACGAGGTTATGTCAGCAGCATTTATGCCATTGAACAATGGCGCATCGATGATGGATCGTTTACCAAACTGCGCGAGGTATCGCTGGCATATCATCTCGGTAAGGTGAAATGTTTCAGCGACCTGAGCCTCAGCCTCAGCGGCCGTAACCTGATCAGTTGGGATCATTACAACGGATACGATCCGGAAGTAAATGCCGGCGGACAAAGTACCATTCTCAGAGGAATTGATTTTGGTTCAACGCCCATACCCAGGACTTTCAGTTTTGGTATACAGGCAAAATTTTAATTCCTAAAAACTAATTACATGAAAAAGATAATTCACATTACCATATACAGCAGCCTTGCAGCCTTATTGATCCAGGCAACGGGTTGTAAAAAAGATTATACAAACCCCAATGCGGCTACGTCAACACAGGTATTGAGTTCGGCAAAGGGATTGGTTGGCGTAGTCGTTGGTATTCAAAAAACATATACGGCGAACGTAGCTTACGGGATGTCTGATGCAACAGGATTGGTTACCAATGAAACTTTCCTGCTCAATCCGGGTAATACTTCCGAACTGCAGTTTTCAACCGGCGGCACGGCAGTGGATGGTACCAATGGTTTGTTGGGTAATGTATGGACATCGGCGTCTAAAGTGATTTACGATGCCAATAATGTGATCACTGCCGCCTCACAGTTGAGTGATAAAGGATATGCCAGCGGACTGATCGGCTATGCTTCGATCCTGAAAGCGCTCTCTATCGGATGTATGGCTGGTTATTGGGAGAAAGTACCCGATACCATTGGCATCAACAATGCTACTTTCTCTGATCGCATGACAGGTTATGCACGCGCTATCGCTGCGATCGACAAAGCGATCACTACCATCAATGCCAACGCGATCAGCAACACTTTTCTTACCGATTTACCTGCGGGCGTTGACATTGTAAATACCCTTTACGCACTCAAAGCCAGGTACCAGTTGTTCAGTAATAATTATACCGGTGCATTAGCTGCCGCCAACATGGTGGATCTGAGTAAAAAATCGGTCTTTAATTTTGAAGCGGCCAATCCGAATCCGGTTTTCAATGCAGTTACTTCTACCAATAACGTGTATCAGCCGGTAGATTCCACGTTGGGGTTGCCTGCTTCCGTTGCGCCTGATCTGAGCGATAAGCGGGTTCCATTCTATACTACCATCAATGCTACCATCAATCCACGTTTCCGTCTCAATGGCTTCTGGAACAGCGCCACTACGGCCATACCATTGTATTACCCGGGTGAAATAAGCCTCATCAAGGCAGAAGCTTATGCCCGCCAATCGACCCCCGACCTGGTCAATGGTATCGTTGAGTTGAACAAGGTGGTTACCAAGAAGCCGGCTAATGATGCGTTGGGTATAGGGGCAGACCTTCCCCCGGTAGCGCCTGTAACGGCGGCCGACCTGTTGCTGCAGATATACCGGAACCGTTGTATTGAGTTATACCTCTCGGGTATGAAGCTGGAAGATATGCGGCGTTTTGGAAGACCCACCAGTGAACGTAAACGCAACCTGTTCCCTTATCCTTTCCGTGAAAGGGACAGTAATGCGAATACGCCGGCTGACCCGGTATTCTAAACGAAACAGGAAGAATCATAATAAAAAGAGCCCTTTAAAGGGCTCTTTTTATTATTTGAAGTATTTTTCCTCTATGTTTAGATCAATGCCGTTTAAATTATACTTAGGCCTGGGTATAGCCGTTTTACTCGTGCTGATAGTAGGATATGTTTCCATTACTTCCATGCAACGGGAAGAAAAGGAAACAACATTGGTGACCCATTCCAATAAGGTGATCAATTTGGTAAGACAGATCCGCCACGAAATATCCCAACTGAAGAGCGCGCGCAGGCTTTACTGGGCAACCGGCAACTACCATTATATGGAACCCTGGGAGAAAGTAAGTACTACTATCCCAACGCAATTGGACCAACTGGCAGAAATGGTTTCCGACGATGCAGTACAGACTCGGAATGTACAACGCCTCGATGCCCTGATATCCCATGTATTGACTTATTGGGCTCATGAAGGGAAAGTGAATCTGAATGCCGGAAAAGAAGCTGAAGTGCGATTATTGGTAGAAGAAGAAAAAAGACTGGATGATGTATACGCACAGTTCGAGTTGACGCAAGGAGAAGAGCAAAGGATACTGTTGATGAGAGAAAATGAAGTAATCCAATACAACCGGCAAACAAGAACGATCCTGTATGTTGGGGTCGCTATACTGTTGCTGGTTGTATTGCTACTGGTTAATTCCATCCTGCAAGTACTCAGGAGCCGTTACAAGGCGAGTAAAACACTGCAAAGCAACCTGGATGAAATGGAAAAACTCAACCAGGTGGCATACGATAAAAACTGGACACTCGAGGGCTTCAGTTATGTGAACAACAGGATACAATGGGTTGAGTCCACACAGGTGCTGGCTGATAAAATCATTCATGCACTTGTTGAATACCTGGAAGTGCCTGCCGGCGCTATTTATTTTTTCAAAGAAGAAGAGCAGGAGCTGGAGATGGTGTCTGCCGTATCTGTAGGAAGGGCTTCCATCAAAAAATTCAAACTGGGCGAAGGCATTGTAGGAAATGCCGCCATGCAGAAAATGCCCAGTCTCATCAAACATATCCCTCCTTCTTATTGGCGGGTGGTTACCGGTTTGGGCGAGATCACCGGTAACGGGCAGATCATGTGTGTTCCCTTATGGGTAAATGGAGAGTTGAAAGGATTGATTGAACTGGGTTGTTTCGATAATTTCACACCGCTTCAACAAACCTTTCTGAATAATATTGGCGATATGCTGGGAACTGCCATCAACTCTGCCCAGGCCCGCGATAAAATAGAGACCCTTTTACAGGAAGTGCAGGAGCAACAGGAAGAATTACAGCAAGCCAACGACGAATTGAGCCGGCAAACCGAAGAGTTGCTGGCTTCTGAAGAAGAACTACGAGCGCAGGAAAACGAGCTCAAGCAGGTCAATATTGAACTGAATGAGCGCAACAACTTAATAGAAGAAGCCAGGAAAAACCTGTCGGTCAAAGCAAAAGAACTGGAAGCATCGAGCCGGTATAAATCGGAATTCCTGGCCAATATGTCGCACGAACTGAGAACCCCATTAAATAGCATCCTGATACTGGCCAAGCTGATGTCCGATAATAAAGATGGTAACCTTACCAACAAGCAGGTAGAATACGCTATGATCATTGGTAAATCGGGTAAAGACCTGCTGGCGCTGATCAACAACATACTGGACCTGTCGAAGATCGAAGCGGGTAAAATAGAGCTGGAAATAGAAGATGTAGAATTGGAGGATGTAAAGTCAGACCTGGAACAACTGTTCAAAGTAGTGGCTTCGGAGAAAAAAGTGCAGCTGAGCATTGAGATGGCTAAAACAGCGCCTAAACAAATCCGTTCCGATAAACAAAAACTGGAACAGGTATTGAAAAACCTGCTCTCCAATGCCTTCAAGTTTACTCCGGCAGGCGGATCTATTTCGGTTGCTATCGGAAACAAGAACCAGTTCCAGAAAGATTGGCTGGAGATCAGTGTATCAGACACAGGTATAGGCATATCAGATGATAAACAACAACTGATCTTCGAAGCTTTCCAGCAGGCAGACGGTTCTACGAGCAGGAAATACGGTGGTACCGGATTGGGATTGTCGATCAGCAAAGAGCTGGTAAGACTGCTGGGCGGTAAAATTGAAGTGTTCAGCGAAGAAGGGAAAGGAAGCACTTTTACCTTGACGCTTCCGCGCGTATTTGAAATGAAAAACGAAGAAAAAGTTCCTGAAGAAGTAGCGCTGTTGAAGGCTTATGAAGCCAGTGAGGAGTCTCAACTGGAAGACGATAAGGCCCATATCGGTCCAGATGATAAAGTGATGCTCATCATAGAAGATGATGTGAATTTCGCAACCATCACCCGCGATTTCGCCCGTGCGAAAGGATACAAAGTGATCATGGCATTGAGAGGTGATATTGGGTTCTTATATGCCAAGCAATTCAAACCAAAGGCCATCATACTCGATATCCAGTTGCCGGTTATGGATGGATGGACCCTGCTTAAAAAATTCAAAGCAAATGCCGAACTGAAAGATATTCCTGTTCACATCATTTCTGCTTTTGATGATAACAGGCTCAAACATGCCGGCGTACTGGCTTACCTGAAAAAGCCGGTAGATATGGAAGGCCTGGAGCAGGCTTTCGGATTGATATCCAAACACATTGATGCGGACGAGAAAAAAATACTGATCGTATCTGACAATCATTTCCATGAAGAAAGACTTGAGCACCTGTTCAGGGAAAAAGACCACCAGGTTTCCTTTGAGCAGGTACGCTCAATACAATCGGCTGCTGAGAAGATTGCAGCTGGCAAGTACGATTGCGTGATTGTGAATGTAGAGCAAAGCATCAATATCCATGCAGCACAGCAGATGAGCGAACAACTGCATAACAAGGAACTGCCACTGATCATTTACCTCGATGAGGACATCAGCTCGGAAGAAGAACTGCAATTGCGGAAAATATCGGATGTTATTGTAAGGCATTCCGGAACAGCCAGCAGCAGGCTGATCGATGAGCTTGAGTTGTTCCTGTATAAAATGCATGAGTTAGACCATAAAACAACGCCGGCTGTGCACACTTCCGTTGCTGCGAATGTTTCCCTGCAACAAAAAAAGATATTGGTGGTAGACGATGATATGCGCAATGTATTTGCATTGAGTACAGTGCTGGAATCGAACCAGATGGAAGTGGTCATTGCCAGTGACGGTAAAGAGTCGCTCGACCAATTGAAAAAACATAAAGACATTGACCTGGTGTTGATGGACATCATGATGCCGGAAATGGATGGCTATGAAGCGATGAAATTGATCAGGAACGATTTGAAATTGACACTTCCCATCATAGCGGTTACCGCTAAAGCCATGGTGGGCGACAGGGAAAAATGTATTGCAGCAGGTGCATCGGATTACATAGCCAAACCATTGGATATGCAAAAACTGCTTTCACTCATGCGGGTTTGGTTAACCAAATAATATGCTATCCAAACTGCAGATAACCCATACAGAGATAAAGACCGTACTCGACCTGCTGTACCGGCAGTATAGGTACGATTTTTCGAATTATACCAAAGCATCTTTGCGCAGGCGATTACAGAAATTGATGTACGATAAGAAAACGGATACGGACGGCTCTTTCAACGAGTTCCAGCTTATTTTCTGCAGGAATGCTTTGAAATGTTTGATGCGGGAGTTAAAATATTCTGGAAGCAATAACTATTTTATGTTTTGAAATATGCAATCAAAAGAAACCTTGCAAGCATTCACTATCCTGTTGGTAGACGACCGGCCGGAAAACCTGATCTCACTGGAAGAGTTACTCATACAACCCGGACGGCGCTTCATCAAAGCGCAATCGGGCAATGAGGCTTTGCGACAGGTCTTGAAACACGAAAATATCGGCCTGATCATGCTCGATGTACAGATGCCTGATATGGATGGGTTTGAAGTGGCACGTATTCTCAAATCGAATACAAAAACAAAAGATATCTCTATCATCTTTGTAACGGCTTTGAGCAGGGAAGAACATTTTATACTGAAAGGTTTTGAAGAAGGTGCTGTTGATTATCTACCCAAGCCACTCGATATTAACGTGGTAAGGGCTAAAGTGAATGTATTCGAACAACTGTATTTGCACCAGGTAGAACTAAAGTCTACCCTCTCGGAACTCAAACGGATCAATAAACAACTGGAACAATTTGTTTACATAGTTTCCCATGACCTCAAATCACCCCTTTCTTCCATGATGCTCCTGATGGAACTGATCAGGGAAGACGAACTGGTAATAGCCAATCCCGAACTAAAAGAAAACATTGACCTGTTGCATGGCGCATCCGGACGCTTATCGAATATGATCGCTTCCTTGCTGGAACATTCACGTACCAGTCTGGCAAATCATGCAATCGAGAAAGTAAACACCAGCGAGTTGGTGCGGGAAGTAGTGGCGCTCCTGTTCCCACCTGATCAGATGACTATTAACATACGGGAACCCTTGCCTGTGATCAATACCCATAAGATCGGCTTGCAACAAGTATTCCAGAACCTGCTGAGCAACGCCATCAAATACAACGACAAAGAAAAAGGACTCATCGAAATAGGCGCGTCTGACAAAGGCCATTGGGTAGAATTCTATGTCAAAGACAACGGACCGGGCATCGCTGATAACGACCAGGAACGGATATTTAAATTATTTGAAACGACGGCGCATCATTCTTCGCGCGACAGCAGCACGGGCATCGGATTGAATCTCTTGAAAGTATTGGTAGAAGGGCAGGGAGGAAAGATCTGGGTCGACTCGGTGAAAGACGAAGGCAGCACTTTTTATTTTGAATGGGAAAAGAACCACTGATCTACTTGTAATCAGACATCTGCAACCGCTCATTACAAAAATCATATTCCAGTGGATCGTTACTACTTACAATAACGAGTTTGTTACCGGCATATTCGCCAATCAACCTGTGATATAATGCATAGCCGGCCTTGTCGAGATTGGTACAAGGCTCGTCGAGCAACAGCAGCGGAACATCGGAAAAAAAAGCCTGCGCCAGTTTGATACGTTGTTTCATGCCACTACTGTAATAGCGGATCTGTTTGTGTGACGCGTGTGGTAATTCCACTTTGTCCAGTATCGTTGCTGCATCCAGTGCCATGGGTTTGAAAGACGCATGAAAAGAAAGAAATTCCAGCGCCGTCATTTCTTCTATCAATTCCAGGTAGGGGGCTGCCATGGCCAGTTGCTGGTAGATGGTTTCACCGGCTATGTTTTTGTTCTGCTGTGTATAAACGCAATCGCCGGTGCTGAGGGTGATGCTTCCGGCAATGGATTGCAGCAAGGTACTTTTACCACTTCCATTAGCGCCGGTAATCGCATAAGCATTACCGGTCTCGAACCGGTAGTTGACGCCACGAAATATCCAATCCCGGTTAAACCTTTTTCCAACATTGGATAATTCAATGATCATATCTGTATTTGCTGTTTTCTAACGTTAGTCTTCGTCGCTACCACCTTTCACATAACGTTTGATGATACCTCTTCCGCTTTCCCGGATAAATGTTACGATCTCGTCGCGCTCATCGCTGGCTGTCACTTCTTCTTCAATGAATTCGAGCGCCTGTGTGGTATTGAAACCTTTGTTGAAAATAATGCGGTAGATATCCAGTATATGGTTGATGCGTTCCAGTTCAAAGCCGCGGCGCTTGAGGCCTACGCTGTTTACACCACCATAACTGAGCGGGGTGCGTACAGCTTTGATATAAGGAGGTACGTCTTTACTAACAAGACTACCACCGGCAATATAAGCGTGCTGACCAATGTTCACGAACTGGTGAACCGCACTCACACCGGCAATCCACGCCCAGTCGCCCATTACCACATGGCCTGCGAGCTGAACGCTGTTGCTGAGTATACAGTTATCGCCGATGTTGCAGTCGTGCGCAATATGACTGTAAGCCATGATAAGGCAATTGTTGCCTACCCTGGTTTTCCAGCGGTCGGTAGTGCCGCGGTTGATGGTCACGAATTCACGTATGGTAGTATTGTCGCCTACCTCGGCCGTTGTTTTTTCACCACTGAATTTCAGGTCCTGCGGAATACCGCCGATCACAGCGCCGGGAAAAATACGGGAGTTCTTTCCAATCCTCGACCCATCCATGATGGTAACATTGCTTCCAATCCAGGTGCCTTCTCCGATCTGCACATCACCATGTATCACAGTGAAAGGATCTATTTTCACATTAGGAGCGATCTTGGCATTAGGGTCGATGTAAGTATAAGGATGGGTCATTATTGTTGCTTCTTGTTTTGGGCAGGGTAGATTTAAAAATTTGATAAAACCATTAAGGGCGTTTCACTACCTGTGCCACCAGGTCGGCTTCAGTGGCTACCTTACCTCCCACATAAACAGTTCCCCTCATTTCACAAATACCTCTGCGAATGGGGCCTGCAAATTCCATTTTTAATACCATGGTATCACCTGGTCTTACCATCTGTTTGAATTTGCAATTGTCTATTTTCAGGAAATAAGTATCGTATTGTCCTTCCGGCATGGAATTGATGCAGAGGATGCCACCGGTTTGCGCCAGCGCTTCTATCTGCAATACACCCGGCATAACAGGGTTGCCGGGAAAATGTCCGGGGAAGAACCATTCATTGAACGTAACATTCTTCACACCCACTATATAAGTATCGGTAAGTTCAATGATCTTATCCACTAGCAGGAAAGGGTGGCGGTGTGGTAAGGTTTTCTCGATCTTTTCCAGCGTGAAAACAGGCGGCATGGTATGATCGTACACCGGCACATTCTTAACGTGCTTATTCTTTTTGATGTATTGTTTGATCTTTTTCGCAAACTCCACGTTGGTACTGTGGCCGGGCCTGTTCGCAATGATCCGCGCTTTGATGGGATAACCGATCAGTGCCAGATCACCTACTACGTCGAGCAGCTTGTGACGGGCAGGTTCATTGGGGAAACGCAGCTCCAGGTTATTGAGATAACCTTCACTCTTCACTTCTATCTTATCGCGTTTGAACACTTTGGCCAGCCGGCCCATTTCTTCATCAGTCACCGGCTTGTCTACCACCACGATGGCGTTATTGATATCGCCACCTTTGATGAGGTCGTTGTCGAGCAACATTTCCAGCTCATGCAGGAAACAAAAAGTGCGACAGGGCGCTATTTCTGTTTTGAAATCTTTGATGGTTTTCAGTCCGGCATGTTGGGTACCTAATACCGGACTGTTGAAATCGATGAGGGTGGTTATCTGGTAGTCGATCGAAGGAAGGGCTACCATTTCAACGCGCTTGGCTTCATCGTAATGATAAATATTCTCATCGAGACTGTACCATGCTTTGGTGGCTTCCTGTTCTACCACCCCTGTTTCGGCAATCAATTCTATAAACGGACCGGAACTGCCATCCATGATAGGGATCTCGGGGCCGTTGAGTTCAATCAAAGTATTATCAATACCCATACCTACCAGGGCCGCCAGTACATGCTCCACCGTGCTCACTTTGGCATCGCCCACTTGTAAAGTAGTACCGCGACTGGTATCGGTTACCAGGTCGCAATCGGCTTTGATGATAGGCTGGTTGGGAAGATCTATACGCTGGAACTGGATACCAAAGCCGGGATTGGCTGGTTTGAGGGTCATATCAACGGTAATTCCGGTATGTAATCCGGTACCACTGATATTAATAGAACTATTAAGGGTATGTTGCTTATCCGGGTTGAAATGATTATCCATAGTCCGCAAAAATAGTACTTCATAAGCGTTTAATGCACCTTAAGGCACATTAACACGTTCAGCGAGCAACTGTTGTACCAGTTTTTCGAGTTCTTTTACCCTTTTTTCCAGTTGAGGGAGGTTGCGGCTGATGGCCTGGCTGCGGATGGTACTGGCGTATTCATAGGCAGGGGTGCCGGTAACAGCGGTATTGGGTTCTTTGATCGATTTGGTTACCCCGCTTTGTCCGTTGATGCGCGCTCCATCGGCAATGTTCAGGTGGCCTGCGATGCCTGACTGGCCGCCCATCATCACATTCTTACCCAGCTTGGTGCTGCCGCTCACGCCTGACTGCGCTGCAATAACCGTGTTATTGCCTACTTCCACATTGTGTGCTATCTGTATGAGGTTATCCAGTTTAGCGCCCGAGCGGATGATGGTAGAACCCATGGTAGCCCTGTCGATGGTAGCATTGGCGCCGATTTCCACGCAGTCTTCCACTACTACATTGCCTATCTGTGGCACTTTTTTAAAACTGCCGTCTTCCTGTGGCGCAAAACCGAATCCATCGCTTCCGATGATGGTTCCGGCATGGATGGTAACGTTATTACCAATAACACAGTCGTGATAGATCTTCACCCCTGCATGCAAAATGCAGTTGTCGCCTACCTGTACATTATTGCCCAATACCACGCCCGGGAACAGTTTTACATTGTTGCCAATGTGTGCATTCTCACCAATATGCACGAAGGCCGCTACGAATATGTTGTCGCCCGTTTTGGCGGAAGGAGCAATATAACTGGGCTGCTGGATACCAATCAATTGCTGGGTCATCAGCTCCTGGTATTTGGCCAGCAGGGTGGCAAAAGCAGAATAAGCATCGGGAACGCGGATCAGGGTAGCATTCACCGCCTGCTTCAGTTCCAGCGATTCATTCACGATCACAATGGATGCCCGTGTCTGGTATAGGTATTCTTCGTATTTAGGGTTGGCAAGGAAGGAAAGCTGGCCCGCGCGAGCCTCTTCTATTTTTCCGAAACTACCCACCTGGGCATCGGCATTACCCTCCAGTTTGCCATTGATAATCAATGCTATTTGTGCGGCGGTAAACTGCATATAGAGATAGGGTTTATGGATTCAGCGGCAAGGTTCGAGCTATCTGAACAGGCAAATGTAATTTTTTTTAACCGGGGCGGAAAGATTTTGATGGATGAGCGTATTATCCACCTCCGAAATATCCCGTACCGATCCATCCTTGAACAATATGTTTATTTTTTCGTCGATGGTCTTGTAAAGGGTATTAGTGGCTTCGCCGGTAAAACAGAGGTAACTGCTTTCTTCGGCGCTGATATGGAAGCGTTTGCTTATCTGTTCCAGCTGGCTGGCAATATAAGCAGGTTCAAAAGGAGCGGTCTGTATCCTGGTCTTATACAGTTGCCGGTTGAGCATGCCGTGGCAGAGTAATGACAATGCCTTATCGGGATGCAGGCTCCATCGTTTGATGGCGTGTATGATGTCGTGATCATCGAGCGAGCAGAATTTGTCCAGCGCCGCTGCATTCATCACCCCATTGAATTCACCCAGGAAAAAGTCAACAGCCGATTGGGTATAGAGGGCATCATCTCCCGGCCGGTAAATGGCCCGCACCCTTTCCAATATCTTCACCAGCATTTTTTCGGCAGCCAGCACGGTTTTGTGCAGGTACACCTGCCAGTACATCTGCCGGCGGGCTACCAGGAATTTCTCCACGCTGTAAATGCCTTTTTCTTCGATCATCAGTTGACCATCGTGTACCACCAGCATTTTTAAAATGCGATCATAACCAATCACGCCTTCACTCACACCGGAATAAAAACTGTCGCGCGTGAGGTAATCCATGCGGTCTACATCGAGTTGTCCGCTGATGAGCTGGTGCAGGAAAGGCTTGTAGTATCGATCAGTGAAGATTTCTATGGCCAGGGTCAGCTCGCTGTTGAATGTTTCATTCAGCGTATGCATGATCTGTAATGAAAGCTGCTCGTGGTGCACATCGGGAACCAACACCTGTTCCAGGGCATGTGAATAGGGGCCATGTCCCACATCGTGGAGCAGGATGGCTGCTTTTACAGCCACTTCTTCTTCCGGGCTGATATCCACTCCCTTGCTTTTAAGCTCGATCACTGCATTGTTCATGAGGTGATAAGCACCCAGCGAGTGATGAAGGCGGGTATGCACGGCCCCCGGGTACACAAGTTGGGCCATGGCCATTTGTTTGATGCGTCGCAGGCGCTGGTAATAAGGATGTGAAATGATAGAAAAGATCAATGGGTGATTGATGGTGATAAAACCATATACCGGGTCGTTGATGATCTTCCGCTGGATAGCCGCCATGCCTGTTGTTGAATTGTTAAATCCTGGCAGATGCCAGAAGCAAAAGTACAAAGAGAACCCCGATCGGGCAGAATTGAAATAGATTTACAGACAGTTTTCGCATTAAAATCCCAATTCCCTATGCCTATCGCCAAAATTTTATGGATAGACGATGAAATCGAGAGTCTGCAGTCCCAGAAAATGTTCCTGGAACACAAAGGCTATGAAGTGCAAACCCTTACCAATGGGTTCGATGGCATCGAATATGTAAAAGACAATTTAGTAGATGTAGTACTACTGGATGAAACCATGCCTGGTATCTCCGGATTGGAAACCTTATCAGGTATCAAAGAAGTGAATATGAGCATTCCCGTAGTGCTCATCACCAAGAATGAAACAGAGAACCTGATGGATGAAGCCATTGGCAGCCAGATCAGCGATTACCTGATCAAGCCGGTGAACCCCAACCAGGTATTGCTGAGTCTGAAAAAAATCATCGACAACAAAAGACTGGTGGCCGAAAAAACGACCACTGCGTACCAGCAACAATTCCGTGAATTATTTATGGCATTGAATGATGATCCGGATTACAATGGCTGGATGGACATTTATAAAAAACTCGTGTACTGGGAGCTGGAAATGGAAAAGAGTGATAGTCCCGAAATGCGCGAAATACTGCAATCGCAGAAACAGGAAGCCAATGCCGCGTTCTTCAAATACGTGAGCAAACATTACAGTTCCTGGGTAGATCCGAAAGCCACTTCGGCGCCCATCATGAGCAACCAGTTGTTCCGTTTCAAAGTGTTGCCGCACCTGGAAAAAGGGAAGCCTGTGTTTTTCATCCTCATCGATAACCTGCGTTTCGATCAGTGGAAAGCCATCCAACCCATCTTTGCAGAGAACTTCCGCATTTTAGAAGAAGAAACTTTTTATTCTATTCTGCCTACAGCCACGCAGTATTGCCGCAATGCCATTTTCGCGGGACTGATGCCGGTAGAAATTGAAAAACTGTTTTCAGAACAATGGCGTAATGATGATGATGAAGGAGGCAAGAACCTGTTTGAAGAAGAATTCTTCCGTGCGCAGTTGAAGCGGATGAAGCGTGAAGACATCCGCTTCAGTTACCACAAAATTTTACATCACCAGGATGGACAACAACTGGTGAACAACATACACAACCTGCTCGAAAACGATCTCAACATCATCGTGTATAATTTCGTAGACATGCTGAGCCACGCACGCACGGAGATGGAAGTGTTGAAGGAGTTGGCCAGCGATGAAGCGAGTTACCGGAGTATCACGCGCAGCTGGTTTGAGCACAGCCCGTTGCACCAGGCGCTGAAAAAAGTAGCTGATAAGGATGTGAAACTGGTGCTGGCCACCGACCATGGCAGCGTGCGGGTAAAGACGGCGCATAAAGTGGTGGGCGATAAACAAACCACTACCAACCTGCGATACAAGCACGGCCGGAACCTCGCTTTTGAAGCCAAAGATGTATTGGCTTTCCGGGATCCGCGGGAAGCCGGCTTACCGGTACCTACGGTGAATTCTTCTTTCATTTTTGCAAGGGAGGATGGATACCTCTGCTATCCCAATAATTACAACCATTATGTGAACTATTACCGCAATACTTTCCAGCACGGCGGGGTAAGCCTGGAGGAAATGATCGTGCCCATTGTTAAAATGGTGAGCAAGGGCTGAAGATGTGAATAACTACTGCCATCCGGCACCCGCCGTGGGTGGCAGTTTCGGTATATTTGCTTATTATGAAGTATACGCAAACGACATTAACGAAACTGGAAGCCGTGTTGGGAGAGAGTGGTTATGTACTCCGTTATGAAAGGGGCACTTTTCAAAGCGGATGGTGTGTGCTGGAAGCGAAAAAAGTGGTGGTGCTGAACAAGTTTCTCAACGTGGAAGGGCGCATCAATACTTTATTGGAACTGATCCCGCAACTTCCCATCGATTTCGATAAATTGACCCTTGAGTCGCAGAAGCTTTACGAAGAAGCAGTAAAGAAACTGGAAACCGCGTGAGTAGTCATGTACCACTGACGATTACTTTTTTGGGAACAGGAACGAGTACGGGTGTGCCCATGATCGGATGTACCTGCGCCGTTTGCACTTCACCCGACCCGCACGATAAACGCCTCCGGAGCAGCATACTGGTTCAATCGCCTACTACCGCCATTGTGGTAGATACCACGCCCGATTTTCGCTACCAGATGTTACGCACGCATACCAACCACCTCGATGCAATATTGTTCACGCATTCGCACAGGGATCATTTAGCGGGACTGGACGATGTACGGGCTTTCAATTTCTTTACCCACAGGGCGATGGATATATATGCAAGTCCGCAAACCGCCGAAGCCATCTACCGCGATTTCTATTATGCTTTTGCCGATACCCGCTACCCGGGCGTGCCGGAACTGAACATGATCACCATCGAGGATGTGCCTTTCACCATTGGGGATATTGAAGTCATTCCTATTGAAGTGATGCACCATAAAATGCCGGTGTATGGTTTTCGCTTTGGACAGTTCACTTATATCACCGATGCGAATAAGATAGCGCCTGCATCCAAAGAAAAGATCAAGGGCTCATCGGTATTGGTGTTGAACGCACTGCGCAAAGAAGCGCATATCTCGCATTTCACGCTCGATGAAGCGGTGGACCTCTCACAGGAACTAGGCGTGCCGCAGGCTTACTTCACGCATATCAGTCACCAGTTGGGTACACACGAAGCCGTTAACAAAGAATTGCCCCCGAACATACGCCTGGCTTATGACGGGCTGGAGCTGCATATCTAAATTGGGTATAAACACCTGATCGGCATAGCGGCTGCATGCATTTGCTTTGTATGCATGAAAAAATTACGCAGCGATTATTTCAGTTTCAGTAAAAAAGAACGTATAGCAGTAGTGGTGTTATTAACGCTTACGGGCATTTTCCTTGCATTGCCGTATTTTTTCAGGAAGGATGTATCGCCGCCTGCGTCGATTCCGGTTCCTGCAAAAGATTCGGTATTGGCGAATGTAATAGTAGGTAAGCCGGCGCCACGAAAGCTTTTTTATTTCAATCCGAATACGATCACTGCAGAAGAATGGAAGGCGCTGGGATTGCGGGATCGGACAGTGAAAACGATTTTGAATTACCGGGAGAAAGGCGGCCGGTTTCGGCAGGCAAATGATATCCGAAAAATATGGGGACTGACACCGGCAGAAGCAGAAATATTACTTCCTTATGTGCGGCTTTCAGCTTTGTCTTCAAAGCAGGAAAAAGAAATCGTTGTTGTCTCCAAGCCGGGAAAACTGTTGCACAACATCGACGTGAATAAAGCTACTGTGGAAGAATGGAAAACATTGCCAGGTATCGGGGAAGTACTGGCCAACCGGTTAGTGCGTTTCAGGGAGAAATTGGGTAGATTTAACGCAGTAGAACAGGTAGGGAAAACTTATGGATTGTCTGATTCTGTATTCCGGCAACTGAAGCCATACCTGCAGATGGATACCCTGCATTGACGTGGTGAAAGATTATTTGGTGGCGAACCGAAAAGGGCTATTTTTGTTTTAAATACTAACAAACGGTAGTTTTGTTTATAAAGGAGGCTGCCCGAATTCGATTGCTCGGTAAAGGCAGCCTCCGTCTATTTAAAAAAACAGGATATGAACTTTCAGCCGAGTGAGGTTACACTAGAAGTGGCCCGTGCAGCGCGGGACTTCGCTGCACGGGAGATCAGGCCTTATGTGATGGAATGGGATGAACAACAGCATTTTCCATTGGAAGTACTGCAATCATTGGGCAAACTGGGTATGATGGGGGTGCTGGTACCAGAACAATATGGCGGTGTCGGGCTGGGATATTTTGAATACAATGCCGTGATACAGGAGATTGCCAAAGTATGCGGCTCTATTGGATTGAGTGTGGCGGCGCATAATTCACTTTGCACCAATCATATCCTCAGCTTTGGCTCGGAAGAACAAAAAAAGCAATGGTTGCCTAAGCTGGCAACTGCAGAATGGATAGGGGCCTGGGGGCTCACCGAGCCCAATACAGGCAGTGATGCCGGTAACATGAAAACTACGGCCGTAAAAGATGGCGATCATTGGATATTGAACGGTACCAAGAACTGGATCACACATGGCAGAAGCAGTCACCTGGCAGTGGTCGTTTGCCGCACGGGCGAACCACGTGCCCGTTCCAACGCAACAGCTTTTGTGGTAGAGAGAGGTACGCCGGGTTTTACAGGCGGAAAAAAAGAAAATAAGTTGGGCATGCGTGCCAGTGAAACGGCCGAAATGATTTTTGAGAACTGTCGTATTCCCGATTCACATCGACTGGGTGATGTAGGTGATGGGTTCAGGCAGGCATTGACCATACTGGATGGCGGACGTATTTCCATTGCAGCTTTATCTGTAGGGATTGCCAAAGGCGCGTACGAAGCGGCCAGGCAATATGCGCAGGAACGTCACCAGTTCGATCAGCCGATCGCGAACTTCCAGGGTATCAGTTTCAAACTCGCCGATATGGCTACGGAGATCATGGCGGCAGAGTTGCTGGTAGCGCAATGCTGCGATCTCAAGGAGCGGCATGAAAAAGTGACGAAGCAAAGCGCCATGGCCAAGTATTATGCGAGTGAAACAGCGGTTAAAGTGGCTACCGATGCGGTGCAGGTATTTGGCGGTTATGGTTATACCAAAGATTTTCCTGTAGAGAAATATTACCGCGATGCCAAGCTCTGCACTATTGGCGAAGGAACTTCAGAAATACAAAAAATAGTAATTGCTAGAGAAGCCCTGGGTTTGTAAGTCCAGGTAAGATAATTTTCTTTTTTGCCTTTGTTTGCCCCGGGCTTAAGCCCGGGGCAAACAAAGGCAAAAAGATTTTTATTGATTGTCTTTACTGCCAGCGGCAAAGATCTGGTCTACCGCCCCACCCAGCATGGGAAATTTTTCTTTTACAAACCCGGCGATGGTTTCAATAGCTTTCTGAGCTTGCTCAGGGCTTAGTCCGGCTTCTGCAGTGAGGCGTTGAATTAATTCGTTCATAGAGTTGCTAGTTGTGAGTCATTATTTAAGCTACTTTGAGTATACCCATTTTACTCTTACCAAACATACGCTTTGCATAATCAAGCGTGATATGCAGTTTTTTGGTATCGGTTCAAGGCAGTTCAAACATGGCATCAGTGAGGATGCTCTCACAGATGCTGCGTAAACCGCGGGCGCCCAGTTTATATTCGAGCGCTTTCTTCACCATAAAGTCCAGTACTCCATCGTCTATCTTCAACGCAATATTTTCCAGTTCAAACAAACGGGTGTATTGTTTGATCAATGAGTTCTTTGGCTCGGTGAGAATGCTTCTCAGCGTTTCTTCGTCGAGCGGATCGAGGTGGGTAACTACCGGCAAACGACCCAGCAATTCAGGTATCAGGCCAAAGCTCTTAAGGTCGGTAGCGTTTACGAACTGTAACAGGTTTTTGCGCTGCATTTCCTGCTCTTCTTTGTTCACGCTGAAACCAATGGCATTGGTGTTCACACGGCGGGCAATCACTTTATCAATACCATCGAATGCACCTCCACAAATAAAGAGTATGTTCCTGGTATCTACCTTGATCATCTTTTGCTCGGGATGTTTACGCCCGCCTTGCGGAGGAACCAGCACTTCAGTGCCTTCGAGCATCTTCAACAATCCCTGTTGTACACCTTCTCCGCTTACATCGCGGGTGATGGAAGGATTATCTCCTTTGCGGGCGATCTTGTCTATCTCATCCACATATACAATACCTCTTTCTGCAGCAGCTACATCGTAATTGCAGTTCTGCAACAGACGGGTGAGCATGCTTTCTACGTCTTCACCTACATAACCGGCTTCG